>Ga0157361_1000649_pt1 | contig 12866 bp, 9 predicted proteins | sample AttlaeALBM2_FD_111481 | JGI IMG/M metagenome (GOLD analysis project Ga0157361, IMG submission 111481) | Fungus gardens microbial communities from leaf cutter ant in Ribeirão Preto, State of São Paulo, Brazil - Atta laevigata ALBM2 | ecosystem: Host-associated > Fungi > Mycelium > Unclassified ...
GCGCGGGCAGCAAAGGCGGCCCAGAAGGCTTCATGGTAAGTCATACTATCCTGTAAACATTTATTGTTACATGAATCATATCTCTAGAGACAGTCAAGCTTCAACGGCACTTGTTTCGTCCTTGTCTTCCTCCAGTAAACCCAGCCATTTTGACCAATCCATTCCTTGCTTGTGAAACATCATAAGACCCATCATTATAGGAAGATACCACAGACTGTGTTGAAACACCCTTCCTGCCTGCTTCTCACCACCAAACCTCCACCACTTCCATGCCGCATGAAGGATAATGAGATTGGGAGGCAATGCCGTGAGTGCGAACGCCCAGGTTGTAAGACCAGACAGGGGGACCAAAATGGAGCAAATAGGGACGAAGAGAGCAGCATGTCGGAGGGACATGAGTGCGTTTGTCGCCGGGTCGAGGATTGATAACATACGATATCCAGCTTGTGCATACGAGCCTCGCACGACATATGAGAGTGAATTAAAGTGCGGGAATTGCCAGCTAAAAAGCAATACAAAAAGCGCAAAAGGCGCGAGTGGATTGTCGATGAACGACGGATCCAAGGCCGGTAAGTCGAGCGGTATAAAATTGGGAAGGAATAAATGGACTGGGTAGTCTACGGTCGGCCAGAGTTTGCCTCCACAAGCTGTCCAACCCATGAGAGGCGGTATAGCGCCGACGATGGCACCGACCCACGTATTCCATATTGAATGGCGTTTCATCCATGTGTACACGCCTGCGTAAAGTGCGATGTTGCCTACACCGAGAATGGCTGTGGTGGGATTCACTGCCATCCAGAGCAAAACTGGACCAGTAATCCCTGTCATCATGGCGAATGCTGCGGCATTTGCAGGAGAGATGGCTCTCCGACAAAGAGGACGATTGCGAGTTCTGGCCATCTGGGCATCGAACGGGACCTCTTGAAGTTGATTGAGTGAATTTGCTGATGCCGAGCAGAGAGCTGTACCAACGGCAGTTGAGAGTAGGATGGGCACCGTTGCTGGTAGAGGTGATAGCGCAACGCCTGACATGGCAGTGAGGACATTGAGGGCGGTGAGTCTTGATTTGGAGAGCTCGAGGTAGACCTTTGTGGGGATCCATGTATCGAGCTTTTTGTATGTGGCTGCTGGGAGGCAAGTTTGGTGTTTCTCAGACGATTTCCTGCTGAGCCACTGGGTGTTGTGGAAGAAAAAAGAGGAGAATATCACAGTTGATCTGCCTGGAGGGATTGCCCTCAGTGCAACACTGATCATGGTATGTGTAACAGTTTCACTTATGACTGTCTATAAATGTTTGTACAAGGCCTTTGGCCCAGCTTCCTGGTTTGATCCCTCTACTAATTCATTATTAAGGTTGTGTTGAAGTCAGTCTGCTACACTCCCCTCCTACAACAGTCTGTCAAATAGCAGATAGTATTGTCTGGAAAGTCGCTATGCTCCCTTCTTCCAACAGTCTGATATTCTGACTTATTTCTTCATCTCTCAAATCATAAGAAAAATCAATCTCAAGTCCATTGTTAGATACATGAGGTTTTCATTTGGGCCTCCAGCCCTTCTTGAACCCTCTACTAATTCTGTGTTATTTAGTTTGTGTTGAAGTCAATTCACTATGCTCCCTTCCTACAACAGTCTGTGTGACAGTGAGCAATGTTGTTTATCAGGTTGCTTTGCTCCCTCCTACAATGGTTTGCACAGCAGCAGGTAGTGTTGTCTATCAGGTTGCTTTGCTCCCTTCCAACAACAGTCTGTGAGGTTAAAGTTTGTTTACCTTCCGTAATATTGTGTTATTGAGTTTATGTTATAGTCAATCTACTATACTTCCTTTCTACAACAGTTTGTGGAATAGCAGATAGTGTTGTCTAAAAGGTTGCTATACTTCCTTTCAACAACAGTCTGCTATTCTGACTTATGTCTTCATCTCTCAAGTCATAAGAAAAATAAATCTCAAGTCCATTGTTAGATACATATACAATCTATAATCTAATACTATCAAATACTTCTTTATATACTACATTAAGTGTCCTTTTACTCTCTTGGCTCTGCTCTGGAAGAAGTACTGAGATGTTCAGAGGTAGAGTACATCTTGAAAAGGCCACATAAAGTTGTCCATAGGAGAACACTGATGTTTGCAAATTAATCCCCACATATTCCACTAACTATTCTTGAGATTTGTTGATGGTCATAGCAAAGGCCAGCCTGACTGGGAATTGAAGTCTCTTGAGTAGCACAGGCAATGTCTCTGCATTAGGTGATAACCTGATCCTTGGAATCAACACCACCTTGCCTCTAAATCTCCTGTCCTTGCTGATAATCCTACACTGGAGCACCTTTCTTCTTGTTGACATGTTCCTTTGGGCATCATAAGCAAAGTCTGATGGAAATCCCCTCCAAATACCACTGTAATTCCACCAAATAGATGGTCATTCTAGATAATATGTCAATTCAAGAGCTATCAAGTGCAAGTAGTTACTTACTTCAAGTAAGTCTCTGAGACATTGATCTACAGCATCAATATCATACTTGTGCTGCATAGAACTTTATTCTAAATGATAACCTTGGTTTGTTAGAGGACTGGGAACATGTAACTATTGCATTTGAGTCTAGCCACAGAGTCTTCATGGATAGAAAGAGGAATCTTAAAGCATGAGTGAGATGTTCTTCCTCTATCCAACAAAACAAAAGAGCAGCAATTCCAGATGATGCTACACACAGTGCTACCCGACCTCTTCTTCTAACCTCAGCAGCAATAGTGTTACATAAAAATGTCTTCCCACAACCACCAGCAGCATGAATGAAAAAAAGATGACCCTGATTGTTGGTAACAGACTCCAGGACAGCATCAAAAGCAGCAGCTTGGTCAGGATTGAAAATTGTCCTTTGCTCATCCACCAAAGTAGCCATTTCATCTACATCATACTACTCAGCCTGCAAGAGAGGATTGGGAATTCTGTAAGCCCACTGTTGCTGTGGAAAAGGCATTGGTGGAAAATCAGCAAGACTTCTTCTCATTCCCACTAATATCCTATTGAGATCCCAAAGGCCATAATCATAAACATCATTCTCTGGTATTTCCTGGTCAGCTTGGTAGTGGTTCATATGATGTAGTTTGTGCTTGACATCATCACATAGTCCAGTCTTGAATTGATCCCAGAGAAGATGAGGCTCAACCACTTTATCAGTCAATAAGATAACTACCAATAACTGACGACATGCCATTCCAGGTTGCATTGCAATTGCTTTCTCCAAGCAAATTCTCTACTCATGATTATCCTCTAATAATCCCCTTGCCATATATGCCTCCTTAAATGTAGCAAACACTTGGCCATTCCAAGTTCTCAAATGTTTCCTGTCATGACTTGGCAAAACAGCTAAGTCACTATTTCTTTTCTTTTACTATACAGGAAGGAGTGCAGGAAAGCATCACATCACAAGTTTCACTTGGTCACAGTCACATGACAGGTCACATGATGAGTGTGGGAAAGTAGTGCACAGACCATGTAGTAGTTGTATAAGTAGTGTACAGAAAATAACAGGAACTCCATCAAGTTCTCCTTGTCAACTTGGACTTGGAGTAGATTTAAGTCACCTTGGCTAAAGTCCTACACTTGAAGCATAGAAGTAGAGAAACAGTGAAGCAAATATGGGAAGAGGAAGCAAAGTTAGATATACAAAATGTAAAAGGAAAGATACAGTAGTAAGAGAAAGGATACCAGAAGAGAAGAGGAGAAATATTTTATGTCTAGAATATAGGACAGAAGAAAAGAAACCATGGTGGAATTGGGGTATGGCAGTGCAGCCCATAGAGGCAAAAGCACAGCAAAGCAGTATGTGAACAGAAGTTCCAAAAGACACAGTAAAAGAGGAAGGTAAACAGAGGAAACTGAGGAGAACCTTTAAGATGTTGAGAGAATTGAATATTGAAATAGAGAAAATGGATATACATGAAGGTATAATAGTAAAAGCACTCTTGAACAGTGGTGCAATGGGAATGTTTATAGATAGAAAGATGGCAGCAAAACATGGGTTTAGGCTACAGAAGTTAGAAAGGCCAGTAACAGTAAGGAATGTAGACAGGACAAATAATAGTGTAGAGGCTATTACATACCAAGTGAAACTAAATATGTACTATAAGAGCTATGTTAAAAGAATGAAAATAGATATATGTGACCTAGGAAAAACAGAAGTAGTATTAGGGATGCTATAGCTACAGGCCCATAACCCAGAAATTAACTGGAAAACAAGAGGAGTTAAGATGATGAGATACCCACTATTATGTGAAAGGAATACAAAGGGAAAAGTAGATAAGAAAGCAAGGAAAGGAAAAAGAGTAGTAACCCTAGAGGAAAAAAAGAGTATAAGATGGGCAATAGATAATAAAGAGAATTAGGGAAAAGAGAAGGAAATTAAAGTAGACTATAGGAAAATCAAGGAGATGGTCCCTAAGAAGTTTTTAAAATAGAAGAAAGTATTTGAAAAGGTAGAATGTAAAAGAATAATAACTAGGAAAGTTTGGGATTATGCTATAGATCTCAAAGAGACATTCAAACCATGAAAAGGAAGAATATATCCTCTCTTCAAGGATGAGAGAGAAGAAGTTCAGAAATTTGTGGACAATCAATTAAGAAAGAGGTATATAAGACTATCAAAATCCTCTCAAACATCACCAGTGTTTTTTGTAAGTAAGAAAAATAAAAGCAAAAGGATGGTAATAGACTACCATAACCTAAACAACCAGACAATGAAAAATAACTACCCACTTCCATTAATTACAGACCTAATAGATAATATAAGAAGCAAAAAAGTATTTACTAAAATGGATCTAAGATGAGGGTTCAATAATATAAGAATTAAGAAAGGGAATGAGTGGAAGAAAGTATTTACAACACATATTATGAACATTGAGTGGGACTATGGCTATTATCAGCCATGGTCTGACAACAAGTGGCTAGTAGACAAAATGCTGGCATTGTTGGATGAGGATGTTATGATGTAGTAATTGTAAGGGGATCACTCAGAGACAATATTCTTAAAGCTAAGTAAGAGTCCTGGAAGCTAAGGTGATATTCAAGTAAAGGTATATCTACTGATACAAGCTGCTATATATACTACTACAGATGGTCTGTGCACAGTAACATGAACATAACCAATAATATCACAAGTCCTTATTTAGATATCAAGGTATCATTAAGCCAACACAAGATAAGAGGAGTATAGAGAGAGTAGAAACGCAACTCACAAGATAATAGTAGTCCTTAGATAGGAGTCTACCCAATGACCTAAACATAATTCTAGAATGTCCCCTAACAGTAATGCATCAAATGTCTAAAGAACTCAAGAATGGACAATGGACTCATGAATAGGACTCTTTGGAGAAATCTCAGATAATCTCTTTTTAGTCTCTTTTTATCTTTGGACTTATGCTAAATGGAACAACATTGAACTAACCTATTATTAGACACTGACTTGACTTGTCACCTTTATGGCTTCTGTTACTAGACTGTTACTTAACTAGTCACTCTTAGTTACAAGTAGTATTATCATATTGTAACGTAGTCTCAATACCTAGTTAGGATAAATACAGGCCAAAAAGAGAAGGGAACAACAAGTTTTCTCTTTCTGTGTTCTTTTCTGTATTCCCTTTACTTTGAGGAACCAGTACTCTTCTCTGTCTTAGGACAACCTTGAAAAGTGCTACTCAAAGTCTTGTTGACATCTCTCCTCCAATATAACTTCACTGAAAACCTTAACTGGATTCTCTAGTGAGGAGCATGAAGATATCAAGTATTAGATATAGGCTTCAAGTTAAAATATATATTTAACTATGAGGTCTAGTGTCATGACTTGGCAAAACAGCTAAGTCAATATTTATATTTCTTTTCATTTTCTTTCCTTTTATTTTCTGATTATTGTTTTTGTTTTTATTTTATTTTATTTTATTTTCTTATTGATAGATGCATGAGAGAAAAGTGACTCATAGGAAAGCGTGGAATAAAAGGAAGGGTTAGGATTACTTTTCATGTATAAATAGTGTACAAAATCTAACAGGAACTCTATCGAGTTCTCTTTGTCAAACACTGAACAAAGAGCAGTTGGCTTAATTCCGGCACAGAGTTTGGCTCTCTGACATCTAGAGTCTTAACAACACATGTAAGATCTTTCAAACCAACAGTAATGTTTTTTGGAATGACAAATTCACTAGTTACATTTTAGACAATGATAAATGAAATCTTGAGAGACTTAATTAACAAAGGAAAAGTTGCTGCATTTGTAGACAATATGTTAGTGGAAACAGAAATAGAAGAAGAACATAATAAGATCATGGAGGAAATACTAAAAAAATTTAAGAAAATGACTTGCATATCAAGCCAGAGAAGTACATATAAAAGAGTAGGATTCCTAGAAGTTGTCATAGAGCCTAATGGAATAGAAATAGAGAAGAAAAAGATGGATAGAGTGCTTAGTTGACCAGAGCCAAAGAATATGAAAGACATTAAAAAATTCTTAGGCCTTGCAAATTATTATAAGAGATTTATTGAAGATTTTGCTCAAGTAGCCAAGTCAATGAACATACTAACAAGAAAGGATGTGAAGTGACAATAGAAGCAAGAACAATAGAAAACATTAACAAAGTCAAAGAGATCTTTATGACAAAACCAGTATTAGTGGCCCCAGATCTAGACAAAGAATTTAGGGTGAACACAAATACCTCAAACTATGCTACTAGAGGAGTATTATCAATGAAATGCTCTGACAAGTTGTGAAGACCAGTGGCTTTTATTCCAAAATTTCTAAGTGATATAGAAAAATACACAATAAAGACATGTTAGCTATTATTAGATATTTAGAAGCATAAAGGCATTTCTTGAAAGAAGCTATAACAAGATTTGAGATTTAGACAGATCATAAAAATCTTGAATATTTTATGAAAGCACAAGAGTTGAACTGCAGACAAGCAAAATAGGTGTTATACCTATCAAGATTTGACTTTACATTAAAGCATATTCTAGGGAGTAGGATAGAAAAGACAAATAGCCTGAGTAAAAGGCCAGATTAGGAAATAGGTATAAAAAAAAACAATGTGTTATGGATATAGAATGGGACTACTAATATTATTGACCATGAAGTGATAATGAATGATTACTTCAAGAACTAATGAATGATGATATTACCATGAAAGAAGGAGAGAAATACAATGATGAAAGCTATTTATAGCTTTCATACAGACAAGAGTTTCAAACTAAACAAGAACAGAAATATTAAACTCCTAGATAATTCTCAGATAATTCTTGAATAATGATCAGAATATAAATAGGATAAAACTAAAAGGAGAATTATCAAACTTGTCTATTTAGAGATACTAACTTAAGTTGTCACCTTTAGTCATACTAGTAGTAACAGTTGCCATATTTCTAGATAGTATAAATATAGTCCAGAAAAGATGAAAATAGCAAGTTCTCTCTTTCTGTAGTTCTTATATAAAACTCTTTACTCTTGCAACCTCATACTTTCTTCAGTCCTTGGACTATAGTGCAGAGTGTGACTAAAAGTCTCAATACTCTCACTTATGATATAACTTTACTGAAAACCTTAACTGGACCCTTTGAAAAGGAGTATGAACCTGGAGGATGGGGGCATATCCACAAGCATCCCTTATCGTGGGCCCTGGACTCAAAGTTGATAATCTTGCCAAGTGCTTAAAAATGTGAGTGGAGCCATATGAGAGGCTTTATAAGCCTAGGAAACAGAGACACATCTACAAGTACCCTGTCATATGACAGAAAATAATTATTTAATAATAATAATTTCTTTTATATTTTAGATTATTACTAAATTTTACTTCTGAACTCCTGTTGTCTGCTCCTATAAGATCATAATGTAGACTAGTTACTTGTACTTCTCCTATTCTGGACTTAGTATAAGTACTCCATTAGTTACATCCTAGTTCCTTAGTTCGTAGATTAAAGTCATTTACATCTTTAATATCTATCCTTACTCCTATCAATCTATATACCACTCCTCTCCTGAACTCCTGGCAACAATTCAGTCCTCCTGAAATACGTAACCACACACACAACAGCAGATCAAGGCACAGCACATGAGCTGAGGCCAAGGTTGTTTCTCCACTTTTGTTGTTAACTTCCTTCCACTCTGGAGTAACTGTAAGGGGACCACCCTAGCAGTGCTTAGATAATTGGGTAGGGAGCATGTAATCTATCGTTCCCATGGATCCTGAGATGTCCACATAGCATAGTTCCCTTCCCTCTAGTTCGGGTCTCCATCATAGTACTACGTAGCTATATCTAGTAATGTAGTTATTATTGTCTGGATGCACATGGCCATAGTGACTGGTACACGGACCAGCTAGTCTAGTATAAGTAGCTAGTGATGTGCGGTAGAATACCTCACCTCAACAATAGTTGAAGCTCCTGGGCTACTCATTGCTTCTACTTGAGACGGCTCTCTCATAGTACTTGAGCATGTTCTGGTGTGGCTCCCCGCTGTGCCCTTACAGTAACTCTGCTTCACTTTGGGTCATTCTGCTTCTATTTTGCATGTTCTTGACATACCCTTATCCTGGGATCAGAGTCAATGGCTTTGTCAGGTACTTGAAAATGTAAGTAGAACCTCATGGAACACTTTACAAGTGTAGAAATACACTAATATAACACCAAAGACACAAACCAATGACCCAGGACATAAATGATCTAAAAGACTAAACTAGACCTAAAAAACAATGTATAAAATAACACATAAATAAATAAAACCATAACCATAGACTAACCTGACCTGAGACAAGCACAAATGACCAAAACTCAAAGCAAACAAACAAAGAAGACCTAGGAGAAAACAAACCAAAACCAGAAGACTAGAAACAAAAAACACAAACCAGGAATCAGAAGACAACAACAACAGCAGCAGTACTACTGACAAAAGACCACACACTCCAACCTCAAGACATAAAGTGGAGGCTGAAATGAAAATAAAAGAAAAAAGCACTGAATAACAACAAAAACACAAGTATAACAAGACAAATGGACCCAATGAAAGATATACTAAGCAATAACAAAAATATAAAAGACAACAAAGACAACAAACTCTGACCACCAAAGACAAAGCAACAATGGAAAAAACCTAGGCAAAAGCCTCAAACATTGGATCTACCCAAAAAACTGGGAGTCACAAGACTGGAACTCTACCTAGGTAGGGAACCCAGAGAGGTTTAAGTACCTGAGGTTTTTAGTGGGTTAGATCAAGTCTAAGCTTATATTGTAGGGCATTTGCATGCATCTGCTCTATGCTAGATTACCAGTTTTTATCCTACTGAAAAAAAAAAGGAGTGTAAAGATATCAAGTATTGATATAAGCTTCAAGCTGAAATGCATACTCAACTTCAAGGTTTAGAGTCTTAATACAATGAGAACAAGACACTGGTAAAACCAGAATAGCTAGAGACACAAAGGATAGAAAAGGTAAAAGTCATAATAGGGGGAGTAGACCTACTAGAAAAAGTCAAACAATTAAATGTGAAAGATGATGAAATAGTAAAAGCAGTAAAAGAAATGAAATGAAGTGAGCAAGAGTAAAAATATTGAGAAATAAAGAATAAAGAGACATAAATGGTGTAATATATAAGAAAGAAAAGGCATATATGCCTAAGAATAATAAGTTAAGTATAGTGACTTAGCCTGAGATAACTTAATCACTCTCCAAGTTTGAGTTGACAAGGAGAACTCAATAGAGTTGGGAACTCTACTTATACAACTACTACATAGTCTATACACTATTTTCCCATGCTCATCATATGACTCTATTTTCACATGATGTGACCTATGACATCTTTGACATATGACAGTAATATGTGATATTATCATGTGATACTTTCCCCTACTCCTTCCTTATACAGTAAGTCCAAATAAGAAAAGAAAAGAAATATAAATAATAACTTAGCTATTTAGCTGAGTTATGACATTAAGGGTAGAAATCATCAGGTTACACCATAACACACCAATAGAAAAACATAAGAGGCAGTGGAAGACAGTGGAGTTGGTCACTAGAAATTTTTGATAGCCAAGAGTTACAAAGAAAGTGAAACAATATATGAAAGGATGTGATGCTTGCCAATGCAGCAAAAATCACACAGATTGGCTAGCAGGAAAATTAATGCCAAACTTAATTCCAGAAAGACCTTGGGTGCATATATTGGCAGACTTTATCACCAAGCTGCCTTAAGCACAAGAGTACAATGCAATCTTAGTAGTAGTTGACAGACTAACAAAAATAGTTCACTTCATCCCTACTACAGAAAAAACATTGGCAAAAGGATTGGCTAGGTTATTTAGAGACAATGTATGAAAATTGCATAGTTTGCCTGAAAGCATCATATCAGATAGAGGACTACAGTTTACAGCAGGATTAATACAGGAGTTAAGTAGAATACTAGAGATTGAGAGTAAAATGTTGTCAGTATTTCAACCCTAGACAAATAGACAAACAGAGGGAGTAAATTAAGAACTAGAACAATACTTAAGAAATGTTTATTGACCATAGGCAAGAACAGTGGCCAGATTGGTTAGAAACAGCAGAGTTTGCATATAACAACAAAGCATAATGAGTACTAAGATATTGCCCTTGAAGACAAACTATGGGCAAGATCCTAGGATAAGGTTTGAAGTGAGAAAAAAGGAAAAATACAAAGGAGCAGAGAAGTTTGTGACAAAGATAAAGAAAATTCAGGAGAAAGCAAAAGTAGCACTAGAAAAGACACAAGAGGAAATGAAGATATATGTAGATAAAAAAAGAACAGAGATTGACAATTATAGAGTAGAAGACTTAGTTATGCTAAGCCCTAAGTGTCAGACTAGCTAACTCCAAAGCCAGAATTAAGCCAACTGCTCCTTTATCAGCGTTTGACAAGGAGAACTCGATAGAGTTCTCATTAGATTTTCTGTACTACTTATACAACTACTACATGGTCTGTACACTATTTTCCCATGCTTATCATGTGACATCATGTGATGTGATGCTATGACTTCCTGTCATGTGACCGTGACCATGTGACACTTGTGACATGACACTTTCTCGTATTTCCTTCTGTGTAGTAAGTCCAAGATAAAAGAAAAGAAAAAGAAAAGAAAAGAAATATAAATAATGACTTAGCCATTTTGCCAAGTCATGACACTAAGGATCTGAAGTACCAAATGGTTAGAAGAAGGATATAAGACTTTAGCCAAGATAACTTAAATCCACTCCAATTTTGAGTTGACAAGGAGAACTCAAGGAAGTTCTTGTTAGATTTTCTATACTACTTATACCATATCCATCATGTGACTTACCATGTGATCTTATGTGACATCACACTATGACTTCCTATTCATGTGACTGTGACTTATGTGACATCACACTTTCCTACACTCTCTCTTGTGTAGTAAGAAGAAAAGAAAAGAAATATAAATAATAACTTAGCTGTTCTGCCAAGTCATGACAAAGAACAGAAAAGTTAACAGAGAGGTTTGTCAGTCCTTATAGGATAAAAAAATAGTATTATTGAATGTAGTAGAACTGGAATTGCCTAGTACAATAAAAATATATCCAGTAATTAATGTGAGTAGAATATAAAAGTATGTAGGGCAAGTAGAAGAATAGAAGAAGGATAGAAGAAGGAGCAACTAGCTCTAGTCATAATCAAAGGAGAAAAAGAGTAGGAACTTGAGAGAATCTTAAACAAGTGGTAGATAAGAGGAAAAAACAAGAATTTGTAAGGGCAACTGAGCACAAGACTCCAAGAGAATCCTCAGTAATATTACAGATTGTGGTTATGGTACAACTTACCTCCAGGAGAATCCTCAGAGATTAGGATGAGGCTCCTGGAGGGATCCTATATATTATATACATCCCTTAGTGTCAGGGTTGGCAGGATCGGAGTTAAACTAGTGTGTTTAAGTATCACTAGTAAACAGACTAAGGTAGCTCCGGAGGGTTGTCATGCTGTTTAGGGGTGGAAATGGAAGTGTCTTCTTACAGAATTCTTGTATGATGGAAAGGATTTATAACAAAGTCAGATACTTGGAAAGGGAAAGAAAATTTAGAAAATACAAAAGAAGCAATTGAGGAGTTTGAAAAGAAATATTAGTAGAACATAGAAGATGTTAGGAGATATCATAGTTGTTGAGGGACCATAGTTGGGAGCATTGCAACATCCACTATATTCCTTGAAAATTTTCTTAATCATCTGCTTACTCATTTTTGATCTCTTCTAGCTATGAGTACTCCACTGTGTTGGAGTTTTTACATTCTATGATAAATATGTGCATACTTACAATCTGGTATTTAGGTAGTTACTTTGTATCTCTGAGATTCAGTCTTTGTCTCTGAATCTCAGCATCTTAAGTGACACACTGTGCAAATATACAAATATATTCTCTTTCAATAGTCCCTCTGTGACACATAGTCACAATAGCCTTGTGCAACTCTGTTACATCAATATTTACATTGATCCTATATACTTTGCATCAATTTGTCTAGAACCTTAGTTATTGTTACAAACTTCATTCGGCCATATCTCCATCAATTCTTCATTGATTCTTACGGTCTTAACGGCTACGGAAAGCCCTTGGAAAGACCTTTCGATAGATACCAGTCATGTCTTGAGGTAATCAATAATGGCCGAGATATTAGGCAGATCAACTGGTAACCACTATGGTACCATTTATTAAATCACCAATATCTCAAAAACCACCACAATATAAGCTTTGCTTTTAGGCATCAGAGAAGCCCTCTTCATACCACTCAGAATGAGTTTAAAACGGTGCTGAGGCGATTAATATTAGTGGAGATATGAAGACCTCAATGTTTGCACATGGACTTCA
>Ga0157361_1000650_pt1 | contig 12846 bp, 13 predicted proteins | sample AttlaeALBM2_FD_111481 | JGI IMG/M metagenome (GOLD analysis project Ga0157361, IMG submission 111481) | Fungus gardens microbial communities from leaf cutter ant in Ribeirão Preto, State of São Paulo, Brazil - Atta laevigata ALBM2 | ecosystem: Host-associated > Fungi > Mycelium > Unclassified ...
AACCAGCTTCTTGAGATGGAGATGAATAGGAATGAGACCTGCCAGAGCCTCAATTCCACCAGTTGGAGAAGTGCGAAAAGCACCCAGAATCCAGAGAGCAGCCTTGCGTTGCATGGTTGCCAGTATTTAGTTCTCTTTTCTCTTAGGTTATATTTTTTCTTTGATACTGATAGTGTCTCTTGCCTATGATAGGACAATCTAGTCTTTGAGGCCCATGTAGGCTACTTGTTGTAGATAGTCTACTGTGGACTGTGATTGAGCACTACATTATAAATTTTTGAACAAAAAAAAAAAGAATTCTGAACACCATAAACGGATGAAGCACTTAGATCTGTGCTTGTGCTGGCTTAGAGATACAGTACAGGAGTCTCTGATAAGCCCTGTCTATGTTTCAACTCGACAGAATATTGCTGACTTTTTCACAAAGGCAGTTCAGCCTCAGGTGATACAGTTTGCTGTTTCTAAGGTTTGAGACCTTGAATACTCTTTTCTCTTATTAGACTTTCCTCACTTTGTTTGTTTTCTGGACTTGTCAGATCAAGAGGATATGTCAGATGTGCTCTAGACAGTCCCTCAGTAATATCTTGGTGATTGATTATGTAGTAGATCACTTGACTTGATGTGTAATTCCCTGTGGACTTGAAGTTGGCACTCTGTCACTTACAGTTGTCCACAGGTGATAGTTAGCTATTGTTTCTTTTAACTCTGTCACTTACAGTTGTCCACAATGCTACTAAGTTGCTAGGACCTCAAAGCTGTCACTACTGTACAGGTTATAACACATTCTTCCTCCTTCCAAACTGAAGTCTAAACCCTGTAAATCCTGTGTTCTCTCTAAAGTACCAGTTCCCAGTCCTTCTAGAGTATCTTTGTCTCCTTACAAAAAACATTGTGTCTGTGACCCCAACTTTCCTCCCAAGTCCAAGAGCAAACCCAAAGCCTCTCATAGTCGTTCCTCGTCTCAGAGTGAGTCTTTTCTTTTATCTTATTTTTCCTCTAGATCTAAATTCTGTCTTAATTTCTTCAGCTCATAACATTATCTCCTTTTATGGCATGTCTGCAGATTACCCTCTTCTAGAAATAGTCTCTATGCTATTTGCGTCCTCTTCTTATGAGGATCTAGTATATCTCTTTGCTTTTATCTCTCTCTAGAGCCACTTTTCCAATATATTTTTCTCTCTAGGGCCCTACCGGTTATCTCAAATATCTAACTTATCTTTTTTTGGCACTGAGGAGTGCTATTCCTAGTCTCCTATCTCTCGCTCCAATCATACTACTGCTACTGCCCTCTATTATAATCTTATTGAAGCCTCTCAAGCTTGCGCTTGTTGTGATTCAACTTATATGTCCCACTATACTTATTAGCAGCTAGCTTCTTCTTAGCAGTTCTGGGCAAAACAAATTTGTATGCCTAGCTTTACAAGTAGTCAGTATACATTTTCTCATCTTTTTCTCTTTAATTTTCTCTCTAGATATTATGTCTTGTCTTTGCGCCCTTATGGCTTCTTGGAACTGTATCAGTTCTACTCACAACACTCTCAGTGCTACTTTGGCCACTTATTAGAACCAAGTGTCTGAGTTTGCTGAAGAACTTCTCCTCTCACAGGAGTATTTCTCTCATGATCCCAACTACTAGATTTCCAGTAGTCTCATTGATTCTCCTGAGTCTCAGGATGCTCTTTTTGAAGCTGTTTGCTCTGCTTGTGATCCCAAGACTAGTCTCTCATCTCAAGCTGCTGTTACAAGGCTCTTCAATGCTTATTTTGTTAAAACCTGGGCAGTAGTGACAGCTGTTAGGTCCTAACAACTCAGTAATACTGTGAACAACTGTAAGTGACATTATTAAAAGAGACAATAGCTAACTATTACCTGTGGTCAACTATAAGTGACAGAGTGCTAACTTTGAGTCCACAGGGAATTACAGATCTAGTTAGATGACCTACTATATAATCAATCACCAAGATATTACTGAGGAACTGTCTAGAGCACATCTGACACATTTATGCTTGTCCACTCATTTTGCGAGGACATTGCGAGGACATTGCCCTTTCGAATTTCAGTGGTAATCTTCCTAATCTACTCACATTTGATAAGCAACATGCACAAGTCCTTCAAGACATGCAGTCTCTTTGCAATTGGTATTCTCATAAGGGTAAAGGTTGGGCTTGAGTTTTTTGTTTTATTTTCTCTTTCTAGATACATTTTTTGTCTATTTTTCCATTTTTCCTATATCTATTATTTTTATTTTTATATATATCTCTACTGTGATGGTTTTCTACTTTATGTAACACATGAGTTTCCTATTTCTGTATCTTATGTCATTACTCTGATCACTTCTAAATATAGCATAATTTTGCAAAAAAATCCTCTAAGTTCAATTATCCTTTCTCCTTATGTCTCTATTTAGCTTAACTTTTCCTCCTCTCCACTATGGAAAAACGGTATCCTCACTGTCTTTTTAGATCATTCTTTCTTGTCTCTAGAAGCTTCTTTAGTCCATATGCATTATATTTCCTGGTGATTTCCTTTCTTCCTTTAAACTTAATAACTGATCTTTCTCTTTTTCTTTCTTATGTCTCTCTTTGCTAACCTTCTAGCATGTCCCATCAATTTCTAGGGCCTTTCCATATGTGGGATCAAGGTTGCTTTTCCCTATATAATTGCTCCCTTTTCTCAAGTTACTTTATTCCTTCATCATCTTTCATTCTCATATCTATGGTTTTCTTGGTAACTAGTAAGACTCATAATGCCTTCTTGGAGCTATCTAATGTTGTTTCCAATGTCTTCCATTGCAGCCAATGCTACAGTCGTCATGAGACTACTTTGGGGTCTCTCAAAATAGCTATTGACAGTTTAGCCAAATCCACTATGAGTATTCTTTTTCCATTTCTATTATTTGATCTTCTTTTTCTCACTGTATTCTTAATAGTGACTCTATCTAGATTGACTCAATTCTGATCTTATTGCCATTGGAAAACCTAACTATATCAAAATCTTGGGCAAAGCAAAATGGTCTTATGAGACCTTCCACAAGGATCACAACTATTTATTCATTTATCTCTCTATTTATAAGCAATTACAGACTTTTATAAGTCAATATAAAAAGAGTTTGAAGGTATCTGATGTTTGTTCTAGTATCCCATTTGTTCAGCAGGATCCTCCCTCTGGTAATGGAGGTGTCTTAAGCACTGATACTGGTAAGTCCAGTACTTTTAAGGTATGGATTTCTTCTTTCTCTCCTTTCTAGATCCAATTACTAATACTTTTCTCTCTCTTTCTCTTTCTCTTAGCATTGCAAGGTCAAGGCTCTGCCTTTTTCTGATAGTGAAGCTGACATTTCAGATAGCAATAACAATGAGGTAATCTTTATCATGCATGTTCCATATAATAACATTGCTAAATGTCTTCTTCGTCAGGCTCCCATTTGTATCTTTTTCTTTTTCTTTACACATATGCTATCTTTTACTTCTCTTTTTCAGTCTTCTATGCAAGTTGATGATACTGGTGGTTCTCCTGTTCCTAATACTTTGTCACCTATGCCTCCTCCAGTTTCTTTAGCTCTGTCTGCAAGGGCTATTCCTATCTCTTACTTTCCAGTAAGTCTTTTCTCTAGATCATCTCTTCTTTTTCTGACTCTCATTTACTTCCTTAGTCTGCTTCTACACCTCTGTCCATTGTTAGTTCTGACAGCAGTCTTGCCAAGAAAGGTATATTCTCCTTTTCCTTTTGTTTTTCTTCTTTCTAAGTTATCTTTTTACAGCTCGCACTATCTTTCATATTATCTAGGACTTTTACAAGTAGAATATTTACGCTCAAAACTTCATGCTCTGCTCTTGCTCTCTCCCTACTATTGAGATCGCTCTCATTTTTGCCTCTTCTAATGTTTTTCAAACTATCTACTCCCTAGAGAATGCAGCTTACAACTACAAAAATGCCACTAAGAAGCAAGACCATCTTTCCTCTCTGTACAACTCCTGCATTTCTACTCGGTTTCCTAGGTAGTCTGCCTCATTGTATATGATTCTGTCTATATATTCTCCACTCAATTGTATCTTGACTATTATTCCCAATCAAATAGTTTTATTGTTGGCTCTCTTGTGTGATTATCTTTGTTTGATTCAGTAACAAATTCTCTTAAGTTTTCTTCTGAGGTATTTAGCAACTTTTTAACTTCTGAGTTGAAGTTAAGTTTTCTTCTAGAGAGATATGGTAGTACTCTAAAGGTTGCTACTTTGTTCTGTCATACTGAACCATCAAGTTCAGCTAAGATATAAGCATCACCTTGTAATTTTCTTACCACTACCATAGGTCCTAGATATCTTGGTTTTATCTTTTTGTCTGCTGATATTTCTATAGCCAAATTTTTTACCAGAACCAGATTTCTTGGTCCTAGATCAAACTCCTTTATCTTATGTTGCAGATCTCTTTCTAATTATAAAGTTCTTCTAATCTTCTCCTTAGTAACTTTCTCTCTCATTTCTTCTACATGAACAATATGCTTAGCTAATGCCATTACTTGTAACCCTATTAGCTTCTCTCTAAAGAGTATTCTCTCTGGGTATTTGACTAACCATGTCATCTCTATTATGTCTAAAGGTATGGTTGGATGGGCACCTGTCACCATAAAGTATGGTGAATACCCTATTTCCTTCCTTACTATAATTCTATCTGCCCACATCACATGGTGTAAGTATCAAGTCCACTTTCTGACATCTTCCTTCGTTACTTTGTATAGCATCTGTCTGAGATCCCAATGTGTCCTTTCAACTATACCATTTGCTTGTGAGTTATAAAAAGAGATTGCTACTTCTTTTATTCTATACTTTTATTCTAGCCACTTTATGGCCTTCTTAAACAGTGCTCCATTGTTTATAACTATCTTTACTAGACTTTCCCATTTACATATAATATCTTCAAATAGCCATTGTCCTATAGACCTAGCATTCTCTTCTTTTAGAGCTTTAGCTTTCATCTATGACAACAGTTTACATCTTCCATGTACTATATATTTACAGCCATTTGAAGATGAATTCATATGTACTGTATTTGCATGTAAAACTTGAAAGATTGATAGTATATGTGTTACTACTGGTGGTAGCTCTAGAGCCCTTCTTTGTTTAACTTGACATATATAACAAGTTCTAATATATTACATGGCGTCTTCTTTTATTTTTGGCCACCAGAATCTCTGCTAAAGCAGCTTATTGGTAGTATAGCTGTCTTGGTGTTCTATCTCATCATGATATGATTTCAATATTCTTATCCTGTCTTCTTCAGCCATAACCAATTGTAGGCTGTTATTTCTTGTATTTTTTTAATACAATTTCCCATCTCCTTCATCTAACCAGTAATAAGAAGCTGCTCTTATTAAACTAGCTTGTTCAGCTATTAGTTTTCCAAAAGATCTCTTACTCTTAGTTGCCAATAGTTCTCTTATTTGTTTTATTTTCTTATCTGCTCTTTTCAAGCATTCACTTCTTCTATTATTATTATACTCTTCATAACCACTCTCTAGATCCTGCTTAGGCTCTTTACTAGCCATTTCTAGGAATATGTCTCTTGTCTTCTTAACACTATTACTTCTTCTACCATTTTTTACTAGATTTCTTTCTAACTCCAATAAAGGCTCTTTTTCTATACTTTCATGAAAGAATCTCTCTCTAAAGTTGATTTCTTTATAAAATTCCTCTAATTCCAATGGATTTAAACTTTTGGGGTTTTTTTTCTCATTACTATATCTTCTGCCCCATTGTTTATACTGTTTGTAAAGTCTTCTTGTGGTAGGTCTCCTGGATACCATTTCCTTCTAGATAGATCATCTAGCCTGAACATTTTTTTTTCTTATGTACAATCTTAAAAAAGAAATTAGTCCATATATAATCTACCTATTTATTTATAGTAGCATTTGGCGTCTTTCCTGGATTGTTTAACATTCCCATTAGATACTTGGTATCAGTCTTCACTATAAATATATCTCTTGTTCTAAGGCTTGTCTCAGTCCACATAGCTCTTGCTTTGGCTGAGAATATCTCTGTTGTCACAGATCCATTAATAATAAGTTAAATTTCATATAATGGATCTTCTTAGGATCTTCTTTATCTCTCTGGTATATGTAATATCCTACTGTTCTTTATAATGTATCCACTACTAAGACTAGTAGCTGTTCACCAGGGAACTTTGGATTTCTTGTGTAAAAACAGTTTTCTATAAGTATTTTAAAATCTTGTTGTATTTTCTGTTGTGTAGGCCCCTATTTAAATGGCATACCTTTCTTAACTATCTCATATAAGGGTGCTACTGTTACACTGTAAGCAAATTTTCCACAGAAGATAACATTTGATATGCTTTATAACAACAGATTCTCAATTAGAATTTGCTCTAGAACCCTTTTTATAATCCTCAGAACATAATACTATATGATAAAGACACTAAGCCAGTAATAATCAACCTAGAGCTCATGTTAATACCTCGAGAGGCAATTAGAATGAACTGGTATCAGGTTACTAAGTTTGGATGGACTAACTTAGAAGGATAGTAGACTTATACTCTAGAACTAGTACTACTCAGATGACAAACTTAGACTAATAGACTTTGTGTTTGTAAATAAGCATCGATAGTATCAGATCAATTATATTTAGATAAATGACCTCTAGGACACAACTTGGAGATACTAGATATTTATGGGGACTTGCTAACTGTTTAACAAATAATCAACAAAGTCCAAATTACAAAGTAGCATCAAGAGCATGATAAGAGAAAACAGAAGAATATTCTAGAAGGAAGTGGCAATGAAGACATATCATTTTTAATGGGAAGAACTTGGTGAAGGAATACATCATTACAAAGAAAGGAGAGTATCATATCATCAGTAGGATTTTGGAAGGACTTAGGACAAAAAGAAGTTAAAGAAAATCCAAAAGTAGCAATAGTTCTCTTTTTATATTTTAATTCTTGAGTTTCAGGGCTTTATAATGACATTAATATAGTATCCAGAGTATAGTTAGATAGAAGAAGAACCTCTTGACTTCTATCTCCATCTATACTGCCTTTGGAATTGTAAATGTGAATCTATTGAGAGTAAGAAGACTAGGACCAAGAGGATGTCTTGAGAAGAACACTAAATATACCTAGAACTTAATCTAGAGAAGAATAGTAGATGCAACTTGGGCAGGCTTTGGAGAGAACAACAGGCTATGAAAGCTTGGCTAGGTGCATACTTGGATTGCATCACATCTATAAGGTTCAGTGTTAGGGGTGCAAACAAGGGGACAACTGAGTATAGAGGGTCCATGAGTGATCAACTAACTGTATTTTCTAGTTGAGTCTAGTCATGGTGTGTAAAGGTTGACACCTTAGGAAGGCTATACAATGACAATCTAGAGAGATTTTATATTCATTTTACAACAACCAACATATATTTTATTAGAGCTATATATAATTCTACTTTTCTAATTATTTGTAAACCTTTATCTTTGATTATCTTCCCTCGGACCTTTAGTATGCAATTGGGAGCTAGCATATTATTATTTTGTTTGTTCCAGTGTGCAATTCCCTTTTGCACTCTTTCACTGCTACCATCACAAAGTTGGGTATATGATTCCTGCATTGCACTACTGTTTCTAGAAAGGCCCTTATATCTGTAGTGTCTTCACAAGGTCCCCAGTGCAATATTTTTCCAATAGCATCATTAGTAGGCTTTTTCCCTTCATATAAATATTCAAATCCTACTATAATGATGTGATCACTACATCATACCTGGTCTTAGGACCTCTGATCAGCACATCATCAATATATAGTAATGTATACTTTGGTATCTCATCCCTTAGTATATAAGTCACATCACTATGAAAAATAGGTACCAAATTTGTCTATCCCATAGGTAGAGTAACTGATTTTAATGCTCTAAAGGGTATCTAGAAGGTAGTTAGGTCTCTAGACTATTCTGCTAGTACTCTCTTGTTATATCCTACATATAAATCTAATATTCTACTATAAGCTCTTTCTGCAAAGTGCATAGCTAACTCTTTGGTTGCCAGCAGCAGTCCTAAATGTGCTATCATTACTCTGTTCAATGGCTCTAGACTATGTCTAAAATTTTCCACCCATGGAATATATGTAACCATTGGTATCTCTACTGGTGGAAAGTACTCCTCTTTAAATTTCTCTCTCTTTGTATTATGAAAAAGTAAACAAGTTTAGAGAGGAAAGTTATAGAAATGAATTATCAGAGAGTAAGTAAGTCGTGTCACTTTTACTCTATGTAATTACATAATTAAATAATTGAAAACAATAAGAAAAATAATAAACATTATCATTATACAGGTAGCCCAAAGGCTACCCCCATAGTATCATCCCATGCAAAAGCTTTGTTTTATTCTCTTACTATCTAATGCATTAATTTTCTTTCTTCTGGCTACAAGAATTCTTCTTCATGCACTATATCCAACTTCTCCTTTCTCTTTAGAGTGTAATGTCCTCAAGGTTTGAACTTTGGTAGATGCTCCAGTAACTTGGGTATTCCTTACAAAGAATCCCCTATTATCTTCCTCATAATTCTGAATTGCTCTGGTAAGGTTTCTAGTACTGGCTTTATTTTCAGCACCACTAGCTTGTACTTCTTTGTAAAGTAACTCACGACTTCTTTCTCTATTTTCTCTAGATTACCTATTTTCTCTCCCATAGCTATCCAGCGTCATTAAAGGATATCAGGCCTTCTTATCTCTTACATTATTTGTTCTAGCAGCATTGCTTCCTCTTCTTTCAAGTTTGGCTTACTTCTCTCTAGATACAATAATCTTAACTCATCCATATTTAACATATGTTCTTCTAGTAGCAGAATCTCACTGACAAAAGAACTCCTATCTCAATCTAGTTCAATTATATAAGGAACCTCTTCTCTGGGAAATGTCTTAGATTTCTTAAGACTAACCAAAAATTTGTCAAGTTCTCTACTTTTCTTGGCAATTTTTCTCTTTTATATATTACTATTGCTACCTTATTTTTAGTATTTAGACAGGTAATACACACTGTCTGGTTTTCTTCCTTATTATTAACAATTCTACTCTCAGTTATAGTGTTAGATGATCACCCCAACAATACTATATAAGGCACCACATCCATTACATCTACCTATAAGAGCACTATCACTTTTCCTAGAGTGAAAGGTATATTTCTTGCCAGTTTGTATGTTCTAGATAGGAATCCATTCGTACTCTGTATCTGGATGCTAAGACTAGGGTCCTAGCTAACTTTATTGGTAGCAGCTACTTTCTTGGTCATTGAGACTATCGATGAGCTACTATCCAATAATACCTCTTCTTCTCCAATGCTATTTATTACAGCTGATACTACCCTTAGGTAAGCTATATCTGGTGCTACTCTCTTTTCTTTTTCTTTTTCTTCTCCAATTGCAAATACCTGACAACTACATTCTTCTGGACTCAATTTCTCTAGGAACTGTAAGACTAGATCAGCTACAGTCCATACTTCGACAATCTTACTATTCTCTATCTCAATGACTTCCTATTGCTTCTCTGGACTCTCTAGACTATTAACTGATACCACCTGCTTTGGTGGCTGGCTATCTTCCTTTTCCTAATCTTTGTTCTCTTTAGATTCATTCTTGTTCAAGTGTTTGCTTATTAAGATCTCTTTCAAGGTTGTCTATAACTTTGGTGCCATAGCCCATAATTCTTTAGAAGTCACTTTCATTTCTCCTTTCAACATTCTATCTAATATCTCCTTAGCCTTAACTTCTTCCTCAATAGGTACCTTATTCTTTACTAGCATATCTCTCCAAGGAAATTGTCTGAAATATTTTGCTGGGAGTGGTAGAACATTGACTACCGGTACTTGTGTGAGTATCTTTCAATAAGGGAACTCATGGTTTTGACTTGTAGTTGATGTTCTAGATTCACTACAAGTTCTATTTTCTACTTTTTCTGGTAAGGATTCCTCCTCATCTTGATTCTGTCTATTTACCTCTGAAATCTTACCACTTTAAAAGCAAACCTGTTTCTCAAATAGTGGTTTCTTCATTGGTGCCTCTAAAAACCCAACTTCTTTCTAGAAGCTGAGTCCTGTCTTGTTTGAACATACTTTACAGCCATTCTTCTCAAGAAGGCCTCTATGTTTTCTTTTTCTTGCTCTGGAGTTGGCTCTCTTTCTAGATTTATCTTCTGCAACATGACCTCTAGACTATCAACTTTCTTTCTTAACTAGGATAGTTCTTTTGACTATCTACTTGCTCTAAATAGAGCTTCTATTTGTCTCTTTATTGGTTGGGACGATATCATGACCCCTTCTATGTCTAGCTCTTAATCCTATATACTGCATGTCTCTAATTCCAGATCTCCCCATATCATCACTGCTATTGACAATAGTAGGTACTTTCTCACATAGTCCTTAATGGACATGTTATGTTCCATTGGATTTGGCTCTTCATTTGCAAGCCTTACTATAAACTTATTTACCAATATTAATCCTTTCTTCTTATCTTCTGTCTTTTTAGAACAAAACAAGAACAAGTGGTCTGTCTCAAAGCAATAGAAACACTTCCTTGAAGGTCTAGGCAGTCCCATCTATGGCAGTCCCTGTCCATACCTTATTGGAAATTCTCCTATTTCTTTTGTCAAAGGTGCCGATGTCTGTTCTTGTGAGTGTATGAGAGTTTTTATGCTATCTAGAGCCTTCTATATACTCTTCTCATGATTCTCTCTTTATCTTTCTTGTTTCTCATATAATGTCTTTAATACATTGATATCTTATTACAAGGCCTCTACATCTGGATGTACCTTGACTTTCCTTACTAACTCTTTACTACTGTAATACACCAGTGAAAGGGATAAAAGGAAATTTGGCTATGACTAGCAAGTAGAAAGAGGTGGTGACAGTTCCCAATTACATGCTAAAGGATTCATGGGGAGGAAAAGAAAGTGGGGGTATTAGAAAGAAATTAAAATGTAAAGTGCAGCTTATCTGTAATATAAAAATAGATAGAATGATTGGGAGCTCGATCTAGATCTGCCTCACATGGTGTCCCTAAGGTATCCATCTTTACACATTGTAACAAGTTCACTAGTAGAATAGTCAGTAAACTACTCATGGGCCTTACCATACTCAATTAAGCCCTCATTTGCACTCTCATACCAAACCTTATGGGTATGATACAATCTGAGTCGATGATTAGCTAGGCTTTTTAGGCCTGCTACTCCATAGAAGGTTATCTGAGCAACCACTGCGTCTTGTCTCATGAAAGAGTAGGATATATAATAGGAAACATTTACTAACTCAACCTCTTACCAAGATCATCCCTTATACACTCAAGATAATCGTATTTACAACCTCAAGAGCTTCTGAGATGGAGGTAAGAGCCAAGGAGGCTCTTCCCATCAATCTTCACTCTGAGAAATATATTAGAATATTACAAATGTTTGAGACTCAATTAAAAAGAAATAGAAAAGAAAATTCTCTATTCTATTACTCTCTCTCGCGTCTCCTTTCTATGACACCACCATGCAGCTATGACAGCTGTTACCTTTCTGTCCTTTATATCTCCTAGACATGACTATGTGATCCTGCTTCATCTCCATACTTCACTTTTGCTTATTGTTTCCCAAACCCCAAACTAGCTTCCTTCTACTCCAAATATTGTTCAACAGCATGTCTGTTTCTTAACTGGGTCCAGCAGTGATGGGATCACTAGTCACTAATAGACTTTTGATCTGTCATCTTAGTGGCATATTAGTCTAAGTTTGCTCTAGATTGAAATTATCTTGCATTCCAAGAATACCCCTCAGTCTCTGACTTCTAGAATTTCAACATTGATAGTCTGTATCTGAGAAACCTGATGCTAGCTCATCAGTCTTGTTTCCCAAGGTATATGCTTTTTTGGCATATGACAGCTTGGCCACTATCTAATAGAAGTACCTAATCTTGGGTCTGGATTATGTCTGGAGCTTATAGAAGGTCTCTAGAGTGGGTTCCAATAGTGAAATCCAGGGTTATAATTTTTATCCTATGTTATTTTTCTGCAGAAAATTCTCTAATGGTATAACATTAGTCTTCTAGTGTCTGGGTCTACTTTTCCATTCCTAGATAATATTACCAGCATATGTTTCAATTGTCATATTCTGGAAATATGATAATTATGTAATTTATTTCTTCTAATAATTCTCCTAAAATTAATAATAGTAAGATAGTATAGTAGACTACTCTTCTCCTATTCTGGACTTCCTATAAGTACTATGTAGTTACAGTGTAATTCCTCAGTCTGTAAATTAACGTCATTTGGTCCCAATCTCCTCCTTGTTTAATCTGGATTCCTAGTTCATTTCCTTAGGACCTCTTCTTTAATGACTTTGCTCCATTCCAAAATATGTGACTACTTCATGGCTGGAGACTGGGGTACAACATATAAGTTAAAGCCAAGATCGTTTATCAAGTTGTATATTTGCTTTAATGTTTTTTACCTTCTACTGGAGTCTTCCTTTGAAGTTTATACTATTGCTAAGTAATATTCTCTCCAGCATAGTACATTATTCTATTCTGGAGAGTACCTTTATATATTACTCTGCTCCTTTGTCCCCTTTGTAAATTTCATCCTTGACATCAATGCCCATGCTATTGTCTTTCTACTAACTAACTCCATAGCTTTCTGCACTACATGATCTAGATTGTAGGGATCCTTAATGTGACTTCTTTCTTATGTATTTACCTTAAGAGTTCCCTGTATACTTTTTTTTTTTTTTTTTTTTTTGTAGGGGGAAAATTTGTGTTTCTGAATGGGGTTAATCTCCATGTGGGGGTTTTGGTAGGCCGACCTACTAAAATCCCCCTTGGGTTGCG
>Ga0157361_1000653_pt1 | contig 12828 bp, 13 predicted proteins | sample AttlaeALBM2_FD_111481 | JGI IMG/M metagenome (GOLD analysis project Ga0157361, IMG submission 111481) | Fungus gardens microbial communities from leaf cutter ant in Ribeirão Preto, State of São Paulo, Brazil - Atta laevigata ALBM2 | ecosystem: Host-associated > Fungi > Mycelium > Unclassified ...
CACCAAAGCTGCTTCATTACTGCTGTTGAGTTCCTAACGACTGAGTACCGGGAACGTTCGCCTGTGCCTGCTGCGGATCGTTTTTCTCAAACTGAACCTGATCGGCATGCAGACGGCGCTGTAACTCATAATCCTGCAGCATGGCATTAACGCGGCGACGCTGCTCCTGCACCTGCTGATTAGAGCTGTTGGTATCGAAAGCATCAGATGGCACGCCCAGGCTAACCGGCGACGCTTTACCCATCATCGGCAGCGTATTGAACGCTGGCGCATCCGAGGTTTCACTTGTACTGCCAGCAGGCTGGCCGTTGTAGTGCTGCACGCCCACGATCACCGCCAGTGACACACAGGCAGCCACGCCAATTTGCGTGACCTGCGCCACCCAGTTGCCGCCACGACGCCAGAAAGGCATCTTCTGCCAGCGTGCGGGCTCAGGCTGCGCTTCAGGGATCAGAGGTGCCACTTTACGCACCGGCTCGTTTTCAATGGCCGCGGCCACGCGAGCGGAGATATCAAAATGCAGCACTTCACCGACATCACCCCGTAAGGTGTCGCGGATGAGATGGTAGCTCTCCCAGCTTTTTTGTAGATCTGCATCCTTCGATAACGACGCCAGCAGCTCGTTATCTAAAGTTTCACCATCCATTAAAGCGGAAAGTTTTTCTTTCTGCATGTTTTGGTACCCTTCCAGTAGCCGTTATCACTGACGTTGGATAAGCGGTTGAACTTTATTATCAATGGCTTCTCGGGCGCGGAAGATACGCGAACGTACCGTACCGACCGGGCAATCCATGATGGCGGCGATCTCTTCGTAACTCAGACCATCCAGCTCCCGAAGGGTTATGGCCATACGCAGATCTTCAGGAAGCGCCTCAATGGTCCGAAAAACAATTTGTTTCAGTTCGTCTGACAACATTAAGTTCTCAGGGTTCGAAATTTCTTTTAATGCACCCGCACTTTCGAAATTTTCTGCGTCGATCGCATCCACATCGCTGGATGGCGGACGACGCCCCTGAGCCACGAGGTAGTTTTTTGCCGTGTTGACCGCAATGCGATACAACCACGTATAAAAGGCGCTATCGCCGCGGAATGACTCCAGGGCACGATACGCTTTAATAAAGGATTCCTGAACCACATCAGGCACATCGCCCGATGGGACATAACGTGAAACCAGGCTCGCCACTTTATGCTGGTATCGAATAACCAGTAAATTAAATGACTTTTGATCTCCTTTCTGAACCCGCTCAACGAGAACCTGATCCGTTAACTGCTCGCTCATCCGAGGTAATGTCTCCCCAAATCTCTTTTTATGCGTAAGTGAACTGCCAGCACATCTCATGTGTTGTGAGCAAGCATGCGCTTAGAGTCCCATCCTGGCCTGAAGTTCACTACGACCTGATATTTTCCGTATCGGAACCACGACATCATTGTTGTTGATTGTCTTTCAGTGTAGCGATTGCCACGCTGGCGGTGTCGTTTGCGGCACCGATAATCGCTGGCAGAGTACCTTATGACGCCGCATTTTTCACCTTTATTCCCTGAATTTTCAGAGTGTTTGGTATAAAAAACACTTACTGCTTATTTTAAGACATAACTTACTGAATTAGCGTTATTATCTCGCGGTGCTGACAGATTTCCTCGCGTCACCTGTTTAAAATACTTCACATCTGCTGGCTGCGGGCCTATGCTCGGGTAACTTTTTGTTTAGTAAATTAAACATCATGACGCCACAACCCGATTATCAGTGCGATGTATTAATTGTGGGCAGCGGCGCCGCCGGGCTTTCGCTGGCGCTGCGGCTTGCCCCCTATTATCAGGTGACCGTGCTCAGTAAAGCAGAGGTCAATGAAGGATCGACGCTCTACGCGCAAGGCGGTATTGCCGCCGTGTTTGATGAGACGGACAGCATTGAATCACACGCGGAGGATACGCTGATTGCGGGTGCCGGCTTGTGCGATCGTGACACCGTTAACTTCATCGCCCGCAATGCGCGCGCCTGCGTACAGTGGCTGATTGATCGTGGCGTGGCGTTTGATAAAGAGACACAACAGAACGGCGAGGCGCGTTATCACCTGACGCGCGAAGGTGGCCATAGCCATCGCCGCATTCTGCACAGCGCAGATGCGACCGGCCGCGCGGTGGAGACCACGCTGGTGAGTCAGGCCCTCAGCCACCCTAACATCCGCATTCTTGAGCGCACTAATGCGGTAGATGTGATTCTTTCCGACAAGATAGGTTTGCCCGGGCAGCGCCGCGTAATGGGCGCGTGGGTCTGGAACCGCAATTGCGAGCGAGTAGAAACCTGTGCGGCACGCGCGGTAGTGCTGGCAACCGGCGGTGCGGCCAAAGTGTATCAGTACACGACAAATCCGGATGTCGCCTCCGGAGATGGTATCGCCATGGCATGGCGTGCCGGTTGCCGGGTAGCTAATCTGGAGTTTAACCAGTTCCACCCTACCTGCCTGTTTCATCCGCAGGCACAAAACTTTCTGCTAACCGAAGCGCTGCGCGGTGAAGGCGCCTGGCTATTGCGTCCTGACGGCACCCGCTTTATGCCCGATTTTGACGAGCGTGCCGAGCTGGCTCCGCGTGATATTGTGGCCCGCGCGATCGACCACGAGATGAAACGTCTGGGGGTCGATTGTATGTATCTCGATATCAGCCACCAGCCGCCCGACTTTGTGCGCGCGCACTTCCCGATGATCTATGAAAAGTTGCTGACTTTTGGCTTCGACCTCACCCGTCAGGCCATTCCGGTTGTACCGGCCGCGCACTACACCTGCGGCGGCGTGATGGTCGATCGGCATGGCTGTACCGACGTTAGCGGGCTGTATGCCATTGGTGAAGTGAGTTACACCGGCCTGCACGGCGCCAACCGTATGGCGTCAAACTCGCTACTGGAGTGCCTGGTGTATGGCTGGTCCGCCGCGGAAGATCTGCTGCGTCGCTTGCCAGAGACTGCTGCCCCGCAAACCCTGCCGGCCTGGGATGAAAGCCGCGTGGACGATGCGGATGAGCGCGTAGTGATTCAGCACAACTGGCATGAGCTGCGGCTATTGATGTGGGATTATATGGGGATTGTTCGCACCACTAAGCGGCTGGAGCGTGCGTTGCGCCGAATCACGCTGCTGCAGCAGGAGATCGACGAGTATTACGCCCATTTCCGGCTCTCCAGCCATCTGCTCGAATTGCGCAATCTGGTGCAGGTTGCGGAGCTGATGGTGCGTTGTGCGCTGGCGCGCAAAGAGAGTCGCGGATTACATTTCACCCGCGACTATCCGATGAACCTGCCTGATGCGCTGCCGACCATCCTGCAGCCGAACGTTAGCGGAACAGATAGAACTCTTTCACCAGACTGAGCCAGTCCGCTGAGTAGCTCTTATCCTCATCGCGAATGGCCAGCCGCTCCTGCACTGTCTCACCGGCAGCGGGCGAAAGCCCTAATACCAGACGGTTTGGCGGACGTTGCGCATAAGGTGCTACATCATAGCGGTAACGCAGATGCCAGCCTTCCGCTCTGGCCAGCGTAATCAGCGCCTCGCCGGCCTCCGCCGGCAGTACAACGCAAAACAGCCCGTCCTCTTCAAGAAGCTGGGCCGCACAGCGCAGCAGCGTTGGGTGATCCAGCGTGGAGGTGCTGCGCGCAGTATCGCGCTCCGGACTGCCGGATGCCGTGCCTGGCGTAAAGAAAGGTGGGTTGCTGACGATCAGTGAATAGCGCTTTTCGCTCTGTTCGCTCCAGCTGACAATATCCTGATGATGCACCCTGATGCGCCCGGCCCAGGGTGAAGCCTGAACGTTCTCCTGTGCCTGCGCTGCCGCGCTGCCCTCCAGCTCAACGGCATCAATCGTGACCGCATCCGGCGTGCGCTGCGCCAGCATTAGCGCAATCAGCCCGCTGCCGCTGCCAATATCTAAAATACGGCGCACGCCGGCGATCGGAGCCCAGGCCCCCAATAGCACACCGTCCGTGCCCACTTTCATCGCACAGCGGTCGTGCGCGACAAAAAATTGCTTAAACGTAAAACCATCTTTTCTTAACATCGTCCGCGCTGGCGGTTGTGGCTGAGACATGCTGTACGACCATTGAATTTATTACTGCCGGAAGTGTAACGTGGTCACGACGTGAATTCACCTTCGCCTGTTGTACACAAACAGATGAAGATTGTGGCTGAACTGTCTATAATCAGCGCCCCAAACTGAGGTAGACCATGACCGTAACCACATTCTCCGAACTCGAACTCGACGAAAGCCTGCTCACTGCTCTGCAGGAGAAAGGCTTCACGCGCCCGACAGCCATCCAGGCTGCGGCCATTCCTGCCGCACTGGAAGGACGCGACGTTCTGGGTTCGGCTCCAACCGGAACGGGGAAAACGGCAGCCTATTTGCTGCCTGTTTTACAGCACCTGCTCGATTTCCCGCGTAAAAAATCCGGCCCGCCGCGCATTCTGATTGTTACCCCAACCCGTGAGCTGGCGATGCAGGTAGCAGACCACGCGCGCGAACTGGCGAAATATACGCATCTGGATATCGCGACCATCACCGGCGGCGTGGCGTATATGAACCACGCCGAAGTGTTCAGCGAAAATCAGGATATCGTGGTGGCAACCACCGGCCGTCTGCTGCAGTACATCAAAGAAGAGAACTTTGACTGCCGCGCGGTGGAAACCCTGATCCTTGATGAAGCTGACCGTATGCTCGACATGGGCTTCGCCCAGGATATCGAAACCATTGCGGGCGAAACCCGCTGGCGCAAACAGACTCTGCTGTTCTCCGCCACGCTGGAAGGCGACAACATCAAGAACTTCGCCGAGCGCCTGCTGAACGATCCGGTGGCGGTCGAAGCTGAACCGAGCAATACCGAGCGTAAGAAGATTCAGCAGTGGTACTACCGCGCCGATGATCTTGAGCACAAAACCAAGCTGCTGATCCACCTGTTGAAGCAGCCGGAAGTGAAGCGCGCCATCGTGTTTGTACGTAAACGTGAGCGCCTGCATGAGCTGGTCACCTGGATGCACGAAGCGGGTGTGCGCAGCAGTTATCTCGAGGGCGAGATGGTGCAGGCGAACCGCAACGAGGCGATCAAACGCCTGACCGAAGGCCGCGTCAACGTGCTGGTGGCGACCGATGTCGCGGCACGTGGTATTGATGTTGATGACGTCACACACGTGATCAACTTCGACCTGCCGCGCACGGCGGATGTTTATCTGCACCGTATCGGCCGTACCGGCCGTGCAGGACGTAAAGGCACGGCGATCTCTCTGGTAGAAGCGCATGATCATACGCTGCTGGGGAAGATTGGGCGTTACGTTGACGAGTCGCTGAAAGCGCGCGTTATCGATGAGTTGCGTCCGACCACGCGTGCGCCGGGGCCAAAAGTGACCGGTAAACCGTCGAAAAAAGTGCTTGCGAAGCGTAAAGAGAATAAAGCCAAAGAAGACGATAAGCCGCGGGTGAAGAAGCGCCATCGCGACACGAAAAATATCGGTAAACGCCGCAAACCAAGCGGTGCCGAAACGCCGGATTCTGGTGCAGAATAAAACAGCAGCGCTGACATTAAATCGCCTCTTCTGAGGCGATTTTTTTGCGTTTGAGCCTGACAAATAGCGGTTTTACGCTGCGTTAAACGGCAAAAGCTCGCTTCTTATATTAATAAACAAAAAAAGCCGCGCTGATAAGCATCGACGCGGCCTGGCTTGCTGTGTGCTTTTTCGTCTGCCGATCAATTACAGGCTTTCAGTAAAAGTACGGGTAATCACATCACGCTGCTGTTCTGGCGTCAGCGCATTGAAGCGCACTGCATAACCAGAAACGCGGATGGTCAACTGCGGATATTTTTCCGGATGATTTACGGCATCCTCCAGCGTTTCACGACTCAGTACGTTGACGTTCAGATGCTGACCGCCTTCAATGCGCACCTGCGGTTTCTGCTCCAGGGGGATTTCGCGGTAAGCAATCTCGCCCAGGTCACTGATTGCAACAACCTGATCTTCCGTGAAATCACCCTTTGCACACAGGCAGCGGGCTTCGGCTTTCTCACTGTCCAGCAGCCAGAATGAGTTCAGCAGCTGCGGGTTGTGTGCCTGCGTAATTTGAATACCGGTAATCATAGAGGCCTCCAGGGCTTGGCGCTGTAGTAACAACACAGCGCGGATCGTAAGGAATGTGACGCTCTGGTATAACACTGCTCCTTACCAGGAGTGTTGACCTGTATCAATTTCGTCCGGCTTGCATAGCGCCACATCAATCAACCCGTTGATTTTATAAATATTATTGATTTAAATTTCTTTGTATTTTTTCAAATTATTTTTACCCTTCTGCTGCCGCGTGTGAAAGGCTAAGCTAAGTGCATTACTTTGCAGGGAGTTAACAATGGCTGAGAAGCTGACCTGGCACGATGTGCTGGCTGAAGAGAAAGAGAAACCGTACTTCAAGGATACGCTGAAAGCGGTTGCGAACGAGCGCACGGCCGGCGTTACCGTCTATCCGCCGCAGAAAGATGTGTTTAACGCTTTCCGTCTGACAGAGTTAGGCGATATCAAAGTGGTCATCCTGGGGCAGGATCCCTATCACGGCCCAAGGCAGGCGCACGGGCTGGCCTTCTCGGTTCTGCCTGGCGTGGCGATTCCGCCGTCGCTTCTGAATATGTATAAAGAGCTGGAGCAGGACATTCCAGGCTTTCAGCGTCCGCAGCATGGCTTCCTGGAGAGCTGGGCAACCCAGGGCGTACTGCTGTTGAATACCGTGCTGACCGTTGAAGCGGGCAAAGCACATTCACATGCGCGCTTCGGCTGGGAGACCTTTACCGACAATGTGATCAGTGCGATTAACAGCCATCGTGAAGGGGTCATTTTCCTGCTGTGGGGGTCGCACGCGCAGAAAAAGGGGAGCATTATCGATGCACAGCGCCATCATGTGTTAAAAGCGCCGCACCCTTCTCCACTCTCGGCACATCGGGGATTCTTTGGCTGTAAACACTTCTCACAGGCGAACGCGCTATTGAGCCAGGCAGGTGAGACAACGATTGACTGGACGCCGGTGTTACCCTGAAACAAAAACGGCCGCACGAGGCGGCCGCTTTTACGCTGCAAAGGCTTAGCCTTTGGCTTTGGATACGGCAACCATCGCCGGACGCAGCAGACGACCGTTGAGGGTATAACCGCGCTGCATCACCATCAGTACGTGGTTAGGCGCCACCTCTTCAGACTCCACCATCGACATGGCCTGATGCACATCCGGATTAAATGGCACGTGGGTTTCACCTACGACTTCTACGCCAAACTTGCGCACAGCGCCCAGCAGTGACTTCAGCGTCAGCTCGATGCCTTCAATCATTGAAGCCAGTTCGCTGTTCTCTTTGTCCGCCACTTCCAGCGCGCGTTCAAGGCTATCGATAACCGGCAGCAGCTCGTTCGCAAACTTCTCCAGCGCAAATTTGTGCGCTTTTTCGACGTCCATTTCAGCACGGCGACGGATGTTCTCAATCTCCGCCTGAGCGCGCAGCTGTGCCTCACGCACGCCGCCCTGCGACTGGGCTAATTCAGCTTCCAGTTGCGCGATACGCTCATCACGCGGGTCCACCTCAGTTGCTGTCTCCGCGTCCGGTTGCTGTTGTTCCTGCTGAATTTCGTCTGAGACTTGCTCGTTTGGGGTGTTCTGTTCTTTACTACTCATGAATTTCTCCGCGTTTTGCACATTCATCTCGCTGGTTGGCTTATTATGGGGATCAGTTTGACGGTTTCAAGTGAACCCATCACATTGCCTGGCCGTTTTGGCTTATGAGGAACACCCGCTAAATGAACAAACACTTTAACTGCATTGGGATTGTAGGGCATCCGCGTCATCCTACTGCGTTAACCACCCATGAGATGCTCTGGCGCTGGCTAACGGCAAAAGGCTATGAGGTGATTGTCGAGCAGCAAATCGCGCGCGAACTGAACCTGAATGATGTGCGTACCGGCAGCCTGGCTGAAATTGGTCAGTATGCTGATTTGGCCGTTGTGGTTGGCGGCGATGGCAACATGCTGGGCGCGGCGCGGGTACTGGCGCGCTATGACATCAAAGTCATCGGGATTAACCGCGGCAACCTTGGCTTCCTTACCGATCTCGATCCGGACAACGCCCAGCAGCAGCTGGATGATGTCTTGCAGGGCGACTACTTTGTTGAAAGTCGTTTTCTGCTTGAAGCGCAGGTTTGCAAAGAGGATTGTTCACCGCGGATTGGCTCTGCCATAAATGAAGTGGTACTGCATCCGGGCAAAGTCGCGCACATGATTGAGTTTGAGGTGTATATCGATGAGGTGTTCGCCTTCTCGCAGCGCTCAGATGGGTTGATTATCTCGACGCCAACCGGCTCGACAGCATACTCCCTCTCCGCGGGCGGCCCGATTCTGACGCCATCACTGGATGCCATTGCGCTGGTGCCGATGTTCCCGCATACGCTCTCGGCACGCCCGCTGGTGATTAATAGCAGCAGCACTATCCGCCTGCGTTTCTCCTCGCTGCGCAGTGACCTGGAGATCAGCTGCGATAGCCAGATCGCGCTCCCGATTCAGGAAGGAGAAGATGTGCTGATTCGCCGCAGCGCCAATCGGCTTACCCTGATTCACCCTAAAAATTATAACTATTTTAATACGTTAAGCTCTAAACTCGGCTGGTCTAAAAAATTGTTCTGAAAATCGGGGCTGGCTACTTTACTGGATAAAAAACCAGTTTATACTGTATGAAAAACCATATCTGTTTTTACATACAGGTGATTTATGCTGGCACAACTGACCATCAGTAATTTTGCTATCGTTCGTGAACTGGAGATCGATTTTCATCGCGGTATGACAGCGATTACGGGCGAAACCGGCGCGGGTAAATCCATTGCCATTGATGCGCTGGGCCTGTGCCTCGGCGGCCGTGCAGAAGCAGATATGGTGCGTCAGGGAGCCAGCCGTGCGGATATCTGCGCGCGCTTTCAGCTGAAAGCCTCACCCTCTGCGCAGGCGTGGCTGGTGGAGAATCAGCTGGATGATGGTAACGAGTGCCTGTTACGCCGCGTTATCAGCGCTGATGGTCGCTCACGCGGCTTTATCAATGGCACATCAGTGCCGCTGTCGCAACTGCGCGAGCTGGGCCAGTTGCTGATCCAGATCCACGGCCAGCACGCGCATCAACTCCTGCTGAAATCCGATCACCAGAAACATCTGCTGGATGCCTATGCGGCGCACGACACGCTGCTGGCTGAAATGCGCCAGCACTATCAGCGCTGGCATCAAAGCTGCCGGGCGCTGGCCCAGCATCAGCAGCTGTCACAGGAGCGTGAAGCGCGTCGTGAGCTGCTGCAGTATCAACTGAAAGAGCTCAATGAATTTGCCCCGCAGCCGGGTGAGTTTGAGCAAATCGATGAAGAGTACAAACGTTTAGCGAACAGTGGCCAGCTGCTCTCTACCAGCCAGCAGGCGCTGCAGATCCTTGCCGATAGCGACGACACCAACCTGCAAAGCCTGCTGTATAGCGCGCGTAATATGCTGGGTGAACTGGTCACGCTGGATGACAAAGTGAGCGGCGTCTTTAATCTGCTGGAAGAGGCCGCTATCCAGCTCAGCGAAGCCAGTGATGAACTGCGCCACTACTGCGAGCGTCTCGATCTCGATCCCAACCGCATGTACGAACTGGAGCAGCGTCTCTCACGTCAGATTGCGCTGGCGCGTAAGCACCATGTCTCTCCGGAAACGCTGCCGGTGCTGTATCAGCAGCTGCTTGATGAAGCGGAGCAGCTGTCGCAGCAGGAGAGCGATCAGGAGGCCTTGCAGAGCGATGTGGTCGCGCACCATCAGGCAGCCCTGGCCAGCGCGTCTACACTGCATCAGCATCGTGAACAGGCTGCACAGGAGCTGAGCCATCTGATTACGCAAAGCATGCGTACGCTGGCGATGCCGCACGGCCAGCTTGCTATTGTGCTGGAGTTCAATCCTGATCAACTGACGGCGGAAGGCGCCACCCGGATTGATTTCCGCGTCACTACAAACCCCGGACAACCGCTGCAGCCGCTTGGCAAAGTGGCTTCGGGTGGTGAGCTGTCGCGTATCGCACTGGCGATTCAGGTGATCACCGCACAGAAAATGGAAACGCCGGCGATGATTTTCGATGAAGTCGATGTCGGTATCAGCGGACCCACCGCCGCCGTGGTGGGCAAAATGCTGCGCCAGCTTGGTGAATCAACCCAGGTGATGTGCGTTACGCATCTGCCACAGGTGGCTGGTTGTGGTCACCAGCACTTCTACGTCAGTAAAGAGACCGATGGTGCAATGACAGAAACACATATGCAGCCGCTGGATAAACGCGCCCGACTGCAGGAGCTGGCCCGCCTGCTGGGCGGCAGTGAGGTCACGCGTAATACGTTGGCGAACGCAAAAGAACTTTTAGCAGCCTGAGAACGCACTTTTTTCCGGCCTGGTGGTCATATGCTTGCTCTGTAGAGGTTTCCAACAGGTTAAAGGTTTATTATCATCGGCAGCTATATCGCCATAATAAAGCCTGCCGAATGCAGAGTTCAGAATTTGATGGCAACAAAACTGCCTGTTGAAGGCGTTTGGCCCCAGAAAAGGAATGTAGAGATGCGCTGTAAAACGCTGACTGCCGCGGCAGTGGTAATGTTGATGATGACCGCCGGATGTTCCACCCTTGAGCGCGTTGTGTATCGTCCGGATATCAATCAGGGAAATTACCTGGTCGCCAATGATGTTTCGAAAATTCACACCGGCATGACGCAGCAGCAGGTTGCTTATACGCTCGGCACGCCGATGATGCACGATCCATTCGGCAGCAACGTCTGGTACTACGTGTTCCGTCAGGAGCCAGGTCATGAGCGCGTGAAACAGCAGACGCTAACGCTGACCTTCGATAGCAATGGTACGCTGACCAACATCGATAACAAACCGCGCCTTACCGGTAGTGAAGGCTAAGTTCCCGGCATTAAAAAAGGCGCACAGGCGCCTTTTTTATTTCATGCTGTTATGCACTTACTTGTTTGCTGCTGAGCGCTCGGCACGCTGCCGACGCATCTCTTTTGGATCGGCAATCAACGGACGATAAATCTCAACCCGATCGCCGTCAGCCACCACGTCGCCAAGTTTTACCGGGCGGCTAAAAATCCCCACCTTATTGCTTTGCAGGTCGATATCTTTGCGTAACGACAGCAGACCAGAGGCCTGAATCGCCTGCTCTACCGTCGCGCCCTCTTCCAGCGTTACCGCCAGCAGATACTGCTTATCAGGTAATGCATACACTACCTCGACATGAATATCAGCCACGGTAAACCTCTTTGGCACGCTGAGTGAATGCCTGCACCATGCTGTTTGCCAGCTCTTTAAAGATGCGGCCAAACGCCATCTCTACCAGCATATTGGTAAATTCAAAATCGAGACTCAGCTCAACTTTGCAGGCGTCGTCACCCAGGGAGACGAAGTTCCAGCCGCCGGTCAGCTTGCGAAAAGGTCCATCAACCAACTGCATATGAATGCTTTGGTTATCGGTTAACGTATTCCGCGTAGTGAAAGTTTTACTGATGCCCGCTTTAGAGACATCGACCGCTGCCGTCATTTGATTTCCGCTGTTATCCAGCACGCGACTGCCGGTACAGCCGGGAAGAAATTCAGGATAAGCATCCACATCATTCACGAGCCGGTACATCTGCTCAGCGCTGTAAGGGACCAACGCTGAACGACTAATCTGGGCCATAATGGTTCCTGTTCGTCACAAAACCGTTGAATTATACCATTTTAAGCCATTAAACAAAAATTCACGGCTTTGCCAGCTGTGCTAAAATAGTGTGTTTTTTACCGCCCCGCAGGACAGGGGATGCACCCATAAACTGAGTGATGTAGACTACGCCGCACTATGACAAAGAAAAAAGCTCACAAACCCGGTTCAGCCACTATTGCCCTCAATAAACGCGCCCGCCACGAATACTTCATTGAAGAGGAGTTCGAAGCGGGGTTGTCGTTACAAGGATGGGAAGTCAAATCACTCCGCGCCGGTAAAGCCAACATCAGCGATAGCTATATTCTGCTGCGCGATGGCGAAGCCTACCTGTTCGGTTCCACTTTTCAGCCGCTGGCTGTCGCCTCCACGCATGTGGTGTGCGATCCCACGCGCAACCGCAAACTGCTGCTGAATCAGCGTGAACTCGATTCACTCTACGGCCGCGTTAACCGCGAAGGCTTTACCGTTGTGGCACTTTCGCTCTACTGGAAAAATGCCTGGGCCAAACTGAAGATTGGTGTGGCGCGCGGTAAGAAAGAGCACGACAAGCGTGACGACGTTAAAGAACGCGAGTGGAAGATGGATAAAGCACGCATTATGAAGAATTCAAAGCGTTAGCACTGGATTCGGCAGTCATCTTTCTGTAGTATTGAAGTTTCTTGGGGCTGATTCTGGACTCGACGGGATTGTGAAGCCTTAGGAGCATGCCGAGGGGCGGTTTGCCTCGTAAAAAGCCGCAAAAAAATAGTCGCAAACGACGAAAACTACGCTTTAGCAGCTTAATAACCTGCTTTGAAGCCCTCTCTCCCTAGCTTCCGCTCTTAAGACGGGGATCAAGAGAGGTCAAACCCAAAAGAGATCGTGTGGATGCCCTGCCTGGGGTTGAAGCATTAAATCTAATCAGGCTAGTCTGTCAGTGGCGTGTCTGTCCGCAGCTGCCAGGCGAATGTAAAGACTGACTAAGCATGTAGTGCCGACGGTGTAGTAATTTCGGACGCGGGTTCAACTCCCGCCAGCTCCACCAAAATTCTTCAAAGATGGTTCCAGTGCCATCCGCAGAAGTCCTAAGAGCCCGCA
>Ga0157361_1000656_pt1 | contig 12778 bp, 16 predicted proteins | sample AttlaeALBM2_FD_111481 | JGI IMG/M metagenome (GOLD analysis project Ga0157361, IMG submission 111481) | Fungus gardens microbial communities from leaf cutter ant in Ribeirão Preto, State of São Paulo, Brazil - Atta laevigata ALBM2 | ecosystem: Host-associated > Fungi > Mycelium > Unclassified ...
AGGACTTTGTAATGGGACAAGAATAGTGGTGTTGAATGTGAGGAGAAAGGTGCTCCAGTGCAGGATTATCAGCAAGGACAGGAGATTTAGAGGCAAGGTGGTGTTGATTCCAAGGATCAGGTTATCACCTAATGCAGAGATATTGCCTGTGCCACTCAAGATACTTTAATTCCCAGTCAGGCTAGCCTTTGCTATGACCATCAACAAGTCTCAAGGACAGTCAGTGGAGCATGTGGGGATCAATTTGCAGACATCAGTGTTCTCTCATGGATAACTTTATGTAGCCTTTTTAAGATGTACTTCAACTCTGAATATTTCAGTACTTCTTCCAGAGCAGAGCCAAGAGAATGGAGGGACACTTAATGTAGTATATAAAGAAGTATTCAATAGCATTAGATTATAGATTGTATTTGTATCTAACATTTGTATCTAACAATAGACTTGAGATTGATTTTTAATGATTTAGATTAGAATAGCAAACTGCTATTGGAAGGAAGCATAGCAACCTTTCAGACTATACTATCTGCTATTCCATAGACTGTTGTAGGAATAAAGTATAGTGGATTGACTATATCACAAACTTCATTCAGCCATATCTCCACCAATTCTTTGACGATTCTCACGGTCTCAATGGCTCCCAAAAGCCCTTAAAGAGACCTTTTGATCGATACCAGTTACTCCTTGAAGCAATCAGTATTGGCCGAGATATTAGGCAGATCAACTGGTAACTACCATGGTACCATCTATTAAATCGCCAATATCTCAAAAACCACCATAATCTAAGCTTTGGTTCTAGGCTCAGTAAAATCCCTCTTCATACTGCTCAGAATGAGCCTAGAAAGATCTCAAGGCAATCAATATCAGTGGAGATATGAAGGCCTCAATGTTTGCACATAGACTTCATTAATTACCTATAGATAGTCATCTGTCCTTTTCTTAGAACAAAGGATAGCCTCCATAAGGTTAAGTTATCACTATTTTAAGTACAAAGGCACTACCATATGTAGAACAATAGGTAGTAGCGTGTGATGATCTGTCCTAGTGCACAAATCATCACAATTCTGTATATAAGGACTCCCTGTCTGAGGATTAGACCTTAGACTTAACAACATTATCTTTTGTCACTTGCCTTACTTTGCATTTTTGAACTCTTTAAAGTATCAAAGCACCCATCACAAATAGTAAGTGACCATTTGTGATAGACTATAACACAAACTCAATAACATAATATTACAGAAAGTAAACAAACTTTGACCTCATAGACTGTTAAAGGAAGAGAGCATAGTGACCTGACAGACAACACTATCTGCTGCTTTACAGACTGTTGTAGGAAAGGAGTATAACAGACTGACTTCAACATAAAATTCACAAGCTAGGCCAGAGGCCTGGATAAAAACCTTGTCTAGTATGTATGCAAGACCAATGTGGGAAGATGGCACTGATAAATCATATACTTTTTAATTTTTATTAATCAACAATTTATCACATGGAGCACAGAGGTAGGCCATGGCACATACAAGATATCTACTTAGATAATTAGAGAAATGAAAGAGAATAGAAGGAAAAGAAAAGGAGAAGAGAAATGTGGGAGATATAGACTGCACTTTTGCTCAGTTGAGCTGCACCATAAGGGATCCTCATCTGTTATCAAAGCTGAAAGCTGCAGGATTTTCTGCAAGAAAATGAATGGAATTGTTGATGACTATGTTGCATGGTCAAGTAAATGGATCGTGAATGTTACATTCCATAACAATGTGTTTATGGGTCTGGACAGTGGTCTCTTCACAAGGGCAGTGGGTGGGGAGTTGAGGGAAGAATATTTGATGATATTTTCCAATGGGAGCATGTCCCACTGGACATGTGAGTGAAGCATTGTTACACTGCCAGCAAATTTGCAGCAGAAAGTAGCATTTGATACACTTTATACCAACAAATTCCTAACCAGAATTCACTCTAGAACCCATTATAAGTCCTTAGAATGTACCAAAGTGTTATATGAAATAGGGAGCTCATGAAAATACCTTAGGAGGCAAACAAGATAAGCTAGTATCAGGTTATAAACAGAGTTATTGAATGGAAACATTCTAGATCTACTTTGTATTGGATATATCTTGTTAGAGATAGGATACTTGCACTCTAGAACTAGCAGTGTACCTATGATAGACTTAGACAGATATGCCGCTGATTGCAAATAAGCATTGATGGTATCAGATCAGATATATTTAGATAAATGACACCTAGGATATGACTTAGAGATTTGGGACTGTGGTTAGAGCTTACTAACACTTGACAGGTAACTAAGGAGTTCTAAATCACAAGCCAATAACAGAGAGAAGAACATTGAAGGATGAAGAAGATTCTAGAAGGAAACAGCAATAGGGACATGTCATTGATGGGAAGGAGTCAGGAGAAGGACATGTAATCTATAAGACTTTGGGGGGACTTAGAGTGGAAAGGAGTCAAGAGAGTCCTAAAAGTAGTAATAGTTTCCTTTTTATCATTTATTCTTTGAGTTTCAACCATTTGTAATAACTTTGATATAGTATTCAGGCAGAGAGGATGGAAAAGAGAATCTCTTGGCACTTACCTCCATCATCACTGCCTCTGGAATTGTGAAATGTGAAACTATTGAGTATAAGAGTTTGGAGTCAGTAGGATGTCTTGAGCAGAACACAGAATATACCCAGAACTCAATCTAGAGAGAAATAGCAAATGCAACTCAGGCAGGCTTTGGAGAGAACAGTATACTGGGAAAGCTTGGCTAGGTGCATACTTGGATTGCATCACACCTGTAAGGTCCAGTGTTGGGGGTGCAGGCAAGGGGGCAACTGAGTATAGGAAGGGTCCATGAGTGATCAACTAACTGTATTTTCCAGTTGAGTCTAGCCATGGTGTGTAAAGGTTGACATCTTAGGGAGGCTATGCAATGACAATCTAGAGAGATCTTACAATCCTTTCATAACAACCAATATATATTTTACTGGAGTTGTGTATAATTCTACTTTTCTAATTATTTATAAACTTTTATCTTTGATTATCTCCCCTCAGACCTTAGCACGCAATTGGGAGCTGGCATATCATTATTTTGTTTGTCCCAGTATGCAATTCCCTTTTGCACTCTTTCATCTGGAGCCCACCACAAGAGAAGTTTTAGATTTGAGGGTTTTCTATTCTTTCCACTCCTCTTTCACTTTAACACTTTGAGCATCCTAAACTTTATTTTCTAAAAGATGTCTTATTCTTTAAATATTTCTAGAGCAGAAAACCAACCAGAAACTAGAACTAGGAGTTGTCAAACTTCTACAATGTAGCATGCCAGATTGGTACATCTGGTAGATAATCCAGAACACATATTACAGAAGAAAATGAGATTTGTAACTAAAAGACGGTGAGCAAGTATGGGAATGACCTCTAAGATGTCAGAACTATCAGAATGGCCTACTCTGAGCCTTGGATCTCCCTCAGATGTTGAGCCAAACCCCTTCTTAGATACTTTAGTGGAACAAATTGGACCTATCATCCTGGGAAGGTCTAGTCTTTCAAGTGTACGTGTAATCCCCGAAGAATCGCTAGAAGAACTTGTATCAGAGGTGATGTAAGCATTTTTTAATATACTTACTTTGTTACTACTATCTTGAACATCAACGCCGCTGTTTAACAACTCAGCTACTACTCAACAATCAATAAAAAATATAACTGCTAAATTGAACATGCCATTACCCCTTAGCCCAAGTGCCCCTAAGTGGGATGGACAGTTGAGGATGCTCAGAAACTTAGAATAATGGAACTGTTGTTCCGAACCATAGATATAACAGATGATCAAAAGAAATTAGATTGGATTACTAAATATGTAGATGCCGATATACATGATGTTAGGGTTCAATTCACACACAAGGCGAAGACCCTTAGAGCTAATGAGTAGTCCCTGAAGCTAAGGTGAGATTCAACTAAGGTATATCTATGACAGGAAGCTAGTACTTATACTACTAGATCGTCAAGGTACCATTCTCATGGTACCTGACAGATAATCACACAATGTCCAATAATAGTTTTACAGGAATCACACAGTATGACACAGAAGAGAAAGGAAGGAGAGAGTAAGAATGTGATTGGAAGGATGTCGGCCCTTAGGTGGGAGTCTACCCATGTCACTAAGCACAGCTCTAGAGTTGTCCCCTTACACATGACCAATGGACCAGTTTCAAAGAATATGAAGCTGGGTCTTGGAATCGGTTCCTAGATAGACTTAAGATAGAGTATCTGGAATTAACTACTGAAGAACAAGGTAGTATGGATCATTTATGTTATGACTTGGCAAAACGGCTAAGTCAATATTTATATTTCTTTTCTTTTTCTTTTCTTTTCTTTTAGATTATTACTAAGGTAGAGCATGGGAAATATCATGTGACAGTCACAGAGTCACAAAAGGTGTGACCAAAGTCACAGAATGGTTATGGTCACATCATGGTCACAGCATGTGACAAAGAAGTCAGCTAACAGGCATGAGGACTGTGGGAGACAAGGTGCATAGCTACAATAATAATTGTATATATAGTGTAGCAAAATCTAACGGGGACTCTATCAAGTTCTCTTTGTCAAATGCTGAACAAAGAGACAGTTGGCTTAATTCCGGTCATCAGACTTTAGCTGCTGACAATTTAAGAAAATTGTGTAGAGAGAATGCTGGAATCAACTTATTAGAGGAGGAGCAACTCATGAGCTTCAAGAGGAGGTTCTTATACATCACTCAAAAGTGCCTCAAACCACCGGCAGTGACAGGAAACAGAAAGCTCATTGAGCTCTTTGTTAAAACTTTAGACGGCGCATTTCAAGATGTGCTTAACTCTAGATTAAGTATATAGGGGACTCTTAAGGTAGATGCGCAGAAAAGGAGTCGCATTGAGGACCCCTACGATCTAGATTATGTAGTGCAGAAAGCCATAGAGTTAGTTAGTGGAAAGATGATAGCACAGGCATTGAAACATATGCCAGTGATATTATCTAGGAATGGAAAAGTGGACCCAGACACTAGAGGACCAGTATATTATAGTAAAGAAGAGTCAGTAAGGAAAGTCGAGGTGCATTCAGACATGGAGGCCTTGCAACAAGATATTAATGTATTAAAGACATTATACGAGAAACAAGAGAGATTGAGAGAAAACCATGAGAAGAGTATACAGGAGGCTCTAGATAGCATAAAGACCCTGATACACTCACAAGGACAGACATTGGCACTGTTAACAAAAGGAATAGGAGGGTTTCCGATGGGTATGGACAGGGACCACCACAGATAGGACCGCCTAGACCTCCAAGGAAGTGTTTCTATTGTTTTGAGATAGACCACTTGTTCTTGTTTTGTCCTAGAAAAACAGAAGATGAGAAGACAGGATTAATATTGGTAGATAAGTTTATGGTGAGGTTTGCAAATAGAGAGCCAATACCTATGGAGCATAATATGTCCATAAAGGACTGCGTAAGAAAGCACCTACCATCCTCAATAACAGTGATGATGTCACAAACTTCATTCGGCCATATCTCCACCGATTCTTCGACGATTCCCACGGTCTTAATGCCAGCTTAAAGCCATTAAGAAGACCTTTTGATCGATACCAGTCACGTCTCAAAGAGATCAATAATGGCCGAGATATTAGGCAGATCAACTGGTAACCACCATGGTACCGTTTATTAAATCACCAATATCTCAAAAACCGCCATGATATAAGCTTTGCTTTTAGGCATCAGAGAAGCCCTTTCTATACCTCTCAGAATGAGCCTAAAACGGCGCTGAGGCAATTAATAATAGTGGAGATATGAAGACCTCAATGTTTGCACATAGACTTCATTAATTACCCATAGATAGTCATCTGTCCTTTTCTTAGAACAAAGAACAGCCTCCATAAGGTTAAGTTATCATTATTTCTAGCACAAATGCACTACCATATGTAGAACAATAGGTAGTAGCATGTGATGATCTGTCCCAGTGCACAGACCATCACTTTCATGTATATAAGGACTCATAGTCTGAGGATTAGACCTCAGACTTAACAACATCTTTGCTGCTTGTCTAAACCTTGCTTTTTTGAGCTCTTTGAATATTAAATCAACCAATCACAAAACAGTAAGTGGCCTTTTGTGATAGATGATGTGGGGAGATCCAGAATTAAAAACTTATAGTGTATGGGATTAAGAGCCAGACACAGGAGGGGTCATGCTGTCATCCCAACCCATAAGGAGACAGATGGAAACTCCATCTAGAGTAAGCAGATGGTTAGAAGAGATGTCCCAGTTAAGAAAGAAGGTCAGTAGTCTAAAGGTCATGTTACAGAAAATGAATCTAGAAAGAGAACCGACTCTAGAGCAAGAAGAAGAAGATATAGAGTCCTTTTTGAGAAGGATGGCTGCAGATGTCAGACTAGCTAACTCCAAAGCCGGAATTAAGCCAACTGCTCCTTTATCAGTGTTTGACAAGGAGAACTCGATAGAGTTCCTGTTAGGTTCTCTACACTACTTATACAACTACTACATGGTCTGTGCACTTCTTTCCCATGCCTATCATGTGACCTATCATGTGACATCATGTGCTGTGACCTCCTGTCATGTGACTGTGACTGTGTGACACTTGTGACATAACACTTTCCCGTACTTCCTTCTGTATAGTAAGTCCAAGATAAAAAAAAAGGAAAAGAAAAGAAAAGAAATATAAATAATAACTTAGCTGTTTTGCCAAGTCATGACATCACCCCTCTCTTAAGTTTCCTTGTCCCGAGGATTTTTCCTACAACTTGTAGTATGGGTTAACCAAGTTGCCCATTTTGTCGTCATCTTTTTCTGTCCACTCTCGTATTCCTGATTTTTCCTCTTCAATTTCTTCATCCTCCAGGATCATCTTCATCATCTCTCTTCTCACAGGTTTCTTGCCCTTCCATCGTCTCCAGTTTTTCTCCATTCTTCTCCTATACTCCTGGTCATATCGCTTGTCTGACCACCCATATAGTTTCTTTGCTGTAAATCTTCCCGGCAATTCTCCCCATCAGAATGTTCCCTCTTTGCACTCTTGCTGTGCTACGTCTTCTATGTCTCGCTGATACTCTTTCTCAAATTCTTCAATCGCTTCTTTTGCGTTCTCTAAATTCTCCCTTCCTTCCCAGGTATCTGACTCTGCCGTGAATCCTTTCCAACATACTAAATATTTATCTTTTCCTCTAACCTTCCTCTTATTTAGTATTTGTTCCACCTCCCATTTTTCTTCCCCTTCAATTATGACTGGAGCTAGTTGCTCCTTCTTTTGTCTCTCTACTTGCCCTACGTATCGTTGTATTCTACTAACATTTACTACTGGGTGTATTTTTACTGTACTAGGTAGCTCCAGTTCTACTGCGTTTGATGATACAACCTTCTTGACTTTGTAAGGTCTGACAAACATCTCTGTCAGCTTCTCTATTCTCCTTCTGACCATCTGATATTTCAGATCTTTGGTACTGAGCATGACCAAGTCTCCTACTTTATATTCGTCTACGTCCAATCTCTTCCTGTCAGCGTACTTCCTTATATCTTCCTGCACCTTCTTTAGTACCACTTTTGCTTCTTCTTGTATCTCTTTCATTTTCTCCACAAACGTTTCTGCTCTCGCATATTTTCCTTTCTTCCTTCCTTTGAACTCCATCCTGGGATCTTGTCCATAATTTGCCTTGAAAGGTGATGTTCAAGTACTCGAGTGTGCTTTGTTATTATATGCGAACTCTGCCGTTCCCAACCATTCTGGCCACTGTTCTTGCCTATGGTCAATGAACATTCTCAAGTACTGTTCTAGTTCCTAGTTGACCCTCTCTGTCTGTCCATCTGTTTGAGGGTGGAATGCCATTAACAATTTACTCTTAATCCCCAGCATCTTGTTCAACTCCTTCATTAATCCTGCCGTGAATTGTGGTCCTCTATCTGATATGATACTTTCAGGTAGACCATGCAACTTCCACACATTGTCCCTGAACAACCTAGCTAGACCTTCCGCTGATGTTTTCTCCGTAGTTGGTATAAAGTGAACCATTTTAGTTAGTCAATCTACTACTACTAGAATACTATCGTATCCTTGTGCTAGGGGCAGTTTAGTGATAAAATCTGCTGATATATGTGCCCAAGGTTTTTCTGGAATAGAGTTTGGCATTAATTTTCCTGCTGGCTGTTCTGTGCAGTTTTTATTTCTTTGGCAGGCGTCGCATCCCTCCACATACCGCTTTACTTCCTTTGTAACCCCTGGCCACCGAAAGTTCCTAGTGACCAGTTCTACCATTTTCCACTGTCCTCCATGCCCTCCTATTGGCATATTATGGTGTAGTCTAATTATCTCTGCCCTTAATTTCTTGTCTTTTGGCATGTAGACTTTTCCTTCTTTATACATGATACCGTCTACCTCTCTCCATTCCTCATCTCTCAGCATTTTTACTCCTGTCCACTTCATTTCTTCTACTACCTTTACTACTTTGTCATCCTTCACCTTTGACTTTCTAACTTCTTCTAGTAGATCTACCCCATCTACTATAATTTCTACTGCTTCTGTCTTCCTTACTTCCAACCATTCCGGTTTTACCAATGTCTTGTCCTCATTGTCTTTACCTACTCCGACCTCCTAGTCTGGTCTCCTGCTCAGACTGTCTACCTTTCCCATCTTGCTTCCCAGAACATGTTTTAGCATAAAATTAAATCTAGATAGGTATAATGCCTATCTGGCTTGTCTCTTATTTAACTTTTGCACCTTCATGAAGTATTCGAAGTTCTTATAATCTGTCCATATCTCGAATTTGATCACTGCTCCTTCCAGGAAGTATCTCCATGCTTCTAGGCATCTGACTACCGCTAGCATTTCTTTGTCATGAATCTCATAGTTTCGTTCTGTATCACTTAGAGATTTTGAAATAAAAACAACCGGTCTCCATTTCTCATCTGAGCACTTCATCGAGAGTACTCCTCCAGTAGCATAATTCGAAGTGTCAGCTTCTACCCTGAACTCTTTGTCTAAGTCCAGTGCTGCTAAAACTGGTTTCATTGTGAAGATCTGTTTTAACTCCTCAAATGCCTTTTGCTGGCTATCTCCCCATGTCCACTTCTCGTCTTTCCTTGTCAGCATATTTATTGGTCTTGCTACTTGAGCAAAATCCTTAATAAACCTCCTATAGTAATTTGCAAGGCCTAGGAATTTTCTAATGTCTTTCATATTTTTTGGCTGTGGCCAACTGAGTACTTCTTCCACTTTCTCCTTTTCCATCTCTATGCTGTCGGGTCCTATAACAACTCCTAGGAACCTTATCTTCCTTGCTTTCCACACACATTTTTCCAGCTTGATATACAAGTTGTTCTCCTCTAACCTCCTTAATATTTCCTTCACAATCTCGTCGTGTCCCTCCTCTGTTTCCGTTCCCACTAACACGTTGTCTACGAACGCTGCTACCTTTCCTTCATTTATCAAATCCCTCAAGATCTCGTTCATCATTGCCTGGAATGTGGCTGGTAAGTTCGTCATCCCAAAGAACATGACCATCAGTTTGAAGGACCCCACATGCGTTGTAAATGCTCCTTTTCACTCATCTCCTTCTTTTATCTGTATGTTATTGAATCCCCATCTTAGATCCATTTTAGTGAACACTTTCTTGCTACCCATATTGTCGATTAACTCTGTAATTAATGGTAGTGGGTAATTGTTTTTTACTGTCTAGTTATTCAGATTATGGTAATCCATCCTCTTTTCTCCATCCTTTTTGCCTATGAAGAGCACTGGTGACGTCTGAGGCAATTTCAAGAGCTTAATATACCCCTTTCTCAACTGATCTTCCACAAAGTTTTGAACCTCCTCTCTCTCATTCTTGGACAGAGGGTAAATTCTTCCTTTTTGTGGTTTAAACATCTCCTTGAGATCTATCACATGATCCCAAATCTTTCTGGTTGGCATTCTCTTGGACTCTACCTTCCCGAACACTTTCTTCCACTTTAAAAATTTCTTAGGGACCATTTCTTCAATTTTTCTATGGTCCTCCTCCATCTCTTCTTCCTTTTCCCAATCCTTTTTATCATTTATTGCCCAACGGATGATTTTCTCTTCTTCCTCAGTTGCTACTCTTTTGACTTTCTCTTTCTTTTGACTCTTCCCACCACATAGGAGCAAACACCTTGTCATCTTAACTTCCCCAGTTTCCCAGTTTATTTCCGGATTATGTGCTACCAACCATGGCATCTCCAGAATTACTTCCATCTTCCCTAGATTACACACATCCATTCTCATTCTTTCCACATGGCCTTTGTAAAACACGTTGCACTCTACTTGGTGCGTAATGGCCCCTCCGCTGTTATTTGTGCCGTCTACATTCCTGACAGCTATCGGTCTTTCCAACTTTTGCAGCTTGAACCCATGCCTAGCCGCCGCCTGTCTATCCATGAACATCCCCATTATGCCACTATCCAAGAGCGCTTTAACATTATACCTTCATGTGTATCTATCTTCTCTACTCCAATATTCAACTGCACTTCTCTTAACATTTTGAAGGTTCTTCTGACCTCCTTTCGACTACCTCCCTTTCTTGCTGCACTTTCCGGTTCTCCTGACCGTGTGCCGCTTTGCTGCGCTTTTGCCTCTCTGGGCCATGCCGCCTCTCCCTCTGTCTTCCCTTTGCATCCACACCAACTTAATTCTTTCCACTTCCAAAAGGGGATCACTCTTTTCCCCCAGTTGTTTTCTACATGAGATTCCTTTTCTCTGCACTTGCAAGTCAAGTACAATACTACTATCTCTTCGGTCATCCACCCTATTTCTAATAGTCGCGCCTCTTCTGGGACACCTTTTCCACAGTGCTCCTCTGCCCTCTTCCTTAGCTCTTCTATCGAGCTTCTTCTTCATTCTTGCTGTGCTTTTCCCTTTATAGGGCACGCTGTCTTTTCTTCTTCCATCCACCTTAGTCTCTTCTCTCCTTCCTGTGCCTTTTCCCTGATAGGACGCATTGGCCTCCTCTCTTCTTGGTGTGCTTTTCCCCCATTAGGGCGTGCCATTCTTTTCGCCTTCTTCTCCCATAGAGGACATTCTCTACACTTATGCCCCTCCTCTCCACACTTAAAACACCTTACAGCTACCGTCCTCATACTCCTTACTACTCTTTCCTCAACCCTACACTGCATCACTCTACTACTTAAAATTTCGAATTTATTTTGGGGTGTCGCTACCCCTTTTTCTTTTTTCTTTTCTTTCCTGCAATTTTGGGCCAGGTGCCCAAACCCTCTGCAGCTTCTACAGAGTTTCCTCTTTCTTTCCTCTAATTCTATCCTCAGTTTAGCGAGGGTGCGTTTCTCTCTAAGCAGGTTGCTCAACAAAGTGTTGTATTGTTCTTGAGACATAATGATAACGTCTCAAGGAGGTACAGAATTAATAGTTTGATCTTACTTAATGCTATGTCTGTTGGGGCGCAAGATCTTCACCCAATCAGACACCTACTGCCCTACTGAGTACTGCCCTAATACTATGGTTAGACTATTACTCCACAGAGGAGATCCCTAATCTAGATGGCCCACTAGTGGTAACTGTCAATCCTCTGCATGTACCAACTCACAATGGAGCGCAGCACAAGGTTTATACCAAGAAAATGGACAAGTACACTACTAAACACCGCTTGATTGCAAGGTCAGGTCTCAGTGGTAATACTCAAGCTTGGTACTACACTTCCACCTGCAGTCTCTAACTGACTGCAAAGTCCCCTTAAGCCAAGGGCCTGGCTATATATGGAGGTGGTTACTGATCGTGGTAATCAGTGACCAAGGGTTGATAATATGAGAGTAAGATTGAGCAGAGTCCAAGGTGGTGTCACACCATACAAACGTTTAGGCAAAATAAGTGACAATTTACACCTTAATAACAAGAATAACCAGCTCGAGAGACAAGCTCAGCCCCCCAGAGATGTTTCTTTAGATGCCTAGTTGTGGACTTGAGCATCTAGCTTGAGTAGCAGAGTAGTGGCTATGACCACTGCTACATACGTCTTATAGACACTTGCCCAGGTGCCCCATATCAGATTTCCGATGGATTTCCCTTCTAGAAGTGCTCTCGAGGACGGAAGTGATTTTAGACAGGTTAGCACTGATGGGGATCAAAAGGTTTGATCACAAAACAAAGGTGAAAGCGAGGTTAGAGAGGCGAAATCTCCAAGCTGCTTCACAATTGTGCGCTAACAAGTAGGCACTGGGGAGATGATCAAATAAAAGAGAGCTTACTGAAGGTGAATGTCCAAAGAATAACCAAAACATATCAAATAGAAACCTAAGAAGAAAAGAACTGTTTCTAGTATCCACTCGAGAGAACCCTCACTGTAATAGGATCCCTAAGGCACGTGTTCATCTCGTGCCATGACACTACTGCCCTTACCTAGTCTAGTAGCCTGGCTCGCTGAAAGGGTGCAAAAGGGAATTGTACACTGGGACAAACAAAACCATGCTGTGCCAGCTCCCAATTGCGTGCTAAAGGTCCGAGGGGAGGTAATCAAAAATAAAGGTTTATAAATAATTAGAAAGTAGAAATTATATGCAGCTCCAATAGAATATATGTTGATGGTTGTGAAGTGAATGTAAGATCTCTCTAGATCATCGTCGCATAGCCTCCCTAAGGTGTCAACCTTTACACACCATAACAAAAGCTCCTCTGGAAAATACAGTTAGTTGATCACTCATGGACCCTCCACACTCAGTTGCCCCCTTGTCTGCACCCCCAACACCGAACCTTATGGGTGTGATGCAATCCAAGTGTGCACCT
>Ga0157361_1000657_pt1 | contig 12770 bp, 10 predicted proteins | sample AttlaeALBM2_FD_111481 | JGI IMG/M metagenome (GOLD analysis project Ga0157361, IMG submission 111481) | Fungus gardens microbial communities from leaf cutter ant in Ribeirão Preto, State of São Paulo, Brazil - Atta laevigata ALBM2 | ecosystem: Host-associated > Fungi > Mycelium > Unclassified ...
ACGAAATGAAACTCTTGTTATTGAATGACATCGAGTTGTCTTGGAAACTCCACTTGCTGGAGCATTTGTTTCAGATATTTACATATAAATATGGGATTGTAGTTACATTTTAATTAAGTCTTTCTATCTTTTTCTCTTTTCCCCTGTGCTCAATTTATTTTGCTGTGTCACACCATCCATCGCAAAAGCTAGAATGGCTCATCAGCTTCAGCTGAGATCAAATCCCATTACAGCTGTAATGAATTGATCCAGAGAATAGATGTTTGACCTTGATCAGATTTTTTGGTCCGCTCACAGCTGAAGAGAATATTTGCCCAACACCAGTTGGTATATAATGGAACCATTTTCATTGTACAAGATACCTCCATCCTGCATATTCCACTCAAATGGCTGATCAGTATGGACTAATGATTACATAACAGATAGAATGCACAGGTACGTCTTCAAAACTTAAGAAGTACTGGAAAAAACTAAGACCAGATAGAAATGACTGATGAATTAGATGTTTGGAAGGAAATACAGAAGGTACACACACCTAAGACCAGATAGAAATGACTGGTTTCAGGGCTTACACAATAGACATTTTATGTACAATACAAGTGTACAACTATTTACCTAAGAATGAACATGTTTCAGGTGTTTCTGCTTTCTGCATATGTTGCTAGGGAAAAATTTAATAGAATAAAGGAAGAATGCAGATGACATCTATGGCACATCATTCTGGAACTGTTATCACTAAGTCTTGGAGACTCAAGGACCACTCTAGGTGAGTGTTTAGGAAGAACTCAATGGAGTTCTCCGTTGGATTGGACTACCTACTTATACTACTTTACAAGTGGCTATACATTTACTAGTTCATGATCATATGTCCTTCTGGAATGTTCTACAATCACATGTCCTTCTCACATGATATGATTACGTAAGTTCCCATGCTATTTATATCTTGTCTCCATTGTATGACTTGATGTTTGCGATCAAGTATTTGAATGCGCGGGAAACCTTTTCCTTCTTAGGGCTCTCATAACATGGCCCCCCCTTCAAGATTCCTCGTCCCGAGGAATTTTTCCATCGATTCCAGTTCTTGTCCTATCTCTTCTCTCTTTCCCTTTCATATCTTCTTCTCCTCCATCCATATAATAGTTTAGCTGTAAATTCCCTTGGTAGTTCTCGACTAAATTCTTTTTCTTCTTCTTCCAGCTCCTGTCACCTAAGTTCTTCTGCCTCTTCCCCATACTCCCTCTCAAACTCTTCTACTAGCTCTTTTGCATTCTCTAAGTTTTCTCTATTCTCCCACGTATCTTCTTCCGCCGTATACCCTTTCCATCATACCAAGAACTTCTCCTTTCCCTGCACAACTCGTTTATTCAAGATTTTTTCCACCTCGAATTCTTCTTTCCCCTCGATGATGACCAGTTTTGGTGGTATCTTCTTCTGACCCTTTACCTGTGGTCGGTACAGTCATACTCTACTTATGTTTACCATGGGATGTATTTTGATAGTTTTGGGTAATTCCAACTCTATTGTGTTACTAGAGACGATCCCCTTGACTTTATAAGGTCCTACAAAGTGTTCCGTTAACTTTTCCGATCTTCTCCCCTTCATCTGCTATTTTAAGTCCTTTGTACTCAATAGTACTAAGTCCCCTACTCTGTATTCCTCCCCCTTTCCTCGTTTCCTATCTGCGAACTTCTTCATTTCCTCCTGAGCCTTTCCTAATGCTGCTTTTGCCTCTTCCTGGATTTTTCTCATTTTCTCCACAAATTTCCCTGCTGTCTCGTACTTTCCCTTCCTCCTGCCCTCGAATCCCATCTTTGGGTTTTGTCCGTAATTTACTTTGAATGGCGACGTCTTTGTAGTTGAGTGGATTTTGTTATTGTATACAAATTCCGCCATTCCTAGCCAATCCGGCCACTGTTCTTGTCTATGATTGATGAAAACCCTCAGGTACTGTTCTAACTCCTGGTTCACCCTTTCCGTCTGTCCGTCTGTTTGCAGATGGTAGGCCATTGACAGTTTGGTCTGAATCCCCAGTAAGTTATTCACCTCCCTCATTATTCCCGCCACAAATTATACTCCTCTATCGGATATGATACTTTCTGGAAGCCCATGCAACTTCCATACATGATCTCGAAACAATTTAGCAAGTCCCTCTGCTGACGTCCTTTCTGTCGTAGCTATGAAGTGTGCCATTTTGCTAAAATGGTCGCATACTACTAGAATGGCATCGTACCCTTAAGCTAAGGGTAACTTGGTGATGAAGTCTGCTGAGATGTGACTCCATGGTTTCTCTGGGATCACGTTGGGCATTAGTTTGCCTGCCAGTGCCTTGCTTCGATTCTTGCATCTTTGACAAACATCGCATCCATCCACATATTTCCCAACTTCTTTTGTCACTCCTGGCCACTAGTAGTTTCTAGTGACCAACTCTGTCGTTTTCCACCTTCCTCTGTGCCCTCCTACTGGGGTATCGTGGTGCAGTCATATTACTTCCCCTCTGAGTTCCCCTTTTGGCACGTATATCCTCCCTTCCTTTAATACTACTCCATCTTCTATTTCCCATTCTTCATCCCTTAATGTTTTTATCCCTGCCTTCTTTAATTCTTCTACTGCTTTTACCACTCTTTTATCTCCTTCTATGCCCTTTTTATCCTTTTCCTCAGATTCCCTTCTTCCACTAATGTTTCTGCTGTCCTGACCCATTCAGGCTTTATTAGCGTTTGATCCTCGTTGTCCCTTTCTATGCCTTTTTGCCAGTCTGGTCTTCTACTTAATCTGTCTGCCTTCCCTATGCTCTTCCCTGGAACATGTTTCAAGGTAAAGCTAAATCGCGATAGGTATAGTGCCCATCTTGCTTGTCGTCGATTCAACTTTTGGCTCGTCATGAAGTACTGGAGGTTTTTATGGTCTGTCCAGATTTCGAATTCCATTTTTGCTCTCTCCAAGTAATGCCTCCACGTTTCAAGGCATCTGATGACCGCTAACATTTCTTTGTCGTGTATTTCATAATTTCACTTGGTGGCGTTTAACGACTTTGAGATGAAGGCCACTGGTCTCCATTTGCCATCCTCCCCTTTTAACGACAACACTCCTCCAGTTGCGTAATCTGAGGCGTCTGCTTCCACTCTCATCTCTCTGTCTATGTCTGGTATTGCTAAAACAGGTTTTGTCATGAACACTTCTTTTAGTTTTCCAAATGCCTCCTCTTGTTCCTTTTCCTATTTCCACTTCTCTTCTTTCCTGACTAGCACGTGCAGTGGCGCTGCTATTTTGGCGAAGTCTTTTATGAACCTCCTATAATAGTTGGCGAGGCCCAGAAACTTTTGTACTTCCTTGACGTTTTTCGGTGTCGGCCAGTTAAAAACTCCTTCTACCTTTTCCTTCTGCATTTCTATCCCTCTCGGCCCAATTATTACTCCCAGAAATTCCACTTCTCTTACTTTCCATTTACATTTTTCTGGTTTCACGAACAGGTCGTTTTCCTCTAATCTCTTTAATACTTCTTCTACTAACTCGTTGTGTCCTTCCTCTGTATCTGTTGCTACTAGGATGTCATCTATGAAGGTTGCCATATTCCCTTGGTTTATGAGATCCCGGAATAGGTCATTCATCATTGTTTGGAAAGTAGCAGGAGAGTTTGTTAACCCGAAATACATTACGGTGGGTTCGTACGCTCCAATGTGGGTAGTGAATGCTGCCTTCCATTCATCTCCTTCTTTGATTCTGACATTATTGTAGCCCCACCTCAAATCCAATTTCGTAAACACCTTCTTTTTTCCTACTCCGTCTAGTATGTCCACGATAAGTGGTAGTGGGTATCTGTTTTTATCGTCCACTGGTTTATGTGTCGATAGTCTTGTACCATTCTCCTTTTTCCATTCTTTTTTGCCACAAAATGTACTGGTGACATTTGCGGTGACTTGGAGGGACAAATGTACCCTTTTCGTAACTGATCTTCCACAAATGCTTGCACTTCCTCTCTCTCTTCCCTTGATAATGAATATACTTTTCCCTTTCTTGGCATAAACCCCTCTTTTAACTCTATTGCGTGGTCCCAGGCCTTTTGCACTGGCATTCTCTCTGACTCCTTCTTTCCAAAGACCTTTCTCCACTTCCAAAATCTCTTGGGCACCAACTTTCTTAGCGTCTCTTCGTCCTCGTCTCTTTTTACCTTTTTTACCTCTTTCTTCTTCTCTTCATGCTTCCTTTTTCCACATATTGGTGGACATCTTGTCATTTTTACCTTTCCTTTTTCCCAATTGATTTCTGGGTTATGGACTGCGAGCCATGGCATCCCTAGAATAACTTCGGTCTTTCCCAGATTACATACATCCATCCTAATCCTTTCTATGTGTCCCTTGAAGAACATGTTGCACTCGACCTGGTGCATTATTGCTCCCCCCACATTTACTGTTCCATCCACATTTTTGACTAATAAAGGGTTCCTCATTTTCTCCATTTTGAACCCCTTTTCTTTTGCAAAGGTCATATTTATAAATAGACCTGTTGCCCCACTATCTAGTAGAGCTTTTACTGCTACCCCCTCGTGACTCTCTAGCTTTTCCAATCCCACCTTCATCCATACTTCTCTTAGCGGCCATAATGTGTGCCGCACGTCTCTTGCTCTCTCAGTGTTTTTGGAACAATTTAATTTATTGCCCAGTTTTTCTGGGCACAATACACTGTACAAATTGTTAGAGGCCAGCCGAGAGCTCACTGTCCTCCATTTTCTTTTGCCGACTCTTGCGGTCCCTCCACTACTTTTACTTTATTCCTCTCCCAACAGTTTCAGGCCATATGGCCAAACTTCCCACAATGATAGCACATTCTATCTCCCCCTCTCCCTCTGTCAACATCCATTGCGTTTGGGTCTCTCCGTGGACCCGTTTGATACCCTCCTCTATTAAATGTATTTCCTGCTCCTCCTCTATTTCCTCCTATCTGCAGAACTCCTGCCCGCCAGGTTATCTGTCCTCCTCTTCCTCCATATGACCCTCCTCCAAAGCTTCCCCTTGGCTGCGCGTTTCCCCCTGGGCGCGCTGCATTCCTCCCCAGCATTCTTTTCTCCGTCCTACTCTGCCTCTGATTCCTATCTAACCTTACTGCCCTCTCTTGCCACTCTCCTATGGTAGTCGGGGGCTCTTCCGCTTCTGCCAACTTCCTTCTTATCATCCCATTCAATCCTCTCTTAAACTCCTCAATAAGGGGTCGTTTCTCATAGCCGCTCCCCCTGGCGACCTTTTTAAACTCTTGGACATACTCGTTGCACGTCCTTCCTCTTTGCTCTATTGTCCGCAGCTACTCAATCTTTCTTTCTTCCTCCGACGTTTCTCCAAAATCATTTCTGATTTTCGAGAACAGCTGCTCTACTATCTTCACTTCCGACTCTCCCTTTGCCAACTCGTCCATTAGGTTATCCTTCCATGCCTCTGCTATCCCTCCCTGCACATACGACAACACCCAGGCCACCTGGGTCATTGCTGCCTCATCCATCATCTTCATTCTAATATATATGCAAGCTGCATTGATAAACGCGCTCATCTCCTCCATCTTTCCATTGAAAACTTGAGGTCTGGCGACCTCTACTTGGCTCCCCTGCTGCTGGAGGAGCATGGTGTTTACCTGCTGCTGGAGGAGCATGGTGTTTACCTGCTGCTGCAAGGTGGCAATCATGGCAAGGAGTTGCTCCTCTCTTGTTGGTAGTGGTAGTTGGCGGGGGGGGCGGACGCCTGGGATAATTCCCTCTGTTGCTGTTGTTGTTGTTGTTGCCGCGACATGTCGTGGGGCGGCGGTGGTGGTAAGGGTGATGGTAATGGTGAGGATGACAATTCATACTCAGACTCAGTTTCCTGATCCAGGGCAAACTCAAGGCTACGTCTAACAGAGAGCACAATCTTCTCCTGTCTAGACTCCTATTGCCTTACTGACTACTGCCCTAATCAAAAGTGTAGACGATTGTCCCTAAGGAGGGAACCCCTAAGCTAAGTGGCCTCTTAAGGAGTGACTGCCGATCTCTTGCGTGTACCCATCACAATGGATGACAGCACAGAGCTTATACAGTGAAGATAGTAACTAGCAGGCCCAATTAACAGGTCAGGACTTGAACAGAACACCTGGACTTGGTGTTCAGTCTCCTCTCTCAGTCTCTCCTGACTGAGAAGTCCCCTTTACAGCTAGGGCCCACTATCCAAGATGCTTGTGAGTGCTGTGCTCACTAGCGAGGAAGGTAAGAGAGTGAGTGGTGATGGGGGTATTCACTTGTGGCGCCGGTATTAAGCCAACTGCATGTAGAATGAATATAAGCAGGGATCGAGGTGATCAGTGCTCGGGAGTGGGATTGAGTTCTTTTGTTATCACTAAGTCTTGACGACTCAAGGACCACTCTAGGTGAGTGTTTAGGAAGAACTCGATGGAGTTCTCCGTTGGATTGGACTACCTACTTATACTACTTTATAAGTAGCTGTATATTTACTAGTTCACGATCATATGTCCTTCTCACGTGATATGATTACATAAGTTCCCATGCTATTTATATCTTGTCTCCATTGTATGACTTGATGTTTGCGATCAAGTGTTTGAATGCATGGGAAACCTTTTCCTTCTTAGGGCTCTCATAACAGGAACATAATTAGGGAGACAAGAAGAGGATTGATGAAAGGTAAATGAATTTTCTAGAACATACTTCATCATTACATTTATGACCTGAAGAGACTGTCAAATTTATACTATGGCCAAGGTATGCTGCTCTTGATTCTATTGTTCTCAAAGCAGTAGCAGAAACATTTCAAGCCATTACTGCCACTTGGATGATATATGATTTTATTTATCACATTCCTCAACAGGTGAGACTTTCCATTTGTAAGAAATGATTCCACATATCTCTTCTCTCCTAGGTTCACAGATAACCATATGACTTGTTGTCATCATGGACTCTCTTTCCTCTGCAAAAACAGCTCTTGACCCCTCACATCACTTGGGTCAAGGTAAATCCATTGCCATTGCACACCTTCTCTGACCTTTCTTCAACTGCAACAGTAGCAACAAATAGAATTCTGGGACTGTCTCAGCAAAGCCAGATGGCATCTTCATGCCATAGTTGATGATGATGCTAAAAACACTAATATGTCCAGTACCCCTGTCACAGAAACCTAGTTGTATGTTGGTTTGACTTGGAATAAAGCATATTCTGTTGCAAAACCAATGAGTACAAATAATGAACTATCAACTTAATATACTACATTGAAAAAGAAATGTTCTAGAAGGTTCTTGAACCTTCAAGTACATTATGACATTGACTCGATACTCTAACAACCCCATCTCAATTCACTTTGTTAGATACCTTAAGGGACAAATCAAGCAAGGCATGCACTGATCAATGGATTGCCACCTTCAACCATGGACACAACAAAGGCCACCAATTCTTACAGCTTTGAAGATATGCCAAGAGAGGTAGGTTTTTTGTGAGCACAACAACATCCATCCATTGTTAGCTACTGACCTATTACAAAGTTGAAAGAGATAAGGTGGTAAACTGCTCCTGTATTTTGCTGCCCTCTTTTTGTTACAGAAGACTTCTTAAATACTTTCTAGCTACCATTAGTCAGGCTGCTACTAATAGTATAATAAAACATCTGACAAACAATAAACAAAAATAAAATAAAATCAAATAACAAAAGAAAAAGTTTGATCAAAGAATAAATAAAGATGAAGACAATAGAGGGGGTATTATTGTCAGAGGAGTAGTGGAGGAGGGTGCTTATCAAGGGAATTTGTGATGTTGGCGAGAACCTGATCTCTACAACCAGGGAATAGTTTTGGTACTAATGTCCCCATCAGTTAGACCTACGAGAATTATCATGTACTTGTTCTGGGAATTTATCAGGCTTGTGAGTCTTGTCAATGAGTTCTTCAATATTTTTGTTGATAAGTTGGATAAAGGGTATTGATTAGCAGTTACGTGCATGATAAGGGACCAATCAGAATGCTGTAAACCTTAACTTTGACCATAACCCATCCATTTCTACTAACATATAGGAGCCTCCCTTCAACCATCATACTACTACCATAGGTCCAAAGTATTGTGGCTTTGTTTTACTGCTAATATCTCTATCTCGTTGTGAGTTTCTGACCAGTACTAGTTTACCATTACTGAAATTGAGATCTTTAATTAGGTTCTTGTGTGTCTCTTCAAATTGGTGAACAGATTCCTATCATGCCTTAAGAAGACACTGTTTTGCTTCAGCAAGGTCATCCAGGTGTTTTTGAAGCTGTATAGCATAGTAAGCAATGAGATTGGTGGAAGAAATAGGATTAGTGAGAGCTGGGGCCAAATAAGTGGCTTTAAAGAGGTCAAAGGGAAATAGTGGTTTGACCCCATGAGCAAGAAAGTATGGTGAGTATCCTGTTGATTTTTGAATAGAGACATGCTCAGCCCAAAATACTGAAGGTGCTACTGTTGTCCAGCAATATTCTACTCTCTCTGCAGCTTTAACAAGTGATTCACAAACATCAAAATGTCATTGTTCAACTAGACTATTGGCTCGAGAATTATAAGGTGAGATCCGGATGTGATTAATGTGATATTGCTTTGACAGATACTCCACAGCCTGAACAAATGCTGGACCATTATTGGTAATGATTTCCTCAATGGCTCCCCATTAGCATAGAATGTCTTTGAAAACAAATGAGCCAATTGTATGACCATTTTTGTGGTGCAATATACGCCATTCTGGATACAAAAAAAGTGAGTAGCATGCATGAATAATGTAGTGATACCCATTGGACTTTGACATAAACATTGTGTCAATATACACTTTTTGAAAGAGAGAAAGAGGAACTGGGACTGTAGGAGGTATGTATAAGTGTTGCATTGACCAAACTTGACACTCATGACATGTTTTCAGGTACCAGTAGATATCATTGTTAAAGTAGGGCCACTAAAATCGTTCAAGGATCCAGGTACAAGTAGTAAATACGCCCTTGTGGCCGAGATCATCATATGCTTGTGTTATGAACATTAAGTGGGACTACAATTATTATCAGCCATGGTCTGATAATAAGTAGTTAGTAGACGAGATGATAGCAATGTTAGACAAGGACATTATTATGCAGTAATACAAATAATGTCTAAGGACTCTAAGAGACAATGGACTCACAGAACAGACAGAACTCTCCAGAGAAATCTCAGACTATCTTTCCCCTTCTATTTTTGGACTTGTGCTAAATGGGACAACATTAGACTAATCCATTATTAGACAATGACTCGACTTGTTACTTTCACCACTTCTGTCACTGGACTGTTACTTAACTAGTCACCTATAGTTACAAGTAGTGTTACCACATTGTAATGTAGTTATAATACCTAGTTAGGATAAATACAGACCAGAAAGAAAAGGGAACAGCAAGTTATCTCTTTCTGTATTCTCTCTGTAAAATCTTACTCTAAGGAATCGATACTCTTACTTGTCTTAGGACAATCTTAAGGGTGCTACTCAAAGTCTTGTTGACATCTCTCCTCTGATATAACTTTACTGAAAACCTTAGCCAAACTCTCTAATGAGGAGCATAAAGATATCAAGTGTTAGATATAGGCTTTAAGTTGAAACACATATTCAACTATAAGGTCTAGAGTCTTAACAGCTTGTCTTAGTAAGTCTAACCGCTTTTCTTCATCAATTACTAGTTTATGCTTCGCTCTAGAATCCTTCTTCCACAACTGTCCATCAGCAACAAAGAAACCTGATGCTTTCCTGATTAACACTTTCAGTTCTTTAGCCTCCATTCTATCTTTTTGTAATGGATTTATTAAGAAATCCATTGTCTTCTTTAACCTGGTATTTTTCACTTTTGCTCTGTCAGATTGAGGGATTGGTGTGTTTGGGTAAGGAGTAAATGATAAATAGACAATTGCTGCTGGTTTGTGATAGGTAAATAGAGTGTTTTCCAGATATAATGTGTTGAGCTCTTTATTCAGGAACTCAATTATGTATGTGCTGGTATATACTATCTATTGAGGTATGTCTGGATAGCTTGAGTTTGTGCATGGTGTTGTTAATGCCATGGTATTTTTGTAGAGAAATGAATTTGCAAGATAAATCTACTCTTCATAGTCCTCCTCAATAGCAGGGTCCTCAGAAGCTTAGGGGCATTGAGATAGGCCATCTGGGCCATGAGCATGCCCAGGAACATGACGAAGTTGGAAATTAAAGAGGAGAATGGCAGATATTCAGCAATTGATCATTGTGTTAGGTTGAATATCTGGATTGTTGATTATTGCCTTGATATATTTTGCATTGACTTCAACTACTAGATTTTTGACCCCAATTATCCAGATCCAACAGTCCTTCAATGTACAAAAAAGACCAAAAAGCTTGAGTTTTGCCTATGAGTACCTGCTCTCTCTCTCCATTAACATTATTGACCCAAATCGTTAGGGATATTGCTTGGCATCAACCCCAATTTGAGAAAGAATATATTTGACAGTAATGGAGGATGTATTCATAGTAAGTATGACTTTGTGTCCACTTGCATAGTTGATTGCATGAATTGCAGGTGAGTTTTTTACCAATATCTTAAGCTTCTTCATAGCCTCTAACTCTTGTTTTCCAAAGGTAAACTCTATGTCCTTTTGAGTGAGATGAACCAGTGGGCAAGCAATCATAGCATAGTCTTTGATGAATATCCAGATAGTCCCAACTGTCCTGAGAAAACCTTGAACTTCTGTAAGTAATTTACAAATTGGCCAGTCTACTATTTTCTGAATATGGGTTGTATCTGGAAGGTGTCCTTCATAAGTACAGAGGTGACCAACAACAATAGCAGAAGGCACACAAATGTGGGATTTTGTTGCTGAAAAGATACCTCCTGCATGTTGAACTTGTTGGAGAATTCGGTTGACATTTTGGAAGTATTCCCAGGTAAAACAATAAATGCCAGGATTTTCAGGAAGAGTTTTGAACAAGTTAGGGCCTATTTCATATCATGTGGGGGGCCCTTTGACTGGAACATTATCAACAAATAGAACAGCAACATCAGAAATTTCATCCTGGAGTAAAAATATAAGATCTCTGTGTTAGATCTGCATTGAGTTGGTGTAACCCATAGGAATAGATGTTAGACAGAGGATGCCAAGAGGAGATTGGAAGGTAGTAAGATCCTGGGACTATGGAGCTAACACACACTGATCAAACCTGACTATTAGATCAAAAATACCATAGTATCCTCAAGCTTCAAATGACTTAGCATATTGTTCTATCATAGGAGGGAGGCCTACATCCTTAATGACAACTGTATTTAGAGGTTGGAGGTTATGCATGAGGTAAAGTGATTTTCCATCTTTCTTCAAGACACAGGACCAGTGAGAGTGATAAAAAGAATTGGATGGTTTATAAACACCAGCTGCAATCTTTGACTTGATGATTTCTACAATGCAAGAAAAGATCCCTGGGAGTATCAGTATGTTTTTGAGACTCCATGGTATGTGCTTGACTATGGGTATCACTACCAGATCAAAGTAATCTGATAAAAACTTCCCTTTTTCATCCTCTGTCCAGGCAAATGCAAACTCTTGGAGTTTAATAAGATAATGTGCCAGTTTCTCTTCCTTTGACCACAGAAACTAATCTCAATTTACATTTATAGCCAACTTACATTCAAGGGTGTATCGTAATCCAGGAGTAAAGTCAGGTGGATGGAAAGGAAGTAAGGAAAGAGTTTTGAGGGGGTTTGAGAGAATGCGGTGGATAATTCAGAAGTCTTCTAGTAGGGTAGTGGCAACAGATTTGACTCAGTGAGCAACTTTCTTATAAGCAAATGACGAGACTTGATCTGAGAAAAATACTAAGCTTTGAATAAAGATTTCATAAATTTCTTTTGGGTATATAAGTGATTCAAATGAAGCTGAAGTGAAGGTGATTGGTGATAGCATAAAACAGGAAAGAGGCTTGATAGAAATTTGCAGTGTATTGTCTGGTTTGGAAATTTCATAAAGGATATACTGATATGAGCTAATAATTTCATCTCCTCAACAGATAGTCGAATCCTCAATTATTGAAAACCTGAGGTAGCAGATACATTAGAAGAGAAGCGATTACGAGGCTGAGTTGGAATGGTAATGACTGCCTGTGAGTTTGGATCAACCAGTGTGATATGTGAGTCCCCATTTGAGAAGTGGCGAGTATTGGCCTGAGCAAGGGTGAGAAAGGGTCATCCAAGTAGCATTTCATAGAAAGTGTTGTCAATAACCTGTATCTGAAGGTAAAAGTCATAGTTTCCAATGGTAACTTGAAGATTTGGTAAGAGGCCCATTGTAGTATTGCAGGACTTGTTTGCTGATTGCATTATCATAGTTTGCTCTAGATGGATTGGGAGACCAAGTTTTTCCTAGATATCACAACAAAGACCAATTACTTGAGATCCCTTATCAAGAACAGCCTCAACACTGATGTAACCTTCTAGTCTTAAGGGTATCACATGTAGTTCATGTCACAAACTTCATTTGGTCATATCTCCACCAAATCTTCAACGATTCACACGGTCTCAAAACCAGCTTAAAGCCCTTAAGAAGACCTTTTGATCAATGCTAGTCACGTCTCAAGGCAATCAATGATAGCCGAGATATTAAGCAGATCAACTGGTAACCACTATGTTACCATTTATTAAATCACTAATATCTCAAAAACCGCCATGATCAATGCTTTGGTTCTAGGCTCAGCAGAAGCCTTCTTTATAATGCTCAGAATGAGCCTAGAACAACCTCAAGGCAATTAATATTA
>Ga0157361_1000658_pt1 | contig 12768 bp, 10 predicted proteins | sample AttlaeALBM2_FD_111481 | JGI IMG/M metagenome (GOLD analysis project Ga0157361, IMG submission 111481) | Fungus gardens microbial communities from leaf cutter ant in Ribeirão Preto, State of São Paulo, Brazil - Atta laevigata ALBM2 | ecosystem: Host-associated > Fungi > Mycelium > Unclassified ...
CGGGGAGAGGAGCATGGAATTCCTCCAAAGAACAAGGCGAACTAGAACAATGATGGTTTTCTAGAACTTGGACTGCTAAAACACCTTAGAGCTCCTTCCAGTTGAGACGGAGGCAACACCAATTTTACAGAAGTGACATTGTCAGGAAGAGAACAATGTTCGGTCCCTCAAGTGCAGTTTTTCAAGAACAGCGTAGTCTTATCTAGATATTTTTTTGATTACCAGTCGGTACTTGTGGAAGGGTAGACGGATGATATGACTGCTTAACAGACACTCCATTTCTGGAATAGAGATCAAGGCATTGAACAGAGAGAGGTAATAGGTCTCCTGAAACATCAGATGTAAATAGAGGAGACTGATATGGTAGCGTGATTAAGTGACTTCCTGTAAGCAATCCGAGGAAATCTGAGGCAGTTTTGATTGAGTGTTTAGATTTGATTTTTATTCTACACATTTTAATGTCATTTCTCAGCCCTATTCTATTCTGCAATGTACAGGGAATTAAATACAATAAATACAAAGCTTCATTTTTTTGATCTGATTGGAGTCATGTCTTGAAAACGTGGGATACCAACAGCAGAAACTCTAAGGGAAAACCTATCAAGTTCATATGGTGATGCCGATGATGATCCAGCATTCCAATAATCCATAGAGTATATAAATGTTGTCAATAAATCAAGTGTTCCGTGGTATAGGACAAAATGACGACCTCAAGTTGTTGAGAATACACCACTCATTGTCTCTCTCCACTTTATCTTTGAATGTTATTGGCGCGAACTGCCGCCCTTTCATTTCATCTGACATCTTTTCAATTAGTATGGTATATCTGTAGTATCTATTTTCCCTATCTTGCAGTGATGTTAGTATAATTTTTCCTTCGTCATTTTGTCTTGCAGCAACTGGGCAACCGGGGCAACTCGCAACACCCAACAGTGCATCTTCCAACTCTTCCATTCCTATCACTTCTGACTTTCTCTTTCTACCTATCCCACTCGTATTCGTCGGAGGAGGGGTAGACGATGTCTTCGATTTCGTAGTACTCTGAACAGGTGACTCGGGAGGAGGAATAGGCGAATGTATCCATTGATATCCCTCGTCGAGTCAATGGCACTCGGCTTAACGCTCAACGGGTTGACAGCCGAAGAAGCATTAGCAGCATTCGTCATTGTCGTCCGAGTCTTCGAGTCAGAAGTGGAGGTAGACGAATCGAAATCGAAATCGAAATCGGTGTTTTCTAATCCAGTCGGTATGGATAAATGAGCTGGATCGAGTGAAGGAATATCCGTCTCTGCATCATCTACCCCATTGTTTCTGCCACCAATCCCATCCATCTTGGTCGTTGTCGAATTAGAGGACACGGCATTCCACATATTAATATGCTTCATCGTCGGCGTCACCTCATTCATACTCGGCATCATCGTCGAACCACCGTTCATCTGTACTGCTGGTCCCAGTCCTAATCCGGACAATCCAGTACCACTGAGCAAAAACGGACCCAGATCATCGATCAACTTATGAATCTGATTATCCAATTCAAGAACATCCTGATCCATATCCTGTACATCCTTCCGACGTCTCCAAAACAGCAGCATTGGCAACATCAGGCTCGAGTGTTAGGTGTTCCGGACCCATCGTCAGTCCTGGCGGTGCAGGAGTGGCCGCAGTCTCAGCTGCAGGGGTTCCTGTTCATGGAAGTGGGAGCCAGTACCGGTGTTGAGGCTGGAAGCGAATCCTGCAAGAGTAGGTGAACTTAAATCACCAAGAGATGAAAAGTCGAAATTTGAAGGACTATGAGCGAATGTGTTCAATTGATTGACATCTGCATTGTCAGAGTTTGATGGGAAAACGAGACTGGGGTCAATAGTATAAAGGGAGGAGTGTGTTGTTCAATACCCTAACAAATGGCTTTAGTAATGAAAGAAGGAAATTAGTAGAAAACGCACCTGGATAATCTACACCATGATCACCAGCTCCTATCCGATTGATCACCGCTCCAGTACCTTCTCTTCCCTCCTAATCCACAATCTCTGGTTTTTTGTCAATTGTTGTGGGTAAGGAAATTTCATCTCAGGACTTCGATGACAACCTGATATGTGGTAATATTACCACATTACTCCGTAAATGTGTGAGTATTGAATGACACCAGTTTTCCATGGATGAGTTGGTTACTAGATGTGATAAAGATATGACGACGGCAATTAGTGGAACTACAGACAACCTGGTGGGGTGGCGGCAGGGTAACGGCATAGCTGTAGCAGAGTGTGACTTCATGACATGTCTTGACATGTGATGTGACATGATACTGACAGGTCACTTGACATCCCAATTCGAGCGGCGACTTGTGCTGTGGTCCTTTGCTGCCTTGCACAATGTCCCATATGACCCTGTCTCAAGCTTCAAGGTCTTCAGAAGTCCCTCAAAAATCGTCCAGGCTTCCCAGATTTTCTTCAAAAGCTCTTTGAGTGCGTCTTCAGTCGTCATTATATGGAAACAGCTTACCTCGACACAGAATGTTGAGTGACATTCACAGTCAAATCTTACCTGTTGGGCAGACCCTGCTCATTCATTCTTTGGTCTGTTTTATTTCTCTTTCCTCTTCCTCTGGATTGAATCTCTCATAGTCCTTGATCACGAACGTTTCGCACACGAAATCCTTCCTCGGTGGTTTAAATACCAGAACTTTCCTTCCTTCCTTCGTCCTCCCCTCTGACACTGGAGAAATTGAACACTGGAATTTTGCCCATGAGAACTTCCGCAGAGACCAACCCGATCTTCTTTGATTGATCCACCGAAAAAAAGGAAGCTTGCAACAGCAACCAGGTGCTGGGGCTATCTTGGCTCCAGAAGAAAGCGAGCTCCTGGACAGTGAGACTCAGTGCTCACAGAAGATTGACGGTCACTACGGCTCGACATTCAAGTAAGGGGCGGCGCTTGTATTTTTGTCTTTCCATATTGATGACGTTACTTTCAGCGCGATACAGCCCACATGATTCAAGAAACCCTAGCTCACATGATCCATCCTCAACTCATTGAAGTGATCCAGAGGTTTTGTTATGTCGTGAATGTAGATGGTGTGGTCGAACAGTTCTGGTTTGGACGGACCTGGTATTTTTGTTTGTTTGTTTTTCAGGGAGAAGAGAGCGTCGGGCCGATATGATAGCACCAACAGCTGGGAAGCGGTCACCGTCATCGAAATATTGTCTCTTTGCAGGTATGCGTCTTTCATTTTCTCAATCTCCTTACCCTTCTCACATTTGTGAATCAATTAGTGATCTACCACCACGGCCATTCTGCATCAGGCGGACACTACACACCCGATGTACTCCATCCTAATAGGTATCCAGGTGCGAAACTGGGGGAGGGGCGGGTACGGATAGACGATGAGCTGGTGAGTGACGTTGGAGCGGTGGATGTGGGAGAGGGATGAGATGCGGATTGCGTATTTGTTGTCTCGTAGACGGATACGGGATGTGTAGAGGTAGCTTTTTTCTTTTTCTTTTTGCCCCCTCTTCTCTGTGAGTGTTCAACTGTGATTTACCTCTGTTTTGAAAAAAGGGAAGAGGAGGATCCATGAGTCACCTGAATGCGTTCTTTTGTTTTTCTCAACATGAATTCTTAGATTCAAGGATGCTTGATCGCAGTAGAGACGAAAAATCTCAAAAGAGTTGGTGACAGGTCTGTAAGGGAACCTCCGATCGTACAAACTTCACTCCCTCATTCACCTCTTTACCGACTTATGCTAGGCTTATCTGTGCAACTCCCTTATATGGTAGACGGGCGGATGTAGAGGCACACCTGCCTCATGTTTTGGGAACTGGATCCCTTCCATATTGGTATCCTAGAGCATGGGAGTGGCTTAGCAAGCGGGCCGGGCCCAACTTATTCCAGTTGGACTGTCATGCACGTAGGGTATAGGGTAGGGTATAGGGTAGGGTATAGGGCAGGGTATAGGGCAGGGTATAGGGTATGTGGGTATTGTTGGGCCTCATACACAGCGGGTATGAGATGACACAGCTCACGTCGTCACCTTCACAAATGGTGTTTAAAATAATGGCACCCCCAGGAGCGAATAGTAACAGAGGTATTGAGTGATACAATGCTGGGTGTAGTATGCACCTCAGGGGAGCGAGCCCCTAGGAAGGGGGAAAAATTTTTGTCCCCTGAACACGTGAAACTTCCGTTCATCCTGAGTGATACAGAAAAGACTGATTTTTGAACATCCAAAAGAGACTTCAAAAAGGGCGTTTCGGAGACTCCTTACTTAGATCGAAATCTAAATCAGGAACGATTCTTCTGTTACGTAGACATTCCGTGACGAGCGCTTGTTATGGTGCCTTACTCACGATGGTTTCCTGATTGGGGTAAATGAATTAGATGAAGTCCTCGAGAAGTGAGATTTGACTCGTTAGGCTGTCTTTGGCGAATCTGGGGAAGTCCGTGAGGATATCTTCTTGAGTGTATGCTTTATCATAAAGACAGATTCCCATCAAATTTCCAAAATTCCGCAGCGCACGTTTAAGACCATCTGTGACTGCCTCCTACACTGAAGAAACCCATATTTTGAGTCAAGATGAAATTACATTCATATACAACGCATTCAGGGCGAGGGGGAGTGGGACAAGATCTCGTGACTCCGGCACATTGGGCGGCAGAATTGTGGCCATGTGCCTTATGCTCGGTAACTCGTTAGAAGGTGATTGCCGCCCATTGGCAACTGATTGCCGCCCATTGACAGGAGTATCTGACCTCGGAGAAGATCCAGGATTCGATACTCGCCAATTATTTTATCAACTAATTGTTGTAGATTAGGAAGGTTCTTGTCCACATGTTTTGGCCAGAAGGTGACAGATGAAGAAGGTGTGTGAGCGCAAAAATCTGCGGATACCAGACTTGGCACGATTGAGAGCTGCAAGATATAGGATTGGGACTGGACAAGGCACAGTACTTTCTCCATTGTTAATTCAAATTTATATTTCTATAAAATAGGTAAAATGATACGAGTTCAGGAAAAGGAGAGAGAGGTAGTATGGTACAGTGTTTGTCTGTATATCCCTTAATGAAAGAGAGCAACAGTGTTAAGTCTTGTTGGCTTCATCTATCTCCTCCCCTCATCTACCTATCCGAATATACTCCATTGTTTTGTGAAGTGCACAGTTTAATTGATTACAGAAAATGGTGTTCGTCTTGGCAGTACAAAAAAGGTCCGTGATTCTACAGTTTTCTACTTATTTATGCTAATGGAATGTCTCAGATGTGGTAAGTTGGCACAATGTGGTAAGTTGGCACATGATACAATGACAATACCGCATAGTAGAACATGACTTTGCATCGAATGAACCAGTTCCACTCAACACATTTTTGGCATCATCCTACTCCCGAAATGGAGGAACCGAGGTGTGGCCGCAGGAACACTTTACTCAGCCACTCAACACATTTCCAGGAGTTGGCATCATCCTACTCCCGAAATGGAGGAACCGAGATGTGGCCGTAGGAACACTTTACTCAGCTATTCATAGCTTCTCAAAGATCCAAGTGGAGCTGATTGATTGCTATAAATACATCCAGGCGCTGAGGTCATTTGCTTGCATTGTGAGTATTCCATCGAACCAGTCACGACGTTTCTCAAATTGATGAATCCCAAATGCCCTCTCATTGTTTTGGATCTAGAAAGATGAAGTGAATGAAGTTCTATGCTCAAATGGTCTCAACTCAGCTGTCGTTTGAATAGTCTTTCAGTCTTTTGACTCAAGCAAAGTATCTGAGCTAAAAATAGCACATTCATCCATTTTACCCCGGTGCTGCCGACCATCTCACTCGATTATAGTCTGCAATCAATATACTCTTCATATGTGACCAGAGAGATTTACTTCCCCGTTTATATTTCTGTCAATGGAGATACCAAGATATTCCATTTTTCCAAGTTCTCGCAATAGAAATATTGCCAAGAAAACACAGCACAAAATGGTGCGGTGGACATTGTGCATGATGACCGTTCCCCAGAGTGTGAATTTGAAGACTCGTAACGAGAATAATGCGAGCCCAAGTGGAAGTCTGTCGCAATGAAACTCGGACACAAGTTAATCTCCGTCAGGCTTGTACAATCCCTCAGCGCGTCGGAGATAATAGGTCCCATCTGCTATATTTTCACATAATTAGGAAACTTGAGATAAATCTTCTACCGAACAACGCTACCGAACACGACCTGGTACTTGTTCCCGGTAGTGCCATATATGGCATCGGATGTTGTATCAATTTAAGGTTATGTACGTCCCATTAGATTACCATGTGGTTTGAGGCTTCTTTTGACACAAGGCTCACTGTGGCCATAACGGGACGGCATGCCTCGACGACAATAAATACAGAAATAGTCCAACGAATCTTCATCGGTAAAACCACTCCCGAGTCTTCGACACCTCAATCTTTCAGACATGGTTCAGACCACCGCCTTGAAGACTTTAAAGCCTATCATTTTTCTTCTTCCAGATATCTTAGCTGCTTGGCCTTATATGCAACGCTTGCACCCCGACTATGACACTATCAATGTCGAATCCACCAGCTGGGTCATCGGATACAATCTCTTCAGCGAAAAAGCTCAAAAATCTTTTAATAAATCCCGTTTTGGTCAGTCATAGCATGATCGGTCATTGTATCCAGAGGTTCATTATCTTACTTCAGGTCTCCTGGGTTGTCTTGTTTTCTCCCGCTCTACCAGAGGTATTCGACGTGTTTGATTTGACATCATGATATCTGATGGTTCAAAGCTTTCTGTCGTTCTGGTTGTGATCTTGCGAATGTCTATTTTGTCATCGACGAGTATACTGATGTCGCTGAGCCTGGTGCTGCGGCCCGGATTTGTGACATAGTGATGGACGTCTTGAACAATCCATGCAAAGAGCGCAAGTCGGATGATAAGATAGGTATCTTTATACAGGAGTGAGTGCTTGCTTGTGAGAAGCATAATGGTCACCCAGCTGAAATGATTTTACAGCTTCTGGAAAAGAGTCCTTGCGTTGACTACACCCAAAGATACTTGTGTCAGCCGCTTCATCAATGATTTTGATGTGTATATGAAGTCTATGATAAAAGAAGCTGAAGATCGGGAGAATAAACGAGTCCGTACCGTCGATGATTATTTGCAGCTCCGCCGGGAGACCTTTGCTGCGCAAGCGTCCATATCATTTTTAAGCTTTGGATTGGAGCTTCCTGAGGAAGTTCTGCTACATCCTGTCATGAAAAATTTGACCCTCGCTTCCATGGATATTCTGTGTATCATCAACGTAAGTTTCAAGTTCGGCAAAACGTGCAAGCTAACAGACATCTTTGTATTTCAGGACATGCATTCCTATCCCATTGAGCTCTCCCGAGGAATTGCATTCCATAACATTATCACATCCATCATTCACGAGCATCATCTAGATGTCCCTGCTGCGATGAAATGGCTGGAGGAATTTGGCAGGCAAAGAGTTGCTGCTTTCCTGAATGGTATCAAAGAACTGCCATCGTGGGGACCTGAAATCGACGGAAGAGTCCGTCAATACATAGATGACATAGGTTATCTTGTTCGAGGGACAGATGCTTGGTGCTATGAGTCTGAGAGATATTGGGGAGGAAAAGGCAAGGAAGTCCAGACGACTCGAATGGTGACTATTTGGCCGGGAACGACTCGAGAGGGCCTATTGACTAAAGGCGAGCTCAAAGCGGCCATAGCAATGTAGATGGACTGATCGTCATTTAACGCATTCTATCGGCCGGCTCCGAGTATTAGAATGTAGTGCATGTGTGAGGATGATGTCAATTTTTGTTGTGTTTACATAACCATCAATAAAAAACCTCCCCACGATACGAGTCTGGTCAGGGATACGCCATGGTGCATTTGAACCAGAGCAGTGCTAGTACTCAAACTGGAGGTGAATGTTGGACTGTGCTCCTTATTGAGCTCCTCAGGGTCGATTCGAGGCATCGGGATGCTGTGCAAGGGATTCATCAGGATCGAGATCCATTAGAACAAAGCTAAAGCGATCTGATGTGCCTTGCAAGATAGACTTGGTACCAGATAAAAACAAGTTGAATCTAGGAAACTCGTGCTTGTCGCGATAGAAGGCTTCCTTCCAAAACATTTGGAAAGTACCTCTATGGCCCTGTTTTCGGGGAGAGGAGCATGGAATTCCTCCAAAGAACAAGGCGAACTAGAACAATGATGGTTTTCTAGAACTTAGACTGCTAAAACACCTTAGAGCTCCTTCCAGTTGAGACGGAGGCAACACCAATTTTACAGAAGTGACATTGTCAGGAAGAGAACAATGTTCGGTCCTTCAAGTGCAGTTTTTCAAGAACAGCGTAGTCTTATCTAGATATTTGTTTGATTACCAATCGGTACTTGTGGAAGGGTAGACGGATGATATGACTGCTTAACGGACACTCCATTTCCGGAATAGAGATCAAGACATTGAACAGAGAGAGGTGATGGGTCTCCTGAAACATCAAATGTAAGAATAGAGGAGACTGATATGGTAGTGTGATTGGGCGACTTCCTGTAAGAAATTTGAGGTCACGGATAACAGTTTTGATTGAGTGTTTAGATTTGATTTTTATTCTACACATTTGAATGTCATTTCCCAACCCTATTCGATTCTGCAATGTACAGGGAAATAAATACAAATCTTCATTTTTTTGATCTGATTGGAGTCATTTCTTGAAAACGCGGGATACTGCAATAGAAACAGACAGCAGAAACTCCAAGGGAAAATCTCCCGAGTTCATATGCTGATGATGACCCAGCATTCCAACGATCCACAGAGTATATAAAAGTCAAAACCTGTCAATAAATCAAGTTTTCCATGGTCTGGGAAGGACGACCTCAAGTTGTTGAGAATACACCACTTATTGTCTCTCTCTCCACTTTTTTCTTTGAATGTTATTAGAGCGAACTGCCGCCCTTTCATTTCATCTGACATCTTTTCAATTAGTATGGTATATCTGTAGTGTCTATTTGTCTATTGTCCCTATCTTGCAGTGACGTGAGTATAATTTTTCCTTCGTCATTTTGTCTTGCAGCAACTGGGCAACCGGGGCAACTCGTGATATGTAATCTCGGACTCTACCTAGTAGCAGCAGCTCCCTCAGTCGTCTACTTTAATAGGTGACTCCTGAAGCATATTATTTTATAAATGTATTAACTTGAGTATACAACAGTAACGAAAAAAAGCAAAACACGTCACTGCCCCGGATCCTTTCCAAGTTCCTCAAAGACAGTAAGGAGCTCTGTGTTGGGGATTTTACGTTCGATCAATGTGCAAATCTTCTGTCTCAAATATTGAATCTCATCAATGGTCATGACATCTTCCCTTCCAATGGATGAGTGGTTGATCTTGACCTGGAGAAGCAGCTTTTTTCAATTTTTGATTCAAATCGAATACAAATCGAATCTATTGTTCTATTAATAGCCATACTGGACTGGGAATAACAGAGGAGTACTGATAACGTGCAATTGTGAGCTACTGTACAAGGTAACTAGCTACTATGCACACAAAAAATAATAATATGCTTCATTTCATGTGCTTGTTTTGAACGCTCTCAGTTGACCCACTTCTATCTAATTTTTTCGTCGTTTCGTCTTAACACTCACCGTCTCTCCACCTGGCACGACGACCTTCGTGACACCCAACAGCGTGTTTTCCAATTCTTCACTTCCGACTTTCTCTTTCTACCTATCCTAGTCGTATGAGGAGGAGGAGGAGTAGACGATGTCTTGGATTTCGTAGTACTCTGAACAGGTGACTCGGGAGGGGGAGGAGCAGGCGAATGTCCAACATTGTATGCATTGATATCCCTCGTCGAATCAATGACACTCGGCTTAGCGTCCAGAGGGTTGACAGCCAAAGAAGACGGACAGCGTTCGTCGTCGTTGTCGTCGTCGTCAAGTCAGGACCGGAGGTAGACGAATTAATTATGCGGGAAGAAAGAATTGAAATCGAAATCGGTGTTTTCTAATCCAATCGGTATGGATACATGAACTGGTCGAGTGAAGGAATATCTGTCTCTGCAACATCCACCCCATTATTTCTGCCATCGATCCAGTACCACTGAGCAAAAACGGACCTAGATCATCGATCAACTGACTATCCGATTCAAGAACATCCTGATCTACATCCTGTACATCCTTCTGACGTCTCCAAAACAGCAGCATTAGCAACATCAGGCTCGAGTGTTAGGAGCCATCGTCGGTCCTGGTGGTACAAAAGTAGCCGCAGTCTCAGCTGCAGGGGTTCCGGTATGTGGCAGTGGGAGGCCAGTACCGGTCTTGAGGCTGGAAGCGAATCCTGCAAGAGCAGGTGAACTTAAGTCACCAAGAGATGAAAGTCGAAATTTGAAGGACTATGAGCGAATGTGTTCAATTGATTGACATCTGCATTGATGGGAAAACGAGACTGGGGTCAATGATATAAAGGGATAAGTTTGTTGTTCAATACCCTAACAAATGGCTTTAGTGATGAAAGAAGGAAATTGGTAGGAAACGCACCTGGATAATCTACACCATGATCACCACTCCAGTACCCTCTCTTCCCTCCTAATCCACAATCTCTGGTTTTTGTCAATTGTTGTGGGTAAGGACTCCGATGACAACCTAGTATGTGATCGTGGCGGCAGCGGCATAGCATAGTGTGACTGCGTGACAAGTTTTTTTTAAAAAAAAGAAGTGACTGCGTGACAAGTCTAGTTGACATGTGATGTGACACGATACTGACATTCAAGCGGCGACTTGACATCAGAATGTGCGCCGTGTCCTTTGCTGCTTTGCACAATGTCCTATATCTGTCTCAAGCTTCAAGGTCTTCAGCAGTCCCTCAAACTCCAAAAAATTGTCCAGGCGTCCCGTCTTCTCTTCAAAAGCTCTTTGAGTGCGTCCTCAGTCTTCATTAAATGGAAACAGTTTACCTCGACACAGAATGTTGAGTGACATTCACAGTTAAGACCTCAGAAACCGCTGATTCATTCTTCGGTCCCCTTTCTCTTCTCCATTAAATTTCTTATAGTCTTTGATCACGAACGTTTCGCACGCGAAATCCTTCTTCGGTGTTTTAAACACCAGAACTTTGCTTCCTCTGCTCTGACACTGGAGAAATCGAACACTGGAATTTTGCCCATGAGAAATTTCGCAGAGACCAACCCGATCTCCTTTGTTTGATTCACCGAAAAAAGGAAGCTAGGCCTTGGCTCCAGAAAAAAGCGAGCTCCTGGACAGTGAGAGACTTAGTGCTCACAGAAGATTGGCGGCCACTACGTCTCGACATTCAAGTAAGGAGCGGCGCTTGTGTTTTTGTCTTTCCATATTGATGACGTTACTTTCAGCGCGATATGGCCCACACGATTCAAGAAGCTCTAACTCACTTGATCCATCCTCAACTCGTCCAGATGAGGTTTTGCATGTCAAGAGGTTTTGTTATGATGTGAGTGTAGGTGGTGTGGCCAAAGTGATGAAGCAGGTCCGGTTGGACCCGAGTTGGAGATTGGACCTGGTACGTGTCTTTGTTTTTTCCCATCCTTTGTAGGGGGGAAGGTCGGTTCTGATTCTATGCAGATATGATAGCACCAACAGCCGGGAAGCGATCACCCTCATCAACGTCTATTTGCAGGCACGTATCTTTCATCCCTTCCCTCCCACCCTCCTCACATTTATGAATCAACAAGTGATCCACCACCACGGCCATTCTGCATCAGGTGGTCACTACAAACTCGACGTACTCCACCCCAACAGGTATCCACGCGCGAAAAATGAAAATGGGAGGGAGGGATGGGTAAGGATAGATGATGAGTTGGTGAGTGATGTGGGAGCGGTGGACGTGTTTGAGCCGTGGGAGAGGGAGAGGGATGAGATGAGGAATGTGTATTTGTTGTTTTATAGACGGATACGAGATGTGTAGAGGTTGTTTTATTTTCTGCTTTTGCTTTTGCTGTGAATGTTCAGATTGTGATGTACGTCTTCTGTTTTGAAAGAGAAGAGTTCATGAGTCACTTGGATGCATTGTTTCTAAAAAGATTTTCTAAATTAAAGGATGCTTGATCGCAGTTCCTGCGAGCTATAAGCTCCAAACTCGAAGTAGCCTCCAGTCGCTGCGATCACCGAATTCAAAGTAGTTCGCAGTCGCTTGGGAACTTGTCATCAGTCGCTCATTGACATCTGACATGATCTATTCTTCCAGTGACATGAGAAAGGCGGTACATGAACATGTAGCCTCGGAGGATCCGGGATTCTTTTTTTTTCTTTTTTTTTTCAATTAGCTAGATGCGGGCGACAGATGTGAGCGCAAAAATCTATGGATTCCAGGTTCGGGCATGATCGAGAGCTGCAACTGTACGAGTGAACCTGACAAATGGAGGGGCTCTTTCCCCACTGTTGAGTAGCATCTATTTAAATAAAGTGTACCAAAATTGTACTGTAAGTATTATATATACAGTACCAAATCGATATATGACCGGTGCGCGTTTGCCGCCGTCTAGCTCTGCTTCGACTTTATCCAACAAAAATGATACAAGTTCAGGAAAAGGATGTTGAAATATCGAAAAATACGCTACAATTTAGTTTGTTGTTTCTGGCTTGGTAATTATTTTTTATTGTAATAGAACAATGGATGTCGAAGCACTTGTAAACTAAAGTAAAGGATATATACACAATGAATGAATATACTGACAAACACTAAAAGGGTGTTCTTACCTCAGACGTCCCTTAGCAAGTAGACGACTGAGGTGCAATGCTTGTCCATGTGAATA
>Ga0157361_1000659_pt1 | contig 12751 bp, 11 predicted proteins | sample AttlaeALBM2_FD_111481 | JGI IMG/M metagenome (GOLD analysis project Ga0157361, IMG submission 111481) | Fungus gardens microbial communities from leaf cutter ant in Ribeirão Preto, State of São Paulo, Brazil - Atta laevigata ALBM2 | ecosystem: Host-associated > Fungi > Mycelium > Unclassified ...
CAAGTAATTGGGAAAGGTGCTATCTCATTATTTCACTCTTACTGTCATGACTTGGCAAAATGTCATATTCCGGAAATATGATAATTATGTAATTTCTTTCTTCTAATAATTCTCCTAAAATTAATAATAGTAGGATAGCATAGTAGACTACTCTCCTCCTATTCTGCACTTACTATAAGTACTAAGTAGTTATAGTGTAATTCCTCAGTCTGTAAATTAACGTCATCTGGTCCTAATCTCATCTTGTCCACTCCGACTCCTTCACTTGACTCCTTAGGACCTCTGTCTTGATGACTTCCTCCACTCTGAAATACGCGACCAACCTCACAACCGGAGACTGGGGTGCAACACATAAGTTAAAGCCAAGGTCGTTCAATAAGTCGTTCTCTGCCCCAACATCCTTGTCTCTCTGCTGGAGCCTTCCTTCTACTATCGCTAAGTACATTCCTCTCCGATGTAGTACATTATTCCAGAACGGAGTGTAGTTTCTATCTATTGCTCTATATCTCCTTCCTCCGGAATTCCATTCTTGACAGATAGTTGATTTAAGTATGAAACATAAGTAAGATGATCTCACCTCAGGAGTCACCTATGAAGGTAGACGACTGAGGGAGTTGCTATGCAAAGTCTAAGTTTATATGAATGTGTTGATTCTACTCCAGTTGCCTGGTTGCTACAGGGTAGAATGGAAAGGAGGAATTATGTTGATGTCATTAGATACAGAAGGAATGAAAAAATATCAACTTCATGTGGAAAATACAGATGGTGTTAGTCCATACTTCAATATTTATCAGTGTTAGACAAAGAGAACTCATTAGAGTCCTCGCTGTATTGGGTCTATTTACTTATACTACTTTGAGTTGGTCTATGCACTCTTTACCTGTGACCCCCAACTAAACTCTGTGACATCATGTGCTGTGACTTTTTGTGACTAATGTCACATCTTTTCATAAAGTGTGACATGACTTTCCCATACTATTTATAGAAAAATAAATGAAAAGAAGAGAAAAAGAGAAAAAACTTAGAGAAGTGATTTATAACACTTGGGTATCACTACTAAGACCTGACCTTGCAATCAAGTGGGCTGTAGTAGTTACTTGTACTGTTTCTTAGTATAAACTTTGTGCTATAGGTGCACTTGTCATCTATCTATGTAGAGAAGTGATGATTACTCAATAGAAGAGCATCTAGAGTAGAGATCCTATCCATAAGGTGATAGTCAAATATTAATAGGATAGTAGTAGGTAGAGCAGTAGAACTCTGGCTGGGTGAAGATCTTGTGCCCCAGCAGACATAGCATTAAGCAAGAAAACCAAAAATTATTAATTCCATATATTTCTGGAGGCATTGAAGAGGCTGTTTATGCTAGGGTTTTTCCTTTTCTCTTTTGTCTATTTAGAGTTCCCTAACTATGTTTTAGGTAGTGGTAAATATAAATCTTTTAGATAGATAAGATGTGTGGTCTTTAAGAAGATACCCTAGCTAACACTGTGTTTCAGCACAATATCCCTTGTTGTTAATGTGAAGTTGTGAAGACTTAGAGTTCACCCTAGATGGATGTTCAGGAAGAACTCAATAGAGTTCTCCATTGTATTTTGTACATTACTTATACTGTTTTTATATGGTCTGTGCACTAACAGTCCCACTGAAGAGGCTGATTAGGCTAGTGTAGAGATCAGGTGCTTGCCAACATCACAAATTTCCTCAATGAGCACCCTTCTCCACTACTCCTCTGACAATAATACCCTGTAAGGGAACCACTCAGAGGTGATCACCCTTCAAGCTAATGGATAGTTGTAGAAGCTAAGTTGAGATTCAAGTGAAGTATATCTACGACAGCTTGCTAGTATATATACTCTACACTAGACGATCACACGTACTATCACATGAGCACATGGATCAGTAATCACAATGTCCTATATTTAGATAAGAAGGCATCGCACCGCATGACACAGACAGAGAGAAGACAGGAACGATGGAAACACATACACGTACTGTCACTGGGCCACTAATAGAACAGACCCTCAATACTTACTAAGTATTACCCTAGATGTCCTCTTACATACCCCCTCTATTGTCTTCATCTCCATTTATTCTTTGATCAAACTTTTTTCTTTTGTTATTTGATTTGACTCTTTTTTATTGTTTGTTGGATGTTTTATTGTACTACTAGTAGCAGCCTGACTAATGGTAGCTAAAGAGTATTTAAGAAGTCTTCTGTAACAGAAATAGGGCAGCAAAATACAGAAGCAGTTTACTACCTCATCTTTTTCAACTTTGCAATAGGTCAGTAGCTAACAACAGACAGACGCCGTCATGCTCATAAACAACCTACCCCTCTTGGCATATCTTCACTAGGGCTTTCACTTGTTCTCTTTATTTAGAGTTCCCCAACTACTGTATAGGTAGCAATGAATATAAAGTTTTTAATAAATGAAATGTGTGGTCTCCTAAGAAAGCACCCTAGCTGACACCGTGTTTCAGCACAGTGTCCCTCATACAAATGTTGTGAAATGGAGTTGCAGGATGGTTTGACTTGGAATAATGTATTCTGTTGCAAACCAGTGAGTACAAATAATAAACTATCAACTTAATATACTACATTGAAAAAGAAATGTTTAAGAAGGTTCTTGAACCTTCAGGCACATTATGACATTGACTTGATACTCCAACAACAAATTCATGGAGATATGAATTCAAAAGTTGAAGGTGAAAGGAAGTTTTTTAAATAAAGTTCTGCCAATGTACCATGGTAGCAGTGATGTTTGAAATCTGATTCTCAGTTCTAGACTACTGTCCTAGCTCTGTTCCTGCCTACCTGGTGTTGCCCTAACATTCTGTTTCAAAGTTGTTCTCACAGTAGCACTCTCTGGCTATGTGATCAGACTATCCTCATAGTAGTACTCTTGACTATGTAATCAGACATGAGACTTTGAATCCTTCCTGTATAACTTGACTCCCTAGCAATGCCAAACTCTGTTTTAGAGCTCCTATAATGTTGCCTCTGTGGCTAAGTCACTTGTCCAGTAGTCTTTTTGTTTTTGACTCAGTTTTGAGTTGAAGCATCTTAATCACTGATCTGATCACTCTCAAAATAGATTTCCACTTTGAAAACTCAAATAGAGGAAAGAGACAACTGAGATTGCTTGCCCTCTTCCTACTAAATAGAGGTTTTTATATGTTTAGAGAAATACAAAAGAAATATATGGAAAATAATAAACCCAGTCATAAATCTATTAATACAACAATTGTTCTAGTAGTGATAGGAAATCCTGTTAGGGAACCACTCTCAGGCGATCACCCTTCAAGCTAGTGGATAGTCCCAGAAGCTAAGTTGAGATTCAAGTGAAGTAAATCTACTGTTACGAGAGCCCCAGAGAGGAAGGAATTTCCCACGCACTCAAACATTTGATCTCTAACATCAAATCGTATAACAGGATCAAGACATAAATAGCATGGGAAATTAGGTAATCATATCACATGACAAAGTCATGTGATCATAGAATGTTCTGGAAAGGACATATGATAAGTGTAATAATAGAAGCACAGCCACTTGTAAAGTAGTATAAGTAGGTAGCCAATTCCAACAGAGAACTCCATCGAGTTCTTCCTAAACACTCACCTAGAGTGGTCCCTGAGTCATCAAGGCTTTGCAATAACATCTACGACACATTGCTAGTATATATACTACACTAGACAATCACATAGGCAGTCACATGCACATGGATCAGTAATCACAATAGTCCTAATAATAGATAGAAGGCATCGCACTGCATGACACAGACAGGAGAAGTAAGGAATGATGGGAATGCAATACAAACAGATATAGAGCTTCTAGTGGATACGAGCTCACCAGACTTACTAAGCAATACCCTAGATGTTATCCCCTTACACTTCCACACTATGATGAACAATCTATTCTGAAACTTAATAAACCAAGGAAACACAGCAATATTCATTGATGACATCCTAGTGGCAACAGACATAAAAGAAGGACACAACAAGCTAGTTGAGGAAGTGTTGACAAGACTGAAGGAAAATGACCTGTTTGTTAAACTAGAGAAGTGTAGGTGGAAAGTTAGGGAAGTAGAGTTCTTGGGAGTAGTAGTCAGACCAAAGGGAGTGGAAATGCAGAAATAAAAAGTAGAAGGAGTAGTAAATTGGCCAGCACCAAAGAACATCAAAGAAGTGCAAAAATTCTTGGGCCTTGCCAACTACTATAGGCAATTCATTAGGAACTTTGCAAGAATTACTGCCCAACTACATATGCTGGTCAGAAAGGAACAGAAATTGGAATGGGAAAAGGAACAAGAAAAGGTGTTTGAGAAGTTAAAAGAGGTGTTTACTACGGAGCCAGTTCTAGCAATCCTGAATATAGATAGAGAAATGAGAGTGAAGGTAAATGTCTCAAACTATGCAACAGAGGGAGTGTTGTCAGTAAAATGCAAAGATGGAAAGTGGAGACCAGTTGTTAAGACTCTAAACCTCACAGTTGAATATGCGTTTCAACTTGAAGCTTATATCTAACACTTGATATCTTCATGCTCCTCACTAGAGGATCTGGTTAAGGTTTTCAGTAAAGTTATACTGGAGGAGAGATGTCAACAAGACTTTGAGTAGCACCCTTGAGGTTGTCCTAAGACAAGTAAGAGTACTGATTCCTCAGAGTATGATTTTACAAAGGGAATACAGAAAGAGAGAACTTGCCATTCCCTTCTCTTTCTGGTCTGTATTTATCCTAGCTAAGTGTTGTGACTATGTTACAATGTGATAACACTACTTGTAACTAAAGGTGACTAGTTAGGTGACAGTCCAGTAACAGAAGCTATGAAGGTGACAAGTCGAGTCAAGTGTCTAATAATGGATTAGTCCGATGTTGTCCCATTTAGCACAGTCCAAAGATAGAAAGAGGATAGTCTGAGATTTCTCCGAAAAGTCCTGTCCATACCATAAGTCCAAATGTTTTTGAGAGTCCTCAGACATACAATGCATTACTGTATCATAACATTCTCGTCTAGCATTGCCAACATCTCATCTACTAGCTACTCATTATCAGACCATGGCTAATAATAATTGTAGTCCCACTCAATGTTCATAACACCAGTGGTCTTCATCTCAAAATCATTAAACACCACAGAGTGGAATTATAAGATTCATGATAAAGAAATATTGGCAGTTATCTGATGCCTAGAAACATGAAGGCATTATTTAAAAGGTGCAAAAGTAGAATTCAAAATCTGGATGGACCACAAGAACCTTCAGTACTTCATAACAAGTCAGAAGCTGAATCAAAGGCAAGCAAGATGGGCCTTGTACCTGTTCAGATACACTAAAGCATGTTCTGGGAAAAAGCATGGAGAAGGCAGATGGCTTGAGTAGGAGACCAGATTGGCAAAAAGGGGTAGAAAAGGATAATGAGAATCAGATGCTGATCAAACCAGAATGGATAAAAAGAACAGAGATATTAGTAGAAGAGGATGATCTAAGGGAAAGAATCAAAAGGGTACAGGAAGGGAATAAGAAGGTGGTAAAAGCAGTGGAGAAGTTGAAGAAGACAGGGATAAAGTCACTCAAAGACAAAGAATGGACAATAGAGGAAGGAGTAGTAATAAAGGAGAGACACATATACATACCAGAAAAGGGACTAAGGGGAGAAGTAATCCAACTATATTATGATATCATGCTGCTAGCAAATTTGCAGTGGAAAGTAGCATTTGATACACCTTATACCAACAAATTCCTAATCAGAATTCACTCTAGAACCCATTATCAGTCTTTAGAATGTACCAAAGTATTATATGAAATAGTGAGCAGGTAGAACTGGACCCTGAGCTCATGAAAATACCTCGGGAGACAAGCAAGTTGAGCTAGCATTAGGTTATAGACAGAGTCATCAAATGGAAATATTCTAGATCTACTTTGTATGGGATATACCTTGATAGAGATGGAGTACTTGAGCTCTAGAGCTAGTAGTGTGCCAGTAACAAACTTAGATAGATATGTCACTGATTGCAAATAAGCATTGATGGTATCAGATTAGATATATTCAGATAAATGACACTTAGGATATGATTTAGAGAATTTGGACAGTGGTTGGAGCTTACTAATACTTGACAGGTAAATAAGGGGTTCTAAATTACAAGCCAACAACAGAGAGAAGAACATCAAAGAATGAAGAAGATTCTGGAGGGAAACAGTGATGAGGACACATTATTGATGGAAAGGAGTCAAGAGAGGGACATGTAATCTGTAGGACTTTGGGGGACTTAGAGTAAGAAGGAGTCAAGGGAATCTTAAAAGTAGTGATAGTTTCCTTTTTATATTTTATTCTTTGAGTTTCAACCATTTGTAATAACTTTAATATAGTATCCAGGGCAGGAAGGATGAAAAAAGAAAGAACCTCTTGGCACTTACCTCTATCATCACTATCTCTGAAATCATGAAATGCAAAACTATTGAGTGTAAGAGTTTGGAGTTAGTAGGATATCTTGAGTAGAACACAGAATATCATCACAAAAGGTCACTTACTTATTTGTGATTGGTGCTTTAGAACTTGAATGGTTCAAAAATGCAAAGTTTAGACAGTGACAAAAGATATTGTTAAGTCTGAGGTCTAATCCTCAGACTATGAGTCCTTATATACAGAATTGTGATGGTCTGTGCACTAGGACAGATCATCATATGCTACTACCTTTTGTGCTTAATATAGTAATAACATAACCTTATGGAGGCTGTCTATTGTTCTAAGAAAAGGACAGATAACTATCTATGGATAATTAATAAAGTCCATATACAAACATTGAGATCTTCATATCTCTACTAATATTAATTGCCTTGGTGTTGTTCTAGACTCATTCTGAGCAGTATGAAGAGGGCTTCTCTGATGCCTAAAAGCAAAGCTTAGATTATGGCAGTTTCCAAGATATTGGCAATTTAATATGTAGTACTATGGTAGTTACCTACTAATTTTCTCAATAGCTTGGCCAATATTAATTGCCTTGAGACATGACTGGTATCGATCAAAAGGTTTTTTAAGGGTTTTTGGGAGCCATTGAGACTGTGAGAATTATCAAAGAATTGATGGAGATATGGCCAAATGAAGTTTGTGACAGTAATATCTTCTGTAAGACTCTAGCTGTAATGACTTAAATCCACTCCAAGTCAGAGTTGACAAGAAGAACTTGATAGAGTTCCCATTTGATTCTCTACACTATATATACAACTACTATCATGGCTATATACTTCACTTCCCAAAATCCTCATGTTACCATCATATAACTACCCTGTCATGTATTTGTGACTGTGACTGTGACGTGACCATTTGTGACCAATGTCACACTTTGTGAATTTGTAACTGTGACATGACTCCTTTCTATCACAAATGGTCACTTACTATTTGTGATGGGTACTTTGATACTTTAAAGAGTTCAAAAATGCGAAGTTAGACAAGTGACAAAAAATGTTATTAAGTCTAAGGTCTAATCCTCAGACTATGAGTCCTTAAATACAGAAAAGTGATAGTTTGTGCACTAGAACAGAGCATCACATGCTACTACCTATTGTTCTACATATGGTAGTGCCTTTGTACTTGAAAATGCGATAAATTAACCTTATGGAGGCTGTCCTTTGTTCTAAGAAAAGGATAGATGACTATCTATGGGTAATTAATGAAGTCCATGTGCAAATATTGAGGTCTTCATATCTCTACCAATATTAATTGCCTCAATGCTGTTTTAGGCTCATTCTGAGTGGTATAAGGAGGGCTTCTCTGATGCCTAAAAGCGAAGCATAGATTGTGGTGGTTTCTGAGATATCAGCAATTTAATAAACAGTACCATGGTGGTTATCTGTTGATCTGCCTAATATCTCAGCCATTATTGATTGCCTTGAGATGTGACTGGTATTGATTGAAAGGTCTTTTTAAGGGCTTTCCGTAGCCATTGAGACTGTGAGAATTGTCAAAGAATTGATGGAGATATGGCCAAATGAGGTTTGTGACACTTTCCTATACTCTACCTTCATAGTAGTGATTTAACTAAATAAAAGAAAAGGAAAATGAAAATAGAAAATGACTTAGCCATTTTGCCAAGTTATGACATCTTCATCTAGTTCCCCTAACATCTTGTCTACTAACCACTCATTATCAGACCATGGCTGATAATAGCTATAGTCCCACTCAATATTCATATATAAGACTCTAGCCAAGATAACTTGGACCCACTCCAAGTTTGAGTTGACAAGAAGAACTCAATAGTATCACAAACAGTCACTTACTTATTTGTGATTATAGATTCTAGAGCTCAAAGGGTCTTAAAAGTGAAGTTTAGATAGTAACAAAAGATATTGTTAAGTCTGAGGTCTAATCCTCAGACTATGAGTCCTTATATACAGAATTATGATGGTCTGTACACTAGAACAGATCATTACATGCTACTGTAAGGGCGACTGGGGCACCAGACTCCAGGAGAATCCTCAGTTAATATTACAGTTAGTGTTTATGATACAACTCACCTCCAGGAGAATCCTTAGAGAATAGGATGAGGCTCCTGGAGGGATCTTCTACATTATATACATCCCTCAGTGTCAGGGTTCACAGGATCGGAGCTAAACTAGTATGTTTAAGTATTACTAGTTAAACAGGCTAAAGTAGCTCCGGAGCATTGTCATGTCATTCAGGGGTAGGAATGGAGGTGTCCCCTTACAGCTACTACCTATTTGTTAGGGGTCGATTCAGCACTTAGGCGAAGACCTCCTTAAGCTAATGGGTAGGATCCGGAAGCTAGTGTGATATTCAACTGAAGTAGATCTACTACAGCCGACTAGTACTTATACTACTAGGTAGTCAGGCACCGTTCTCATGGTACCTGACAGACGTTCTCACTAAGTCCAATAATAGTTTTACAGGAATACACAAGATGTCAATCATGAGAAAAGAAAGGAGAGAGTGGGAATGCAATCGGAGAGACGATGGTTCTTAGGTGGGAACCTACTCACGTCACTAAGCATAGCCCTAGGATATCCTCTTACACTATTGTTCTACATATGATAGTACCTTTGTGCTTAAAAATGCAATAACTTAACCATATAGAGGCTGTCCTTTGTTCTAAGGAGTACAAGGAAAAGGCTAAAGAACTAAGGTAACAGGAGCTGGAAGAAAAAGAAAAGGAGTTTAGTTGGGAATTACCCAGAGAATTTACAGCAAAACTACTATATGAATAGGGACAAAAAAGATATAAGAAGAAAAGGGAAAAGAGATGGGACAAAAATTGGAATCAGTGGAAAAATTCCTTGGGACAAGAAAACTTGAAGGGGGTCATGTTATGAGGAGCCTAAAAAGGAAATAATTTCCTATGCATTTGAACAATTAATTCATAATCTCAAGGCTACAATAGAATTAAACTAAAAATAGCATGGGAAACCTAGGTAAACTATATTGTATGATCAGGTTAGGTGATTGTAGAATATTCCAGAAGAACATGTGACTACAGTATGAGGCCCAAAATATATTCAGGCCTAAAATTAAGCAGTTTTACATCCCAAAATTAGAACTAGGATAGAATCACCTACTAGATAGCAGAGAAGGCACAGAAGACTTCACCAACAAAGCTAGCTACCTAGCTACATAGCAGTATACCCAGGGACATAAGGTTACTACCACTGACAGACCAATTACTCAAGAACTAGTGGAGTCAAGCCTGTGGCCCTACAGCATTGTCACAAAGAATAACAGCTTAGTCAGGAAAAAAAGTCTCATGTGGAAAAGTCTAAAAAGATGTCCATTACAAAAAAACAGGACTGGTGGCCTGGCAAGAAATAAGAATAGGATATAGTATTACCCAATCAGTAATGGCTAAGAATAGGACTGTATCAAAAATGATCCACTGTAATCAGAAACAAAGGAGTAACAAAGAGCCTTAGGGAGCTATGGAAATGGTATCTAAGACTCCTGGGCAAGAAAGGAAAAAGATGGATCCCAAGTCACTGAGATAAGCCAAAGACAAAAGAGATTGCCATGGGATTGGCAGTAGGTAACCTGGTAACTTGGCAAGGACAGTATAAGACTTTAGCCAAGATGACTTAAATCCACTCCAAGTCCAAGTTGACAAAGAGAACCCAATAGAGTTTCTATTTGATTTTGTACACTACTTATACATTTTACTACTGTGGCTGTGCAACATCCTCCTGTGGTCCTCATGTTGTTCCTGTCATATGACTGCTTCATCACATGCTGTGACTGTGATGTGTGACATGACCCTTGTGACATGACTAGTGTGACTTATGTCACATCTTTGTGACTCATGACTGTCATGTGATATTTCCCATGCTCCACCTTAGTAATAATCTAAAAGAAAAGAAAAGAAATATAAATATTGACTTAGCCATTTTACCAAGTCATGACAGGCAGAACAGATCTAGCAAAACCATAGGAAATAGTTGAAAAAAGACAAGGCAGCATGGGATTTGTAAGGGGACATCTAGGGTGATGCTTAGTAAGTTCTGAGAGCCTGAATCTATTAGTGGCTCGTTGTCAGCAACTGACTTAAGACCTTAATCCTGGGTTAGGATCAAGAGAGCTCTTCAGGGTTAGAAGAGAACTCGATGGAGTTCTTGCTTGATTCCTCTACACTATTTATACATTTCTCCTATCTATTAATAATACAAGTCCTTTCTTATGTCTGTTCTTCTCTTTCCCATGTCCATCAGTTATTCTTGATGTTTTTTCTCACGTCACTTGTTTTTTCCCATCAACTGATCCTGTCCATCAACTGTTCCCCCATTGTCATAGTTGCATCAACTTATGATAGTACCCCCTCCTTAAGAATTTTTGTCCCGAAAATTTCTTACAACTCGTTGTATAGGTCTCCAATCTTTCCCATTTCATCTTCTTTGTCCCATTCCTCTATTCTTCCTTCCTTGATTCCTTCATCTTCCTCTTCTTCATTGATTCTTCCTTTTCCCTTTCCCTTCCATTTGTTCTAATTTCTCTCCAGTCATCCCCAGTATTCTTTGTCAAACCTCTTGTCATCCCATCCATATAGCATCTTTGCCATAAACCTACCCAGTAACTTTTCTATCTTCTTTCCTATTTCTTCTTTTCTTCACTCTCCCAATTTCATCATATTCTTCCTCGAATTCTTTTACTAAGTCTTCCACGTTTTCTAAATTTTCTCTTGGCTCCCATGTATCTTCTTCCACCATATATCCTTTCTACCATACTAAATACCGATCTTTCCCTCTGAACTTCTTTTTATTTAATATTTTCTCTACTTCATATTCTTCCTCCCCTTCAATTATAACTGGTGCCAGTCATTCCTTTTTCTGACCTTCAACTTGATCTTTGTACCTTCGTACTCTACTAATGTTAACTACTGGATGTATTCTGACTATACTTGGTAAATCCAGTTCTATCACGTTTGTCAAAATAATCTCTTTCACTTGATAAGGTCCTACAAATCACTCTGTAAGTTTTTCTGATTGTCTTCCTTTCATCTGATACTTGAGATCTTTTGTGCTTAAAAGTACCTAGTCCCCTACTTTATATTCCTCTATCTCGCTTCTTTTCCTATTGGCATATTTCCTTATCTCTTCTTGGTTTTTCCTCAGTACCACTTCTGCTTCCTCATGTACCTGCTTCATCCTTGTTGCGAACTCTTCTGCTTTCTCGAACTTTCCCTTCTTCCTCATTTCAAATCCCATGCGTGGGTCTCGTCCATTATTTGCTCTGAACAGTAACATCTTGGTACTTGTCTGTACTTTGTTGTTATATGCAAACTCCACTGTCGCTAACCAATCTGGCCATTGCTCTTGTCAATGATTGATGAACATTCTTAAGTATTGTTCTAGGTCTTGATTTATCCTTTCTGTTTGGCCGTCTGTCTGCAGGTGGTAAGCCATTGACAACTTTGTATCTATCCCAAGCATTCAATTCAATTCCTTCATCATCCCTGCCACAAACTGCACCCTTCTATCCGTTATAATGCTTTCTGGCAAGCCATGCAGCTTCCAGATGTTATCCTGGAATAGCCTTGCCACTCCTTCTGCCGAAGTCTTTTCTGTAGTGGGCACAAAGTATGCCATTTTTATTATCCTATCGCATACTACCAAGATGCTATCATATCCCTGTGCTAACGGCAATTTTGTAATAAAGTCTGCTGAAATATGGGTCCAGGGTTTCTCTGGTACTATGTTTAGCATGAGTTTTCCTGAGGGTGCCTCTGTTTGGTTCTTATTTCTCTGGCATGCGTCACATCCTTCTACGTACTTTTTGACTTCTTTTGTTACTCCTGGCTACCAGAAATTCCTAGTAACCAACTCTGTCATCTTCCACTGTCCTCCATGCCTTTCTACTGGCGTATCATGATGTAACCTGATAACTTCCACTCTCAACTTCTCGTCTCTTGGGACATAGACTTTTCCATCTCTTAACATAAGTCCATTTTCTTCTCTCCACTTTTCGTTCCTCAACATCTTTACTCCTGCTCGTTTCATCTCTTCTACTGCTTTGACGACTTCATTGTCTTTTGCCTCTGACTCTCTTATCCTTTTTAATAGATCCACTCCGTCTATTATTACTTCCGCTACTTGCATCGCTCTAACCTTTAACTACTCTTTATTTATCATTGTTATTACAAATGGCCACTTACTGATTTGTGATTGGTTGATTGGATATTCAAAAAGCTCAAAAAAGCAAAGTTTAGACAAGCAGCAAAGATGTTGTTAAGTCTGAGGTCTAATCCTCAGACTATGAGTC
>Ga0157361_1000660_pt1 | contig 12736 bp, 9 predicted proteins | sample AttlaeALBM2_FD_111481 | JGI IMG/M metagenome (GOLD analysis project Ga0157361, IMG submission 111481) | Fungus gardens microbial communities from leaf cutter ant in Ribeirão Preto, State of São Paulo, Brazil - Atta laevigata ALBM2 | ecosystem: Host-associated > Fungi > Mycelium > Unclassified ...
CCATCTGAGTTTAGCTTTAAACCAAATGAAAAGCAGTGTGATCCCAAATTTTGCCAAAAGTACCAACAACTAGTTGGTTCTCTAATGTACTTGATGATTGGCTCAAGACCAGATATTGGCTTCACAGTTGTCAAGTTAGCTCAATAGATGGCAAACTCTTTTAATAATCATTATTGAGTTGGGCTACACCTCTGTAGATACTTGCTTGCCACTCGCAGATATTGGCTTGTCTATAATGGATTAAGCAATGAATCGCTTGTAGCATACTCTGATTCTGATTAGGGCCAAGACCATGAACATTGCAAGTCAACCACTAGTTATTTTACTATGCTGGCTTAAGGAATCACTTCCTGGTTAAGTTGCAAACAGAAATCAGTAGCTCTCTCCTCTACTGAGGCTGAGTATATGATACTCTCTGACTGTAGTCGCCAACTCATCTGGACATCAAATCTCTTGAGTGAGATTGGTTTTGATATTCCTGTCTTTCATCTCTATAGTGATAACCTTGGATCACTCCTCTGGAGCACCAACCCAGTGCAAGAAAAAAGGTCCAAATATATTGACATCTGGTATTACTATGTCAGAAATGCAATAGAAGATGACAAAATCAAACTATACCATATTGATGGAGCTAGGAACCCTGCTGATATCTTGACTAAGAATCTTGGTCAAGTACTGTTCCATCAATTCTGTCTACTCCTTGGTTTGGAGGTTCTATGACCTCTCCTTTTAATTTATATTGTCACTTAATAACTACTACTTTGAGTGAGAGGGAGTGTTAAATTAAATAATTATTGTACTGTGTATTACTGTAGGTTAATATATGGGTCATGCTTACATAAGCACACTCGCTTCTTCATCTCAACTGCTATGTCATGAGGACTTCTCTGCTTCTCTCAAGATCTCTCTTTTCTATCAGGCTCACTATTAATATCTGTTGGATAACCTAGTGAGTGGGCCATTATTTGTCACCACTGCAATTGCTGCTCTCCATCCTTCTAACAAATCCAAGATAAGGATGATAGTGCTAGATAAATCCTGCCTTTTCAAATTTATTTATCAGCTATTTTTTTTTGAAATCATCAATTTATTACATAGAACACATAGGTAGGCCACAGCAACACTATGTAAAAGGTAGCTACATACCCCCAGCACATGTTGTAAGTGTGCCTCCCAGACCCCAACTGTTGTAAGACTTTAGCTGTGACAACTTAAATCCCCTCCAAGTCTGGGTTGACAAGGAGAACTCAATAGAGTCCTTATTTATTTCTTGTATACTACTTATACAACTATTACATGGTCTGTGCACTATTTTCCCACACTCCTTATATAACCTGGTCATGTGATATAACATTGTGACATAATACTTTCCCACACTTCTTATATGTAGTACGTTCAAAAGAAAAGAAATATAAATAATGGCTTAGCTGTTTTACCAAGTCATGACACTCCTGCCAATGTTTCAATCCTCTCCCTGGCTCCCATACCTTGTGACCAGACCAACCCTCCTTGTATATAATACTTGTAAACAAACACTGAAATAGGTACTTTAGTCAGACCCCTTTTTAGGTAAGTACTGGTAACTTCTCAGTGAGCCGAAGCTCTATAAGAAGGGCCTGTATTGTCATGACTTGGCAAAACAGCTAAGTTATTATTTATATTTCTTTTCTTTTGGACTTACTGTCACAAATTTCATTCAGCTATATCTCCATCAATTCTTTGACAATTCTCATGGTCTTAATAGCTATGGAAAGCCCTTGAAAAGACCTTTTGATTGATGCTAGTCATGTCTTGAGGCAATCAATATTAGCTGAGATATTAGGCAGATCAATAGGTAACCACTATGGTACTGTTTATTAAATCACTAATATCTTGGAAACTGCCACAATCTATGCTTCAGTTCTAGGCTCAGCAGAAGCCCTTTTTATACCGCTCAGAATGAGCCTAAAAAAACCTCAAGGAAATTAATATTAGTAAAGATATGAAGGCCTCAATGTTTGCACATGGACTTTATTAATTACCCATAGATAGTCATCTGTCCTTTTTTTAGAACAAAGAACAGCCTCCATAAGGTTAATTTATCGTATTTTCAAGCATAAATGCACTACCATATATAGAACAATAGATAGTAGCATGTAATACTCTGCCCTAGTGCACAGACTATCACTTTTGTGTATTTAAGGACTCATAGTCTGAGGATTAGACCTTAGACTTAACAACTTCTTTTGTCACTGTCTAAACTTCATATTTTTGAACCATTCAAGTTCTAAAGCACCAATCACAAATAAGTAAGTGACCTTTTGTGATACTTACTATATATAAAAAGTACAGGAAAGTATTATGTCACAAGTATCACATAGCCACAGTCACATGATAGGATGTCACAGTGTTATGTCACATGACCAGGTCACATGAGAAGTATGGGAAAATAGTGCATAGACCATATAGTAGTTGTATAAGTAGTATACAAGAAATAAATGAGGACTTGTAAGGGGACACCTCCATTTTCACCCCTGAATGGCATGACAACACTCTAGAGCTACCTTAGCCTGTTTTACTAGTAATACTTAAACACACTAGTTTAGCTCTGATCCTGCTAACCCTGACACTAAGGGATATAAGCCTAGTATATAATGTAAAACATTCCTCTAGGAGTCTCATCCTAATCTCTGAGGATTCTCCTGGAGGTGAGTTGTACCCTAATTACAATCTGTAATATCACTGAGGATTCTCCTGGAGTCTTGTGCCCAGTCGCCCTTACAGGATTCTATTGAGTTGTCAACTCAGACTTGGAGTGGATTTAAGTTGCTTTGGCTAAAGTCTTACATGTATTGGTTCATTCTATCAATGGCACATTCCCCGTTCTTCATCAAAGCCCAACCTATGTGACTTTCTGCAATGGTAAAGGTGAAGCAAAGGCAGCCTACCCATGTTTTGAGTGTTGGGGCTCTACCATTGGGTTTTTGATTAGGGGATTATAAAACCACCTGGACAGCAGTGTTAACTTGGCACAATCCTTTTGGACTATCATCTGTGTTTCAGATGCCGCTCTCTAGGAGACTAAAGCAAGAAAAGCTCCACCAACAAGAGCCTCAACTGGTATAATGTGTCCAATACATGTCATGATGATCATGAGTCAGACAAACAAATGAAGCAGACATAAAGATGGAAGGTGAAATCATGACAATATTAGTGGTAGAGGTTCAGTAGAATAGAGGCCCCCCAGGAGCCATCATGGCCTCAAGGGAGGAGATGATGGTGGTTAAAGATGATTTATCAGCTATTGATGCCTGAGTTAGTCCATCGTTGATGATCATATTCAAAATGTACTGAAAGAAGTGCTGTGGTCAAATCATCGAAGCTGTCCATGGGAATACACACAAATACAGTAATGTTTAGACAAAATGGATGACTTCCCGAAGACAGTCTAAGAAATCTGTGTTACCCTAGAATGCTCTATGTCGAGATGCCAAGCACGAATTCCAAATTGAAATTTAGGGGGTCTCCTTAACTTCTCTAGACTTCTCTATCCTTTTATGGATAGTCAAAGCTACATACCATATCCAGAATTTCTCCTGATGGCATCTACTATGGAATGGAGACAGGATAGTACAAATTTATTTTGCTGACAAGTTTCTTCTCTATATGAGCCATTTCCCAAGATAGCGCAGGTCAATCATTTTGCGGCATTGTTATCACGTGCCTGAATACTGGTGTGGTATATAATAGCAAGTATTGCACAGTTTGCAGGAATAGCTCATCCTCAGGGTGAAAGAGAGATTTGCAATATTGTGCTGCAGCACAAAACACGTACAAGACATGTGTGTAACATAGTGATGTCACATCTAGGAGGTGTTGCTACGGGAAATGCATTTTCCCAGATCTCCTTAGACCATGGAATAAGGTTTATGTTATACTCCCAGATGCCCCCAGATTCCTACGGGAAGTCATCCAATTTCCCCGAACACCGAGGACCCCAGAGAAATGAGAACCAAACGAATCTCACCTCATCACTATCAGAGACTTGCGATGATCAAGATCTGCTAGCTGTTGCAACATATGGAAGGGAACCTCTTCAAGAAATCGACGAAGACCCGGCTCAAGATAGGATACCCCCATCGAGAGGTTGGACAAGGATACAAGCTTAAGATAAGAGTCGACAAACTCAGATCCTTGTGGCCAAGGGAGGGAAGCAGAGGAGTTGACAGTATCCGGTGCGGATACAAGCTCTGGAATAATATGTAAGTAGTTTCAATGGCAGATGCAAGGAGTGGAAAGATGTACCTGAACCCTCAATAGCGTAGCTTGATGCATAATAATGGTGATGCTTGATCCATTGATCATATAATTTGTAAGTAAAGGCAAAAGTGGTAACACAGAAGATGCCTGAACGAGGAGGATCGGTGATGAAATCAAAGAATGATTTGTGGTAGAAACGCAATATCCCATCAACACTCGTAAGACGGTGTGTGATCAGTGCATCTGGATGGGTCCGTTGATTTTGAACGTGTGGGGTCTATACAGGGGTCTACTGATTGAGGCGCTCGAGAGATGCCTCGTGGGAAATCACGACATGTAGATGTTGATAGATATCTCTGAATGTAGACTCAGAGATCCTAAAAATCGAAGTAACGTATAAAGGAATATCGACGCCCCAGATATCAGAAAAAACAGCAGGAGCTGTGCAGACATAACGATTGTCAAGTTGCGAAAAGGGTGATATGGATGGCTGTTTTCCTGGTTGGTATAGGGTGTGCAGGACAAATTGGAGTCTTTCATGGAACTGCCAATCTGGTGGGATATATGACGTAGCACAGCGCGGCACTGGGATGTGCAAATAAACCGTCCGCTGCATCAACAATGGTCTTGTCGCAGAAACCTAGTCGCACGTTGGTTTGACTTGGAATAAAGCATATTCCGTTGCAAACCAATGAGTAGATATAACTAATTACAAACTTATATACTAAAAAATATTCCAGAAGCTTCCACCGGATCACGGTGTCGGCTTGATTTCCCAACAGGTCTGAATATCCTTGTCAGTTGGCCATGATGATAAAAGTTGCAAACAATTTCAGCGTTGAAGGAATTTTCCACCATGGTACATCTCAATCTCATGATCTACCTCGAGAGAAACCGGCGATTCAACACAATGAGTGATAGAGGTGATACTGTCCTGCTTGAATGTGGATACGATGCGAGGCTCGGTGCGGCTGAAGATGGCCCAGCGGAATGATGTGGATCTTGCCCTGACAGAAGATGCGATGATCTCGATGATTTCTGCTTGCGCATCCTCACCCGCACATTGTCTAGTCCATCTAGAAAAATTGCTTGTTGTTGTATTCTCTTTTGTTGCCTTTCTAGTCCCTGAAGCGGCTCAACAACGAATAATTTGAACCGAGATAATATCTTCTTCAGGACAAGAGTCTTGTTGTTGGAGATCCTACCATCAACAGCAGCGTGATAAGCAGGAATCCTGGTGGCAAGTTCAGCAATGGTAGTGAACAAGTGGGAGGGATTAAAGTGTTAACAGAGGCAAAGAAATAAATCTATCACACTTGTTTACCGACAACGCACAAGACTGAACGGTTCGATGAATCTATTCCACTGCAAGAGGAGGATGATATAAATGCATTTTTTGGGGGGCCAGCTCAGTGTCTATGATGAATGAACTCATTCTCTCTTCGCTCCTCCTCATTGTTCTGCTGATCGTCATTGTCTTTGGAATCGCCACTGTGATGCCACTGTGATCCTGAACATTCTGACCGCCATCCTGGCTTTGAACATCAGTTTTGGTCTTATGCTGCTCCTCACATTCATAATCGACAGCATGTTCACGAAAATCTTCTTCACCCTCATCGTCTTCTATCACTTTCTTTTTCTCTCTTCCCACATCGTGAACTTGTTCGCTTCGTAGAACTTTACTGCTGCTGCATAGTTAATCGTTTTGAACTGATGGAAATACCGCTTGTTCACATCAAACTCCCAATACCATATAACTGATTTTTCCCCATATCCAACTTGATAAAGCCCACTGTTCCTCCTCACCGACTTTTTGCGGGAGAAAATGTGAAGAAGTGTTGAGACACGGCTCGATCCAAAGAGAGGAAGGTACGGCCGGATGACTTTTGCTTTCTCCAATCTATCGACAGCCTGACAATGCATGAATAAATTAACTGTGAGTAATCTTATTTGAAGCATACCGAAAGAAATGCAGCAGGAACCAGTCTATCGAAGGCTTCGGCGCGAATACACCCAAATGCGGTATGGGATAATGATTGGGTAGTCCCCCAGATGCCAAAAACAAAAGGAAATAGCGAACCCTCGAGCTCACGCCACGTCGAATTTGCTATGAGAGACTTGCGGTAATCAACGTCTGCCAGTCGCTGCACTATAGAGAGCGGAATATCCTCAAAGAAATGACAAATGACTGGGTCATCTCCGGATAGATTGAATGAGAGGACGGAAAAAGTCTTCAACTTGAGACAGGAGTCAACAAACTCTGTACCGTGTGGCCAAGAGAGTGCGGCAGAGGAGCTGATGATACCCGGTGCCGACACAAGGTCTGGAATGATAAATAAGTTCAGGGAACATACCAGGAGGAAATACATACTTGAACCGTCAATAGTATAACTTGATGCATAATGATGGTGATCTTGAATCAAGTGGTCGAGGAGTTTGATAATAAAGGCAGAGGTGGTGATACAGAAGGCACCAGAGCGAGTGGGATCGCGGAGGAAATCGTAGAAAGATTTGTGGTAGAAGCGCAAGAATCCATGAACATCCCAAACTTGATTTATGATTGACTGGCCTGAATGGAGCCATTGACCTTGGTCATAATACGGTCGTGTGAGGTCAATACGAGGGTCGATGGAACTGAAAGGATGAAAAGGTGGCTCGTATGAAATCACGGCATGTAAATGGTGGCAGATGTCTCTGAACGTATACTCGGAGGTCCTCAGCATGCAGCAACGCGTAGAAACACGAAAGCGAGTGTCGGCATCCCAGTTGCTTACAGAAAAAGAGAGAAGGAATTGTGCATACAGGAGATTGTGCTCTGGAATCTGCTGCATGATGTGGACATAGAGAGCATCAAGTTGCGAAAAGGATGATGTGAATGGCTGTTTCCCTGCATAAGAGAGGGCATCGAGAACAGATTGCAGTCTTTCACGGAATTGCGAGTCTGATGGATAGGCCACATGACGCAACACGGCAGCAGGGTGTGCAAATAGGCCAGCCGCTGCATCAACAAGCATCCGGATATCGTTGTCAGTTGGCCATGATGACAGCAGCTGCAGGAAATCTTGTTGTTCAAGTATGTTCTTGAATTCACCCCGAAGGTACATCTCGATCTCACCGTCTGCCTCGCGAGAGATAGGGAGTTCAATAGAATGAGTGACAGAGGCGATATTGTCCTGCTTGAATGTGGATATTATGCGAAGTTCAGCGCGGCTGAAGATAGCCCAATGGAATGGAGTAGATCCCTCCCTGACAGAGGATGCAATTATCTTGATAATTTCTGCTTGTGCGTCCTCGCCCGCACACTCGTCCAATCCATCGATGAAGATGGCTTTTGATTGTACTCTTTTTGCCTGCTTCCCTAGCTCCTGAAATGGCTCAACAATCAGTGATCTGAATTGAGATGGCATCTTCTTCTCAACAAGACTCTTATCCTTTGAGATCCTCTCATCAACAGTGGCACGATAATCAGGAAGTGCAGTGGTAAGTTGGTAAGCGATTGAAGTGAACAAGCGTAAGGGATTGTCGTATTTCTTGAGAGTAAAGAAAAATGTAGCACCAAGATGTCCAGTTTCTCTGAGTTTCTCGGCACATGTCTGAGCTATGGCCGATTTTCCGACACCAGCTGGCCCCCTCATCCAGTACATGGATGAGGGTGGATCGACAGATTCGGTTACCCAATTTGTGATGTCACTGATATACTGTTTCCGAGTGCCAGGGAAGCAGCGACAATCGTAATGGTCTTGAGAATCAAATGCAGCTCCTGGATCGGAGGCTTCATAGAGGATATCAATCCCTAGTACCGGATTGACTAACATCTCATTAGCCGAAATGGAGCTGCTCACCAGATCGCCCCGTAATGATCGACTGCGCATTGAAGCTACTATCCTTGATTATGAAGTTTCTGGCATCGGGAAACATAGACATGGTGGTGGTAAGATAAATAGACGATGAGAACAGAAGGATGTTAAATTCATATCAATGTGTGAACACAGATCATGAACTAACCAACCACGGCGAATTCTTCCCATGTTTGATCTTTCTCCTCCGAATGATCGTCCCACTCAATTTTGCACTATGACAAGTCCACTATCTGAGAATGCTGAAGGACATGAATAGATACTGTCCAGTGAAAAAAGTTTCAACAATTATGACATGAGAGCATTATGTGAGGAGGTACATAGTATAGATGAAAATATTGCACTGATCCACCCAGGATGCCACGAGAAAATGCTTCGTGGGAAATGGAGTTGAACACATGAGCAGCAGAGACAATGTAGAGCAGAAGATCTGAAAAGAAGAGTTGGGTAGAAACTTCAACTTGACGAGATGTTGCAATCTGGGGATACTGGGCACACGTGCATGTTCAATGAGAGTGATGGGCTGAGGAAGCGAGTCAACTGTGACTGCTTGTACAAAGTGATGTGTTTGTTACGAACTCCCTCAGAACTCGGTGTTCGAGTTAAGAAAGAATTATATAAACCAGAACGAAGCTGAGTCGTACTATCCTACTAATCAGTATATATACACTACACTAATCCTCGTGTCTACCTCAAGCGTCTCGTCACTCCTTCGTCATAGCGAACATCCCTAATCCTCATGTCTCCCTTGATGCAATGACATCACCTCTCCATCATAACAAACGTCATAGACTAAGAGCGAACTCGTTACAGTGTTGATGTCTACATACAACCAAAAAACCTACTTGTATATTAACTCCTTCCAATCCTCACTGTCAAAGTATTAACCTGGCCGTCACCCAGTTTTCTGTATGTCCAAAAAACCTCGGGTAATCTATAGGACCAGAATTAGCAAGTGTAGTCAATTGTCCAACCCAAGAAAGCTGAATGCAGGGCATGACGCCGGCGCTGTTCTTTCTCATCTCAACATCTACTCCAGTCTTGACTGATTGGTTGTCTTCAGTTGTCAGAGATCACATCCGAGAATTTGAATCATTGCTACAAGAGGATCGTGTCGACCTGGGAGCTGGTAGTGTGAATGCAGTAGCCAATGTATCGATATAGCAATCAACTGAATAGTGCTCGAGGATTCACACGGCGGATATTTAGAAGTAATAAATGTAGTAGCTCAGACGTTACCCACAATGGTACACAACTGAGGTCAAAGGTTCCAATGTATTGAATATATGCATATTGCTCCCCTTGACTACAAGGCCTTCCGCTGTCCAAATGCTTAACTTTCCACTTCTATCCTACATCCCACCAAGTTGGGAGCTAAACCTTGTCAGTTCTTTGTTCTGAGTGCATGGGAGTTCCAGTTCATTCCAACAAGAAGTGTAAGTCCAACTTTAATACTTCCCCTGGACTGACACATTTGTCAGTTTTGTATTGAGTCCCAGATGATATGCAAATTTTTGTAGGGTATCTCTTGGTAGAGGTTTGGTGAGTATGTCAGCTGTGTTCTTGGTTGTTAGAGTGTATTGGAATATTATGTTGCCCAATTTTGCATATTCCTTGATGAAGTGGTGCCATACATCAATGTGCTTTGTGCATCAGTGATTCTTGTCAGTAGTACTATTTGCAATAGATCCACTATTATCTGCGCAGATGGTGAGGGGCTTGTTGACTGGTAATCCAACTTTGTCGAAGTATTTTGATATCCACAAGGCTTGAGTGGTCGCCTTCGAGAATGCCATAAACTCTGCTTCCACTGTAGACAACACCACAGTATCCTGTCTTTTGCATTCCCAAGAGACTGGGCCACCAGCCACTAAGAAAACATTCCCTTCAGTTGAACGCCTGGTGTCTCTGCAACTAGCATAGTCAGAGTTAACATATCCAATCAGCTCAAGGCTGCTGCCACCCTTGTAAGTGATTCCATAATGCTTAGTACCTTTGACATATGCCAAGACATGTTTCAATGCATTCTAATGTACCATTCCTGGGTTGTGGGCAAAACAGTATGTTGACAGAGAATGCTAAGTCTGGTGTAGTGGCTACCTATAGTCACATAAGCAAGCCTAACACTTCTCGAAAGAGAGTATTTTTCATTTTGTTTTCTTTATCTGGAGTTGTTGGGCAATCTTCAATTGATAGTGCTGTGCCAGGAGGGAGAGGAGTTGTTGCTGGTGAGCAGGAATTCATGTTAAAGCATTTCAGGAGATGTTCACAGTAGGCCTGTTATGATAATGTAATATCTCCTTGTGCATTTCTATTAATTTACATCCCAAGAATAAACTTAGCTTCGCCTAGGTCTTTAATCTCATAACTTGATCCTAGTTGGAATTTGGCCAGGTATTCCCCTTCTACAGTTGATGATGCTCCTAGGATGTCATCTGTCCAAGTTGATATTATTGTTAGCTTATCACAAATGGTCACTTACTATTTGTGATGAGTGCTTTGATACTTTAAAGAGTTCAAAAATGCAAAGTTAGACAAGTGACAAAAGATGTTGTTAAGTCTGAGGTCTAATCCTCAGACAGGGAGTCTTTATATACAGAAAAGTGATAGTCTGTGCACTAGGACAGATCATTACATGCTACTACCTATTGTTCTATATATGGTAGTACCTTTGTGCTAGAAATAGTGATAACTTAATCATATGGAGGCTGTCCTTTGTTCTAAGAAAAGGATAGATGACTATCTATGGGTAATTAATGAAGTCCATATACAAACATTGAGGCCTTTATATCTTCGCTAATATTAATTGCCTTGAGGTCATTCTAAACTCATTCTGAGCAGTATGAAGAGGGCTTCTGCTGAGCCTAGAACCAAAGCTTAGATCATAGCGGTTTCCAAGATATTGGTGATTTAATAAACAGTACTATGGTGGTTACCTGTTGATCTGCCTAATATCTCAGCCATTATTGATTGCTTCGAGACGTGACTGGTATTGATAGAAAGTTATTTTAGAGGGCTTTTGGGAGCCATTGAGACTGTGAGAATTGTCAAAGAATTGATGGAGATATGGCTGAATGAAGTTTGTAACATAGCTTATTGTCATGTACTTTTAACTGGATTTGGGGATCAGTACACGACTTATAATATCCATGTTCTTCAAATGTCTTATCTAAGTTCTCTGCTCAGTCATGGGCACCCTGCATGGTCCTATATAGCATTTTCTGGAGTTTCCAAACATAATTACCTCTCCCTTCCTCAAATTCTTTAGGCTGTTCCATGAAGACTTCAAACAAGCTATCGCTGTTGAAAAAAGCAGAGACAAAGTCTACCTACCATAGGCAAAGCCATTGTGATGCAGCTATAGCACACAAAAGGTGGACAGATTCAAGGTAGGCTACTAATGCGTAAGTTTCTTTATAGTCCTTCCCTATTACCTAGGTAAATCTCTTTGCCATAGTTCTTGCTTTTCTCTTTTCAATTCCTCCATTGTCATCCTATTTAATAGCATATACCCACTTAGATCCTACAATGTTCTTGTCTACTGGTCACTGTACCAGCTCAAAAACTTCGTGCTCTTTTAGCATTTTGAATTTCTTGACTATTAGCTCCCACCAGAGTTTGGGTTTCTTCATAGCTTCATTGAACATCTTTGGTATCCATGTTTTAGTATCTACAACAAAAGTATGAGGTTGACTAAGGTACTTCTGGGATTCCATGAGTCAATTTGTCAGTTTGGGAGAATGCCGGGATCTCCTTAGTACCAATGGAACATCATTGTTATTACGTTGTGGTTCATAGTCATTTACTGGTGGTTCAGATGAGACTTTATTACTGATTTGAGTAGCTGAGTTTGTGATCCCCTCATTCTTGTCTTTATGTAGTTCAGTGATTATCAATGGTCGAGGTGCAATTACTTGAAATGGTAGTCCAGCCAGATTCTATTCAAGTATGCTTTCCATGTCGTTGCTTCCATTCTTCTCAATAGTTTGGGTTTGGTTTCTTGGTTCATAAGGGAAAGGGTTATCCTCATCTGTGAAGGATGTTGGAGTCAGCTGTCTAGCATAGTGGGTAGTTCCTTCTTCAAAAATAACATCGTGTGATCTGAATACAGCACCAGTACTTTTCTCAAGTAATTTATAACTATCATATCCAAAGTAACCAAGCAGAACCACCTTGACTGATCGAGAAAACAGTCTAGAGAGGTTCAAGTCACTTGGTATATGGGTGTAAGCTGTAGTACCAAAAGGTCGTAAATGAGATACGTTCTGACATCGTCCAGACCAGAGCTTAGCTGGAACAATACTAGGTTGTCAGGATGATGGGATCAGGTTTTGGATGTATACTACTGTGAATACAGCATCTGCCCAGTACTTGAGTAGCATTCCAGATTCAGCCATTGTTGAACAGGCTCTGTTGAGGATTGTGCACATGCTATGCTCAGCTGCTCTATTCTGTTGGTGAGCATATGGCATGGTAAATTGGAAATCTAGCCCTTGATCCTTTCTATATTGTTCCCAGGCTGTGTTATATCATTCTCATCCCATATCAAGCTATGCTTGTCTCGTTTTCTTGCCAGTTTAATGCTCTACTCCTGTCTAGTAGGTTTAGGGGTTAGGGTTAGGGTTAGGTTAGGGGTTAGG
>Ga0157361_1000663_pt1 | contig 12693 bp, 11 predicted proteins | sample AttlaeALBM2_FD_111481 | JGI IMG/M metagenome (GOLD analysis project Ga0157361, IMG submission 111481) | Fungus gardens microbial communities from leaf cutter ant in Ribeirão Preto, State of São Paulo, Brazil - Atta laevigata ALBM2 | ecosystem: Host-associated > Fungi > Mycelium > Unclassified ...
TAACCATATGGAGGCTGTCCTTTGTTCTAAGAAAAGAACAGATGACTATCTATGGGTAATTAATGAAGTCCATGTGCAAACATTGAGGCCTTCATATCTCCACTAATATTAATTGCCTTGAGGTTGTTTTAGGCTCATTCTAAGCGGTATAAAGAGGGCTTTTCTGATGCCTAAAAGTGAAGCTTAGATTGTGGCTGTTTCCAAGATATTGGTGATTTAATAAACAGTACCATAGTGATTACTAGTTGATCTGCCTAATATCTCAGCCATTATTGATCACCTCGAGACATGACTAGTATCTATCAAAAGGTCTTTTCAAGGGCTTTTTATAGCCATTGAGACCGTGAGAGTCAATGAAGAATTGATGGAGATATGGCCGAATAAAGTTTGTGACAGCACTTTTAGAAGGGAAATCCATTGGAAATCTGATATGGGACACCTGGGCAAGCGTCTATGAGGTGTATGTAGTGGTAGTCACAGCCACTGCTTTGCTACTCAAGCTAGATGCTTGAGTCCATGACTGGACATCTAAGGGAACATCTCTAGGGGGCCAAGCTCTTCTCTCAAGTCAGTTATTCTGGTTATTAGGGTGAAATTGTCACTTATTTTGCCTAAACATTTGTACGGCATGACAATGCAAGGAAGAAATGTTTAGAAGAGGAGAATTGCTAGGAAGATTTACAGCAAGAAAATTATTTGGGTAGTTGGATAAACGGTACGACCAAGAATATTGGGGAAGATTAGAAAGAAATTGGAAACAATAGAAGGGTAAACAACCAAGGGAAAGAAAGGTAATGGAGACGATTGAAGAAGAAGAAGAAATCAAGCAAAGAAACTCAGGATTAAGGGAGTGGACAGAAGAAGACGACGAAATGGGCAACATGGTTGATTCATATTACAAGTTGTAAGAAAATTCCTTGGGACAAGGAAACTTAAGAGGGGGGTGGTGTCATGACTTGGCAAAATGGCTAAGTCATTATTCAATATTTTTTTTCTTTTTCTTTTTCTTTAGTTTCTGATTATTATTTTTCTTTTTCATTTCTTTTATTTTCTTATTCATGGACACGTGAGAGAAAAGTGACTCATAGGGGAGTATGGAATAAAAGGAAGGGTTAGAGTTACTTTTTATGTATAAATAGTATACAGAATCTAATGGGAACTTTATCAAGTTCTCTTTGTCAAATGCTGAACAAAGAGTAGTTGGCTTAATTCCGGCTTGGAGTTAAGTGATCTTACAACAACTCTATAAGCCACAAGTAGAGGACAGAAGAAAATACTACTAAAGCTAGTCATCATCAAGGGGGAAAAAGAGTTTGAGGTGGAAAAAATACTGAACAAGAGAACAATAAGAGGAAAGGAAAAGTTCTTGGTTAGGTGAAAGGGATATACAGTAGAAGAAGACACCTGAAAGGGTAGAGAAATTTGAAAAATATGAAAGAGTTGGTAGAAGAGTTTGAGAGAGAATATGGGGAAAAGGCCAAAGAACTAAAACGACAGGAACTAGAAAAAGAAAAGAAAAAGTTGAGTCAGGATTTACCTAGGGAATTTACAGCAAAACTACTTTATAGATGGGAGAGAAAAAGATATGAAAAAGAAAAAAAAAGAGATAGAAGGAAAACTGGAGCCAATGGAAAAATTCCTCAGGACGAGGAAACTTAAAGGAGGAGCTATGTTATGAGAGCTCCAGAAAGGAAATAACTTCCTATACTTTCAAACAGTTAATTCACAATCTCAAAGTATACAATGGAATAAAACTATAAATAGTATAGAAAACTTGAGTAAACCATATCATGTGACTAGATCAGGTGATTATAGAATATTTCAGAAAAAGGACATGTGACTACAGGACTTTAGGACACAAACTATGTAAAAGTAGTATAAGTAGTATAAAATACAACAGAGAACTCTATCAAGTTCTTTCTAAACATCTACCTAGGGTGAACTCTAAGATCTTTACAGTCTAACTGTTATCACAGAGTCTTGACGACTTAGGGATCACTCTAGGTGAGTGTTTAGGAAGAACTTGATGGAGTTCTCCGTTGGATTTGGCTACCTACTTATATTACTTTACAAGTGGCTGTATCCTTATTACTACACGATTACATGTCCTTCTAGAACATTCTATGATCACATGACCTTGTCACATGATATGATTACCTAATCTCTGTGCTATTGATATCTTGACCCCATTATGCGATTTGATATTAGAGATCAGATGTTTAAATGCATAGGAAACTCTTTCTTCTCTGGGGGTCTCATAACATGGCCCCCCTTTCAAGATTCCTCGTCCCAAGGAATTTTTCCATCAACTCCAATTTTCGTCCCATCTCTTCTCTCTTTCCCTTTTGTATCTCCTTTTGCCCCACCTATATAGTAATTTTGCCGTAAACTCCCTAGGTAATTCTTAGCTAAATTCCTTCTCTTCTTCTTCCAGCTCCTGTCGCCTAAGTTCTTCTGCCTCTTCCCCATACTCCCTTTCAAACTCTTCTACCAGCTCTTTTGCATTTTTCAAATTCTCCCTGTTCTCCCATGTATCTTCTTCCGCCGTATACCCTTTCCACCGTACTAAGAACTTCTTCTTTCTCTGCACTACTCTTTTGTTTAAGATTCTCTCTACTTCAAACTCTTCCTCTCCCTCAATGATGACCGGTTTCGGTGGTGTCTTCTTCTGCCCCTCTACCTGTGGTTTGTATAGTCATACTCTACTTACGTTTACTACAGGATGTATCCTAATCGATTTTGGTAATTCCAACTCTACTGTGTTACTAGAGATGATTCCCTTGATCTTATAGGGGCCTACAAAGCGTTCCATCAATTTTTCTGATCATCTCCCCTTCATTTGCCATTTCAAGTCCTTCGTACTTAGCAGTACCAAGTCCCCTATTCTGTATTCTTCGCCCTTCCCTTGTTTTCTATCTGCGAACTTCCTCATTTCCTCCTGCGCTTTCCCTAGCGCTGCTTTCGCTTTCTTCTGGATTTTCTTCATCTTCTCTACGAACTTCCCTGCTGCTTCGTACTTTCCTTTTCTTCTTCCCTTAAATCCCATTCTTGGGTTTTGGCCGTAGTTTACTTTGAATGGCAATACTTTTGTTGCCACGTGAATTTTGTTATTGTACGCGAATTCTGCCGTTTCTAGCCAATCCAGCCACTGTTCTTGTCTGTGGTCAATAAAAACCCTTAGGTACTGTTCTAACTCCTGGTTCACTCTTTCTGTCTGCCCATCTGTTTGTGGGTGATAAGCCGTTGAAAGTTTTGTTTGAATCCCCAGCAAGTTATTCAACTCCTTCATCATCTCTGCTGCAAACTACACCCCTCTGTCTGATATGATACTTTCTGGAAGCCTATGCAGCTTCCATACCTAATCCCGAAACAGCTTTGTGAGTCCTTCCACTGACGTTTTTTCTGTAGTTGCTATGAAGTGCGCTATTTTACTGAACCTGTCGCATACTACTAAAATTGTGTCGTATCCCTGAGCTAGTAGTAACTTTGTAATGAAGTCTGCTGAAATGTGACTCTACGGTTTCTCTGGGATTGCGTTAGGCATCAGCTTTCCTGCTGGTGCTTCGCTTTGATTCTTGTACCTCTGACAAGCATTGCATCCATCCATATATCTCCCCACTTCTTTTGTTACTCCTGGCCACCAATAATTCCTGGTAACCAGCTCTGCCATTTTCCACCTATCCTCTGTGGCCTCCTACTGGGGTGTCATGGTGCAATCATATTATTTCCCCTCTAAGTTCCCCCTCTGGTACGTATATTCTACCCTCCTTTAGTACCACCCCGTCCTCTATTTCCCATTCTTTGTCCCTCAGTGTTTTTACCCCTGCCCTTTTTAACTCCTCTACTGCTTTTACCACTTTTTTGTCCCCCTTTTGCACCGTTTTTATTCTTTCTCTCAAGTTTCCTTCTTCTACCATCGTTTCTGCTCCCTTAACCTATTCTGACTTTATCAACGTCCAGTCCTCGTTATCCTTCTCCACCTCTTCTTGCCAGTCTGGTCTCCTGCTCAGTCCATCTGCCTTTCCCATACTTTTCCCTGGAACATGCTTCAAGGTAAAGTTAAATCACAAGAGGTACAAAGCCCATCGCGCTTGTCTTTGATTCAACTTTTGACTTGTCATGAAGTATTGGAGGTTTTTATGATCTGTTCAAATTTTGAATTCCAGCTTTGCTCCTTCTAAATAGTGTCTCTACGCTTCGAGACACCTGATGACTGCCAACATCTCTTTATCGTGAATTTCGTAGTTATGCTCTGTAGCATTTAGTAAAAGGCCACTGGCCTCCACTTTTCATCCTCGCATCTCATCGACAACACCCCTCCTGTTGTGTAGTCTGAGGCATCCGCCTCTACTCTCATTTCTCTGTCTATGTCTGGTATTACTAAAACAGGTTCCATTGTGAACACTTCTTTTAGTTTTCCGAACGCCTTCTCTTGCTCCTTTTCCTACTTCCACTTCTGCTTCTTTCTGACCAGCACATGTAATGGCGCCGCTATCTTAGCAAAGTTTTTTATGAACCTTCTGTAATAGTTGGCTAGGCCCAAGAACTTTTGCACCTCTTTGACGTTTCTAGGTGCTGGCCAGTTTAGCACTCCCTCCACCTTCTCCTTCTGCATTTCTACTCCCCTTGGCCCAATTACTACTCCCAGAAATTCCACCTCTCTTACTTTCCACTTGCATTTTTTTGGTTTCACGAACAGGTCATTTTCTTCTAACCTTTTCAATACTTCCTCTACCAACTCGTCATGCCCCTTCTCTGTATCTGTCACTACTAGAATGTCATTGATGAAGGTTGCTATATCTCCCTGATTTATAAGGTCCTGGAAGAGGTCATTCATCATCGTCTGGAAAGTAGCGGAGGAGTTTGTTAATCCGAAATACATTACTGTGGGTTCGTACGCTCCAATATGCGTGGTGAATGCTGCTTTCCATTCGTCTCCCTCCTTGATTCTGACATTGTTGTAACCCCATCTCAGATCCAACTTTGTAAACACCTTTCTTTTCCCTACCCCATCCAGTATATCTGCAATAAGTAGCAGTGGGTATCCGTTTTTTACCGTCCATTGGTTTATATGACGATAATCTTGCACCATCCTCCTTTTGCCGTCCTTTTTTGCCACGAAGTGTACTGGTGATGTTTGCGGTGACTTGGAGGGTCAAATATACTCTTTCTGTAGTTGATCTTCCATGAATGCTTGCACTTCTTTCCTCTCTTCTCTTGACAACGAATACACCTTTCCCTTCTTCGGTGTAAACCCTTCCTTCAACTCTATCGCGTGATCCCAGGCCTTTTACACTGGCATCTTTTCTGATTCCCTTTTCCCAAAGACTTTCTTCCACTTCCAAAACCTTTTGGGCACCAGCTCCCTTAATGTTTCTTTGTCCTCATCCTTTTCTACCTTTTTTACCTTTCTCTTCTTTTCTTCTGGCTTTCTTTTCCCATATATAGGTGGGCACCTCGTCATTTTTACTTCCCTTTTTTCCCAATCTATCTCTGGGTTATGGGCTGCCAGCCATGGTATTCCTAATATAACCTCCGTCTTCCCTAAATTACATACATCCATCCTGACTCTTTCTACGTGTCCTTTGAAGAACATGTTGCACTCCACCTGGTACATTATTGCCCCTTCTATATTTACTGATCCATCCACGTTTTTAACTAGCAGAGGTCTCTTCATTTTCTCCATTCTGAACCCCTTTTCTTTTGTGAAGGCTGTGTCCATGAATAGACCTGTCGCCCCACTATCTAACAACGCCTTGACTGCTATTCCTTCATGACTTTCTAACTTCTCCAGCCCTACTTTCATCCATACTTCTCTTAGTGGTCGTAGTGTGCACTGCACGTCTCTTACTCTCTCAGTGTTGCTTGTAAAATTTAATTTATTGCCCAATTTTTCTGGGCGCAATACACTGTACAAATTTGAGGAGGCCAGCTGAGAGCTTGCTGACCTCCATTCTCTTTTGCCGACTCTTGCGGCGTCTCCACCACTCTTGCCCTATTTTTCTCCCAACAGTTCCTGGCCATATGGCCTCACTTTCCACAGTGATAGCACGTTCTATCCCTTCCTCTTCCCCTATCAATGTCCATTGCATTTGGGTCTCTCTGTGGACCCGGTTGGTTTCCTCCTCTATTGCCTGTATTTCTTCCTCTGTATCCTCCTCCGTTGTCTCTTCATCTCTGTATTATCTGCCCTCCTCTTCCTCCATATGACCCCCCCCTTGGCTGCGCATTTCCTCCTGGGCGCGCTGCATTTTTCCCCAACACCCTCTCCTCTGCTCTACTCTGCCTCTAATTTTTGTCTAACCTTACTGCTCTTTCTTGCCACTCTCCTATGGTGGTCGGCGGTTCCTTTGCTTCAGCTAGCTTCCTCCTGATTGCTCCATTTAGCCCCCCCTTGAATTCCTCGATGAGGGGTCGTCTCTCGTAGCCGCTCTCCCTGGTGACCTTTTTGAATTCCTGCACATATTTGTCGCAGGTCCTCTCTCCTTGCTCTATCATTCTCAACTGTTCTATTTTTCTCTCCTCTTCCGATATTTCCCCAAAATTGTTCCTTATCTTTGTAAATAGCTGTTCTGCCGACTCTACTTCTGACTCTCCTTTGGCCAGCTCGTCCAACAGGTTGTCCTTCCATGCCTCCGCCACTCCTCCCTGCACATAAGACAATACCCAGGCCACCTGGGTTGTCGCCGCTTCTTCTATCATCTTCATCCTGATATATATGCGAGTCGCGTTGATGAACGCACTCACCTCCTCTATCTTTCCACTAAATATCTGAGGTCTTGCAACCTCTACTCGGCTCCTCTGCTGTTAGAGGAGCATGGTGTTAACCTGCTGTTGCAGGGTGGCGATCATGGCAAGAAGTTATTCCTCGTGGGTTGGTGATGGTGGTTGGCGGGGGTGGGCACCAGAGGTGCTTCCCCTTGTTGTTGTTGTTGTTGTTGGGACATGGCATTTGATGGTGGTGGTGACGGTGATGGGGAAGGGGATGATGACTCGTATTCGGATGATTCTTGGTCCAGGGTTTTCTACTTGAGGTTACGTCTAACAGGGAGTGCAATCTTCTCCTGTCTAGACTCCTACTGTCTTACTGACTACTACCCCAATCAAAAGTAAACGATTGCCCCTAAGAAGGGAACCCCTAAGCTAAGCGGCCTTCTAAAAGTAACTGCTGATCCCCTGCGTGTACTCGTCACAATGGACGACAGCATAGAGCTTATACAAAGAAGAGTGTAACTAACAGGCCCAATTAATAGGTCAGGACTTGAGCAAAACACCTGGACTTGGTGTTTAGTCTCCTCCCTCAGTCCCTAACTGACTGAGAAGTCCCTTTTACAGCTAGGGCCCGTTATCCAAGAGGCTTGTGAGCGCTGTACCCACTAGTGAGGATGATAAGAGAGTAAGTGGTAGTGGGGGTATTCACTTGCAGTGCCGGTATTAAGCCAACTATGTGTAGAATAAATATGAGCAGGGATCGAGGTGATCAGTGCTCGGGAGTGGTATCGAGTTCTTTTGTTATCACAGAGTCTTGATGACTTAAGGATCACTCTAGGTGAGTGTTTAGGAAGAACTTGATGGAGTTCTCCGTTGGATTTGGCTACCTACTTATACTACTTTACAAGTGGCTGTATCCTTATTACTACACGATCACATGTCCTTCCAGAACATTCTATGATCATATGACCTTGTCACGTGATATGATTACCTAATCTCTGTGCTATTTATATCTTGACCCCATTATGCGATTTGATGTTAGAGATCAGATGTTTAAATGCATAGGAAACTCTTTCTTCTCTGGAGGTCTCATAACACTAACATTAATATTACCATTGGATTTAACTACTACTTATACAAATGTCTGTTAGTCTGTGTGCATATCTTCTGCAATCACAAGACCTTTACTAAGAACTATATAGTATTATATAAGTATTCATACACTATTTATATCTTGGTCTCATTATATTTCTAAATGTTTCTGTTGATGTAGACTGACTCATAAAGGTTCTATTTTTATTATCTTACTGAGACATGTTACATTATTACTGAAACATGACATACTAAGACATAGACTAGTAGATATTAGACATCAAGTAGTCTAATTATTCCCTCAGTTGATCACCTACTAAGGTGTCATCTGAGGTAAGCTTGTTCCCTAGCTGTTATACAACTACAAACTTAACTATGGCATAGCTACTTTGTTCTTTAGGTATTTAATAGAGTTGATCACCTGCTAAGGTGTTATCCAAGCTACTTTGTCCTTTAGTTTCCCATCAGATTAATGAATGTGCAGGATAAAGTTTTCTTTTTTGGAGTTGTCTCATAACAACTATCATATAGACTATTGTAGGAAGAGAGCATAGTAGACTGACTTTAATATAAACTACTAATGTAAAATTAGTAAAGGGTTCAGAATAGACCTTTTTTTTTTGAAATCAACAATTTATTACATGGAGCGTAAAGGCAGTCCGTGGCAGTACAGAGAAAAGGAGACTACAAACCCTTGATGTTAGGGGCTTAAGGCACTCAAAGACGTCTTAACCCTAAGCTAAGATAAATGTCCTGGAAGCTAAGGTGATATTTGAGTAAAGCTAGATCTAACTACACAAGCAGTCTTATATACTAAAACTGATAGTCCATGTGCACTAGTCATGTGAACACTAACTAATAATATCACTGTCCTATTTATAGATCAACAGGCACATCAAGGCGGACATAGGAGAGAAGGGAAGGAGAATGTGGGATAGCATCTCATGAATACTTATAATAGCTCTTTAGGTAGGAGCCATACTCACAATCTAGGCTATTCCCTAGGATGTCCCTTTACACTTAATGCATATTGTAAATGCACCTCCTATACTAACTAAGCACAAGGCAAAGAAGCATAGGTACCAAAAGAAAGAAAAGACTAATTATAGAAAAAGAAAGGAGACCTAGCTTCCAACACATGTACTTACCATACCGACTCAACTCCTACTCTATGTTCTGGGCCTTGATCAAACAATCCTCCCACATCGCATGCAAAATCATGAACACTATGCTTAGTGATCCGGTCAGACCCCCTTTCAGGAAGGTACTGGTGACTTCTACTATAAGCCAAAGCTCTATGTAGAAGGGCCAAGGACAGCTCATGCTATCCCAGTCTTTCCTGGTCAGCTTACCTAGGATTGTCTCCCTAACAAGGTGTAGATGAGGAGCAAGATATCCTATCTATAGGCAAATACTAAAACTCTTCCTTGTAGGTCACAGAGAAACCAGGTATCCTCAAATGGCTATTAACTATTGGTGTCTTGATACGTGACTTCAGGATGACCTATAGGGAAAAGAACCAGAGGCCAAGGGTGTTATAAACTTCCCAGAGCTTAGCGTACTCCTCCCAGTCCATCTCATTTGCAAAAATGGCTACTTGAAGTACCTTCCTGTGAACCAAGAGGCTCACAACTTGACAAGTTTCCACCAGGTCAAAAATACTGAACATGTAGCATGGTGCTCATACATCCAGCATAATAAAGAAAGAAAAGATGCTGCCTCAAAGGACAGGTAGAGATAAACATCAGAAGGTAAATGATAATGATATTAATGTAAGAGATTTGGTAGTATAGTGGTCCCCCCAACAGCCATTGTGGCCAAAAGGGAGGAGATGGTGGTGGTTAAAGGAAGAAAAGTAGTTTAGAATAGGCCAGAGGCCCAGATAAAAATCTCATATATGTTATATTCCGGAAATTTGACAATTATGTAATTTATTTCTCCTAATAATTCTCCTAAAATTAATAATAGTAGGATAGCATAGTAGACTACTCTCTTCCTATTCCGGACTTCCTATAAGTACTGAGTATTTACAGTGTAATTCCTCAGTCTGTAAATTAACGTCATCTGGTCCTAATACTCTTCCTGTCCACTCCAGATTCCTATTCTACTTCCTTAGGACCTCTTCTCTGATGACTTCCCTCCACTCTGAAAGATGCAACCAACATCATGACTGGAGACCAGGGCACTGTTACGCTGTACAAAAGTTTAGGCAAATTAAGTGACATTTTGCATCTTAATAATGTAAATAACCAGCTTGAGAGACAAGCTCGGCCCCCCAGAGATGTTCCTTTAGACGCCTAGTCATAAACTTGAGCATCTAGCTTGAGTAGTAGGGTAGCGGCTCACACCACCGCTACATACGCCTCATAGATGCTTGCCCAGGTGCCTCGTATCGGATTCCTAACAGATTTCCCTTCTAGAAGTGCTCTCAAGGACAAGAGCGAACTTAGAACAGACTACGCGATCTGAACAACATCATACCGTAGCTGCCGATGGTCCTATTTAAAGAAGAGTTACGATTAGATTCAGGCCATCATCATGGATGGCTAATTATAGCAAGATTAAGAGAGTTGTACTGTCGCAAAGTCGCCTTGTAACAGTGGTAGGAGGAAACCAGAAGGTAGAAGAGTGGGAATGCATAGGAGAGGTAAGAGGAAGAACTGGGAAGCTGAGAAGAGAAGTAGTAGGGAGATTAGATGAAGGGAACGCGCATGAGAACAAGACAGCTCAAGACTGCCGTCTCTGTTTACGGTCCGTCGAGACGCCCAAGGCCTGACCATTGTGCGAGGAAGGGTTCCCGGAGTAGGATTAGAATGTCAGGGAGTGGTTAGCCAGTGTCCGGAAGGGGCGCCGTACCATCATTATGGCCTTGCTAGAATTGGGAATTCGGAGGTTTTCTTTGTCTCACTTTCTTTGTTGTCTTTTTGCTTTGTAATCATAACAAAATACTCTAGGACACAGGAGAAGGAATTAAGCATCACACTCCCATCATCATCCCTCTCTGTCGTTCTAGAGCTTAACGGCTATTTTTGAGTGACTGAGTTTCTAGTCTTTCCGAGTGTTCTACCTTACTTTCTAAAAACCCACCCAAACTCTCCCTCGACGGGAATTCAAGCCCCAACGGACTTGGGCATTCGCTTATGCTAGGAGTTAACAGCTCGCTACATGTCATTGGAGTCGGCTTCCAGTTGTATGGTTAGCTGAAGAAGAGCCCACACAACGGCATGGGAGTTCTAGGTAGTTCTGCTGTATCGACGGCAAGCTAGGCTACTAGACTAGGTAAGGGCAGCAGTGTCATGATATGAGACGAACATGCATCTTAAGGATCCTATTACGGTGAGATCTACCTTGAGTGGACTCTTAAACATTTTATTATTATTTCTGGGGTTTCTTTTGGATTGTACCCTACCCTTTTCCCTATTACCGAGCTCTCCCTTGTTATTTGATTACCTCCCCAGTGCCTACTTGTTAAGTGCACAACTGTGAAACATCTCGGGGATTATTAGATTTCCATTTGTTGTCACTCTTGTTTCAAGATCAAATTCCCTTTGATCCCCATCAGCGCAACACATAAGTTGAAGCCAAGGTCGTTTATTAAGTTATACTCTGCTCCAATGTCTTTCACTTTCCACCAGAGTCTTCTTTTGGAGTTTACACCATTGCTAAGTAATATTATTCTCTGACATAGTATATTACCCCATTCTAGAGTATACTCCTATCTATTACTCCGCTCTTCCATTCTCCGCCTTTGTTCTTGACAATATAGTACTACTAAAGTAATATATAGTCTCTGACTAATAGATAATGTCTTATTATTGTTATAAAAATAGAGTTGAGACAGACAAAAGTAAAACTAAGACAAAACATAAGTTTGCTATTTTTATAAATACTACTTACTGTTTCACAAACCATTAGCAAAAGAGAGTACAATAGGCTAATAAACAATAGTATTCTACTTACTGTTTTATAGACTATTAGAAGAAGAGAGCATACTGTACTAACAAACAACATAGTATACTATTCTATAGTTAAAAAAAGGAAGTATAGTAAACTAACTTCAACATAGTTATCTCTACTCAGAATTAATAGAGGTGATTATTCTGGTTGGAGGCCTGATTATGAAAGTACCACTCAAGAGACTTTAATTTCCAGTTAGACTGGTCTTTGTCATGACCATTAACAGGTCTTAAGTAGAGTATGTAGGGATTAGTGTTTTTATATAAACAACTCTATGTTGTATTTTCTAGATGCACTTTACCTTTGAATATTTCAGTACTTCTCCCAAAACAAAGTCAAGAGAGCAAGAAGACACTCAATGTAATATGGAAAGAAGTATTCAATAGCATTAGACTTTAGAAAAGATTGCTTGAGATTGAGTGATATTGGGACTTGAGTGATAAGAAAATGAAAAGACAATATGATTCAGATATGAATATTGGGTATAGTGGATACTTATCAGAATTAGTATAGTTGAAGGAAGGAAAGTCTCACTCTCTGATATGTTAGTAAGGAAGTGACCGACGTCGGACATTGGATTCTGCTGGGCGGGATTCCAAGCTGGTATTCTGGAATCGGCCCCTTACATCAAGATTCTTCAGATTATGTATCGGAAGCGCAGCTGCATGATGAGCCAATCAGACGGGAGATCGGGTAAACAAGATCTGAGCATATTATTTGGTAATAACCATACTGAAGATCAGCAAACACTGCAACTACACAACAAATAAATCACCCTGAATATGGTTTCAACATGGGAGATCTCTGCAGGTCCAGATCCGCTCCAGTCGTGCCATCCTTTTTTGCCGAGTTGGTGGCACATCGCTTTGCATCTAACCCTTTTAACATTCCGTTGCCCCGAATTTAATATAAGTAGTAAATCGATTGTTGCTA
>Ga0157361_1000666_pt1 | contig 12665 bp, 12 predicted proteins | sample AttlaeALBM2_FD_111481 | JGI IMG/M metagenome (GOLD analysis project Ga0157361, IMG submission 111481) | Fungus gardens microbial communities from leaf cutter ant in Ribeirão Preto, State of São Paulo, Brazil - Atta laevigata ALBM2 | ecosystem: Host-associated > Fungi > Mycelium > Unclassified ...
GCTGTGAGGTCCTAGCAACTCAGTAACACTGTGGACAACTGTAAGTGACAGAGTGCCAACTTCAAGTCCACAGGGAATTACACATCAAGTCAGGTGACCTACTACATAATCAATTACCAAGATATTACTGAGAGACTGTCTAGAGCACATCTGACAGAGCATAGTACTGAAGCAAACAGACCCTTGACCAACAACAGGAATATGATTATACCCTTTTACAGTTACAAATTTGTTGATGGAATTCACATACATTGAGAAGTGCTACTTGTTAGTGAACATATGAGCTATGGCACTATAGTCAAGGAGTATTCTAGTAGTAGGAAATGAGTCATAAGTTGTTATCAACATTTTGTCCACTTCATGTTGTCATGCCAAACAACTATTTAGGCAATATAAGTGACATTTTTTATCATAATAACAATAATAACCAGCTCAAGAGATGAGTTTGGTCTCTCCTAGAGATAACTATTAGAAGCTCTATCATAAACTCATGTATACTACTCGAGTAGCAGAGTAGTGGCTATGATTACCACTATAGACCTTATAGGAATTTTCTAGATAGTTTCATAACAGATTTATAATGGAACTCTCCTCTAGAGTACTCTTGAGAGCAGAAAAGACCTTAAGGAATTATTTCCTATAAGAATGATGTCATGTCTTGACAGCAGTCACTTATTTATAATACCTAGGTTACTATTAGACTAGGGCCATTATCTCTAATGGCTAATTATAGTAAGAACTAGAAAGATAAGTCCTTTTAAGGGCTGTATTGCAAATATAATAAAAGGAGACTAAGGCTCAAAGATATAATAAGGTATAGAGGAGTAGTAGAAGAACTAGAGAGGTCAGGCAGAGAGGTCAGATAGAGAAGTAGAGGAGAGGTTTGATAAAGATGGTATGTTTAAGAACAAACTGACTTGAGATCAAGATCTCTCTTTATTGCCCATCAAGAGGCTTGAGAGCTATCTATTGTTCAGAGAAAAACCCCAGGAGTAGGATTAGAGGAGTGGAGAGCAGTAGCCAAGTAATCAGAAGAGGTGCCATTTCATCATTTTACTTTTGCTATCTTTGGGAATTTGGAAGTTTTCTTTGTTTTGTTGTATCTTTGATTTGTAATCCTAATAAAATACTCTAGGGCACAGAAGGGACATCATAACATCATTTTCCTATTATTTCCCTTTGTTGCTCTAGAGCTTAATGGCTATCTGGGTGATTAAGGTTTTCTTTTGTCTTTTGTTTATGTAAAACTCTATAAAACTTCCCTTAAAGGGATACTCAATCTCAAGAAGAACTTAGACATTTGCTCAACTAGGAGTTTAATAGCTTGCTACATATTTCAGAGTAGGTTTCCAGTTGTATGATCAGCTAAAGTAGAGCTTACATGAGAGTATAGAAGTTCTAGATAGTATTGCTGTATCAACGGTGAGCTAGGCTACTAGACTAGACTGAGAAGGGTAATATTACAATATGAGATAAATATATATCTTTGAGATCCAAATAGATGAGGGTTCTCTTGAGTAGATACTCAAAACAATTCTACTTTCTAGGTTTTTATTAAATATTCTTTGGACATTCAACTTTGTAAGCTCTCTATTCTATTTGATTATCTTCCCAGTGCTTACTTGTTAGTGTACAATTATAAGACATTTTGGAAATTTTGCTTATTTGACTTATTTTCACTTTTGTCAGAGATTTTTCTTTTGATCTCCATCAACATTCTCCTAGAAATTGTAACTGATCAACAACTAAATTTGTAGAACTGCCAGATTAGTAAGTTTTCCTCTTGTTGCCTTTACTATTTGACTTATTGGTAGGATATTCAAATGCCCAATAGCTTTCTTAATTGCAAACATAGTATTTAGTGCTATTAGAATAATCTTCTTGATCTATCACTAGGTCTATCTCCTTTTCTTTCTCTTTTTCCAGAATAACTCAAAGACAGTACTAACTTGGCCAACAGAAGCATTTGATCAGATTTGGATTTTTTTTAATTTTTATTTGCTTAACAATTGTGTTCAGTATGATCATGAATAGATATAAATTCAGTACTAAGGAGATCAAGGATAAGCACTTTCCCTTTATCAAGTAGGTTTTGTTTGACAATATTTGAGTGGAGTAAGGAATAGAGGATAGCATGAACAACAAGAATATTATCCAGTTTATGTCCAGCTTCAGTAATACAATGCTCTAAGTTCAAAAAGAAGCCAATATGGTCTAACATAGAGATATGTTTGTTCTACTTTTTGAGATATAGCTTCTAAAGATAATAGTAAATGTTTGTGTCTTGTCTTTGTATAACATAGAGCTAATGTAGTTTATTTCATATTTTTTTCAAAGTAGTAGCTATTTGAATATGTTTCTATTATCCAAATTCAATTGCTCTGTGTATCAAGCCCATAGCAACAAAATCAGATTCTAACTACTATATATGTTCATTTTGTGAGCAGACCTATGCTTGGTACTCAATAGAAATAATAGAAACAGGTAACTTAGTGGTAGTATTGACAAAAGAACTAAAAGGAGGTTTTAGATGGGAAGGTCACTAATTATCAATAATAAACTGGAGGAGTCTCACTTGTAGAGTCAACATCATGTTGTCTAACTAAGCATAATAATTGTTCCCATTCAACTTGGGAAAGTTCAGCATCAAGGATATATTGCTTCTGGATACCATAACCTATAAGAGAATATATATTGTGCAGTGTGTCACTTAAGATGCTATATAGCTAGAACTAAGATCTAGAGACAAAGACTAAGTACATTGAGATAATGAAAAAATAGAATATGTACCTAAGATCCAGAGATGAAAACTAAATCTTAGAAATACAAAGTAACTACCTAAATGCTAGATTATAAGTATATACATATTTACTATAGAATATAAAAACTCCAACATAATAGAGTACTCATAGCTAAGGGAGACTGAAAATAAATAAGTAGATAATCAAGAAAATCTTTGGAAACATAGCAGTTATTGCAATGCTTCTAATTACAGTCCCTCAAAATAGATTCTATTGATTAGAGCATTGATATTAGTGTAAACCATAGACTTAGGAACTTAAATTATCTTATTATTATCTATAGTTGATCCAGCACCAATCTCTAGCAACCACTGAGCTTGTGTATCAACTGAAAGTCATACTCTTGTAGTTCTATCATCCACCAAGCTTGGCACTGATTAAGTTTCTGTGGCTTTTTGAAGTATCCTAGATTTATGTGATCAATCTATATTTCAAACTAATCACTTTCTATAAGGTACTATCACCATTGTTTGAGTCCTTTTATAATTACTAATAATATAGCGACTTAGCCTAAGACAACTTAATCACTCTCCAAGTCTGAGCTGACAAGGAGAACTTAATAGAGTTCCCATTTGATTTTCTATACTGTATATAACTACTATTGTGGCTATGCACTTCACCTCTCACAGTTCTCATGTTACTTATCATATAACCATTCTGTGATTGATGTCACACCTTTGTGACTGTGACATGACTCCTTTCCCATACTTCACCTTTATAGTAGTGATTCCACTAAATAAAAGAAAAAGAAAATTGAAAAAGAAAATAGAAAATAACTTAGCTATTTTGCTAAGTCATGACAAATAACTCTATCGTAAATCTTATAGTTCCTCTTAGTCTCATTCATTGCTTTCAACAAATAAGCAATAGGTCTCCAAGAGTTGTCTTTCTATTGTTGAGACAGTATTCTTCCTATGGTGTACCCTGGGGTGTTAGTTTCTAATTGTAGTCTCTGTTAAAGGTTGGAGATTGCTAGAGTAGAGGAATTTATTGTTTTATCTTTAAGTTTATTGAAGGTACTCTTCTTCCCATTTTTACTCTTTCTTCTCTATTAGTTCCATTAGGGGTTTAGTAATTTTAACAAACCCAGGAATAAATATATGGTAAAAGTTACAAAATCCTAGAAACTGTCACACTTCTCTCTTGTCTCAGGGTTCTGGCTACTCAGCTACTCCTTTGGTCTTCATGAGATTGGTTTCTATGCTATCTTGCAATATGATGACTCTAAGGTAATCAATCTTGGTTTGATGAAACTTGCACTTTTTAGGGTAGAGTGTTGGTTTATTGTCAGCTAGTATTTATAAGACCTTCTTTACTATATCTCTATGTTTGTCTATTGTTTTTGTAAAAATCAAGATATTGTCCATATAGATTACAATTTTTCCTCCTATGATTAACTCATGGAATGAGATGTCCATCATGAGTTGAAAGGTCATGGGCAAGTTACATATGCCAAAGTACATTACCAGGGGTTTAAATAGGCCTCAGTTTGTTTTGAAGGCTACTTTCTACTTGTTTCCCTCTCTTATTCTCACATTATTATATTCCCATTAAATGTCAAGTTTGGTAAAGTACTAGGCTTCTTATACTTTATCAATCAGCTCTTGAATTCATGGTAGTGGATATTTATTTTTTATTGTTGCTTTATGAAGTTATTGATAATCCTGTACTAGTTAAAGGGATCCATTTTTTTACAGAGAAAAAAAGAGTAACATAAGGTGATTTAGAAGATCTGATTCTTTCTGATTTCAGATGCTTTTTGAGAAATTCATCAAGCTTTTCTTGTTTCTTAGCATTCAGTAGATATACTTTGTAGTCTTTTAACATTGCATTAGGTATTAGTTCAATGGTATGGTCCCACTTAGATCAGTTTAGTAATTAATTGAATACTGCCTTGTTGAAGACTCAATCCTTGAAGTTTTCATATTCTTTGGGTATGTTCTCCTCAATTTCTTTCTTATTTCTTCTTTTAATATTTAGTTCTTCTCTCCTCCATGCTTCTTCTTCTAAGTTAATAAACAATATTTTTTCTTCTTCCTCAATCATCTCTTTCTCTATTTCTTCTTCTGCATCTTCCTTTAGTTCTTTCAGTATATAAATCCTTCTACACCATTGTTGTAAACTGATCAAAGAACTTCTCTAATTGATGGATGGATTATGCTTTTGTAACCAGTTGTACTCTAAGAACAGGTCATAGTTGCCAAGATTTGTCACCAATAGTTATTTTCATTTTGATAACTTTTGTAACACTCCCATCTTTATTTGCAGATCCATTGACATTATAGTAAGTGATTAGAAATAGTAGTTTGATGATGTTGAGGTCATTTTCTTTTACAAATTTTTGGCTTATACATGAGCTTGAACTTCCTGGGTTAACCAATGCCTATTTACAAAACACTCTGTGAGTATCCATTGTTGATAATTTAACTCAAATATTTAGTTGCTTATCTCCCATTTTTCTAAGTGCTAATGGTTCTTCTAAAGTCTTTAGGGCTATTAAGACATCATTGTCTATTATTCTGTTCAGCTCTCCTAGTTTCTTTCTCATACATTCCCCTGCTCTTGAGCTATGGGCCTACACTTTGAGTATACCAATTGCTTTCTCTTCACTACTCCATCAAATTTTCCTTGCTACCCATTCTATTGAGTAACCTTTATTTAACTCATATTTTCTTGTACCAAAATAATCCAAAAAGTCTTATATTGATTCATCTGGTAATCAAATTTTTGAATCTATAAGGGCAGATGAGTTAGTGCTTATTCCCTGCCCAGGGAAAAATCCTCCCTTGCCTTTTCTATAATCCTTACTTCTTCTCTTCTCTTCTTTCTTAGTTTGGAGTATATTACAGTGAGATGACCTGTTTCTCCACAGTTGTAACACCTCATCACTTTGTATTTGTCTACTTCCATTGCATTAGGGTCTCACCTTAGAATATCCAAAACTAGTTTCTTTCTCACATCTCCTGAATTCTCTAAGCTTTTTCTTCCTCTAAATTCCTCAATTGCTTCTTTTCTTGACCTCTCAAAGTTCAATGCCTTTTCATACTAATCCTCTAGCAAATCTGAATTTCTTAATTGGCCAATCTTAACCAATTTTTGTGCTAATGCCAGATAAATTCCTTTCTTGAACAGACCTACTAGTGCTACTTTGTTATATCTAGAGAGCTTCTTCCAGATGACAAATTCTGACCAGAAATCTTCAAGTAGTTAGTTTCTTTGCTTTAATTTGGTCAGTTTTTTGATTATATGGGTCTAGGTTTCTATAATAATCGATCTCATTACCTCCAGGTGTTCTACATATAGACTGCTTCTTTATTTCATATTACTTTATATATCTAATGGCTTAGTCAGTGCCTCACTAGTGGGGTATGTTCTTTACTTAGCAGACCTTATGTCTGCTACATGTATTCCTTACTACTACCTTATGGTACATATGTATATATATAATAGATACTCTCCTATATTCTCTATGCTTTACCAATTGTATCATTTTCTTTCTTCCTCAACTCTCATATTATCCTCAAGTCTTTACTTGAGTATTGCAACCTGAGTTACTCCTCAAGGTCATAACATTTGGTAAAATGTCACTAACTCACCTTGTAACTGGGAGGATGGCAAACTAGCAGACTAGCTGTTGGTATATCACAAAGATTGCTGTCAAACATATAATCAGAGCATAGGAGGTAGAAGACCTCAAAGAACAACTCAGTTCAGTTCATAATAGTGAAGAATAATCAGAGTACTAAGAAGAGTCTGAAGAATAGGACATATAAGACACAAAATCAGAGGCCAAAAAAATAGGCAACAAAGAAGAACTCAATGAGTTAAACAATGCACTATCAGTAGAACAACCAAAAAGAAATATGTCTGGAACATATACAGGTATACTAGTACTAATGGCTAGGACAGTACCAGCATTAGCACCAATAGAGGTTATAAACTACAAATTAATGGTACTAGAACCAAGATGGCTCAATGGAGACAAAAAGTCATTTGAAGACTGGTAAAGAGCTATAAAGCTCTATCTTAGAGCAAACAAAGTCACAGACACCAATGAAAAGATCATTGCAATACTAGGAAGGTTCCATAGAGAAACAGCAAAAACATTTACACAACAGAAGCTTGACAAGATAGAATAAGACGATAATATACCAAGTTGGGATACTTTCAAAGCAGAATTATAACTGGTATATAGTGACAAGACGAAAAGAAGCCAATATAGAATAGCACATCAAAATATTTACACAAGGTAGAAAACATATTGCAGACTTCCTTATTGAATTCATGGCTTTAGCAAGCAAAGCACAAACAGACAATCAGCATGCAATATTTTTGCTAAAGAAGAATGTAAATAGAAAAATCATTAGAGCCATAATAGTATATCCACTAACTCAAGTCCCAAAGAGTCTAGAACAATAGAAGATAGCAATCACAGTAGTTGGACAAAGATATGAGTGGACTAATATCTGCTACAACTATAGAACAGGTTCAGGAATAACCTATGAAGAAATAGGCAAACCAATGGAAATAGGACAATAATAGAATAATGGACAAGAACACAAAGCCAAGTGTTACAACTGTAACAGATTTAGATATATGGCAAAAGATTGCTAACAACTGAAAAAGGAGAAGAAACTACAAGGATATTTCAAGTATGGCAAAGAAGGATATATCACCATAGAATACAGAGCACTTCAACAGATGAAGACCAGAAGTTCACAGAAGGAAGACTTAGATGATAAAGAACAGAAGGGTTTTGTCAAAGGTTTAGAGTAGATATGATACAATAAACTACTGTAAATAGTTCCTCCAAGAATTGATATGTTATTCCACAACGGAGAGAACAATTGAGAGAACTTATAGTGTACCCAACAATCAAGACAAAAGATAGAAGAAAACTCAAGATCAAGACATTAATTTACTCTGGATATACAAACACCACTATTGCCAGGAAAACAGTTGAAGAAAAAGGGATACCTACCAAATCACTCCTGAAACCATTTGACATATACAATTCAGATAGGTCAAGAAATGGAGAAAAAAGAATCAAAGAATTTGTATCCTTGGAAATCAACTCAAATGAACACATCAAACAAATTGATGCAGTAGTATCAGAAATTAAGAAAATGGATCTATTCCTAGAACACAGCTGGTTAGTGGAACACAACCCAGAAGTAGACTGGAGAGAAGGAGTCATATAGTTCACAAGATACCCAGAATACTGCAAAAAGGAACATGAATCTATATGGTTCACCCTATGGTCAAGGAGACTACTACCAAAGAAAGAAGAAGAATCAAAGAGAAGAGACAAAGAACCTGATCCAACAAATCCTAAAGATCTTCTAAAATACATCCAACTGTTCACGCACTTATTCAACAAGAAAAAATTCAAAAAACTACCTGATAGATAAGAATAGGACCACAAAATCAATTTAATAGAAGAAGTACTAAAGGAACTCAATGCAAAGGCCTATCTAATGACACTCAAAGAAGAAGAAATGCTTAGTCAATAGCTAGATGAACAACTAAAAGCAGAACTTATTGTAGAGTCAAATTTAAGATATGCAGTACCATATTTCTTTATCCCAAAGAAAAATGAAACACTACGATTGGTACAAGACTATAGACAGCTAAATTAATATACAATCAAGAACAAAACACCACTACCCCTGATCAACAAAGTAATTAACAAACTTAAAGACACAAAATACTTTAACAAATTGGACCTAATATGGGGATACAACAATATACAGATAAAAGAAGGCAATAAATGGAAAGCAGCCTTTTTAATGAACAAAGGACTATTCAAACCAAAAGTAATATACTTCAGACTATGCAACTCACTAGGAACATTTCAATAGATAATGACAAGTATATTCTGAGAACTATTACATAAAGAAATTCTAGCAAATTACATGAATAATTTCATAATCCTAGCAGAAACAGAGAAAGAACTAGAAAAACACATCATCAGGTTTCTCAAAATAGCAGAGAAACATAATCTGTGTTTCAAATGGTCAAAATGCAACTTCAATGCCACAGAAATACCCATACTGGGAGTATAGGTTGGAAATAGAGAAGTATAGATGGAAAACACTAACAAAAATAAAAGATGTCGAAAGCTTCCTAGACTTTGCAAACTTCTATCAACAGTTCATCAAAGATTTCAGCCACATTACAGTACCATTAAATCTACTAAAAGAGAAAGGAGAATAGAAATGAACAAAAGAAAAACAAAATACATTTGAAGAGTTGAAATAAAAGATAATGACATAACTAGTACTAGCCTTACCTAGAAAAGAAGGAAAATTCAGGATAGAAGTAGATATATTAGGACATGTAATCAAAGGAGTTCTCTTATAAGAACAAGAAGACAAATGGAAACCAGTCATCTTCTTATCAAGAACAATGTCACCTGTGAAAAGGAACTACAAGATATACAACAAGGAACTACTGGTAATAGTCAAAGCACTAGACAAATGGTGACAATACCTATTTGATGCAGTCGAGAAATTTGAAGTATAGACAGACCACAAAAACCTAAAATACTTCAAAAAACTACACAAACTCAATGGTTGACAAGCAAGATGGTATTTCAAACTATAAGACTATGACTTTACTCTACAACATATCCCAGGAAAGACAAATACAAAAGCAGACATATTGTCTAGAAGAGAGAAAGTAGATACAAAAGACCTATCATACTACTTAGACAAGAATATCTATAAGTAAGAGAAGAAGGAATAGAAGAACAAATCAGGAAAATCCAAATAAGAGAACAAGAAGTAGCAAAACAGTTGGAAAAAAAGGAAGAACAAACATAGGAAGAAAGCAGAATTGTTTATATAGACGGCAAGATCTATGTACCAAGAAACAGATAACTTCAAGATGAAATACTTAATGACAACCATAATCCACTAGATGTTGGACACCCAAGACAACACAGAATGATGGAATTAATCAAGAGAAACTATTGGTGGTCAGAAATATGTAATGATATATGAAAATATGTCCAAGGATACCAGGAATGTCAACAGAACAAGGTGCAACACATGAAGAAAGCAGTACCTTTACATCCATTACCCACACCAAAAACATCATGGAAGGAAATCAGTATTGACATTATAGGACCCCTGCCAAGATCAGAAGACAAAGATGCTATTTTGGTAGTTGTGGACCAATTCTCCAAAATGATCAGACTCATGGTTACAACTATTTCAATCTCCTCAAGTGAAGTAGCCAGGATATATCAGAATGACATATGGAAATTACATGGCATACCAAAGAAGATTATCAGTGACAGAGGACCCCAATTTGCATCAACATTCATGGAAGAACTGTGCAAAGCATTAGGAATCAGAAGAGCAATATCAACAGCCTATTATTCTCAAACTGATGGTCAAACAAAAAGAATCAATCAAGAAGTCAAAGTATTCCTAAGACACTACATCAACTACAGACAAGATGATTGAACAAAATGGCTAGCAACAGCAGAATTCCAATATAATGACAAAAAACATGCAGTAATAGAATACACCTCATTCTATATGAACTACAAAAGACACCCCTAGAAAGGAAATATAACAGTAGAAACAGAGATACCAAGTTTGGAAAAACTACTGAAGAAGATAGAAACAACAAGAGAAAAAGCAAGGACAGCTATGGAAAGGACAAAAAACACGATGAAAAGATAATATGACAAAAGAAGACAACAAGCACAAGATCTCAAAGTAAAAGAACAAGTGTGGCTAGAGGCGAAGAACATTCAAATAAACCAACTCTCAAAGAAGCTAGACCAGAAAAGATATGGACCTTTTACAATCAAAGAGAAAATTGGACAAGGAGCATACAGACTAGAGCTTCCAGAAAGATGGGCCATATATGATATTTTCAATGAAGACTTGTTAATACGTTGCAAAAAGGCAGAATTTGCAAGTCAACACAAGGATCCAGCATCATCACCTGATATTATCAATAAGAAAAAAGAATATGAAGTAGAAGAAATCAAGGAACATCGCAAAAAAGGAAGAAGCACTCAGTTCCTAGTGTACTGGAAAGGATATAGAAATAAACATGACCAATAGATGGCAGAAGCAAATCTAGAACATATAAAAGAGGCAATTTAAGACGATTGGACATAGCTTTCGAGATGAAACCTATAAAAGAGAGGACTAAAGGTCATTTTTTGACATCTCAAATGCACATACCAGCACTCAAGAAATACTTCTAAACATGTCCTTCTTCACTAATGCTGTTACTAATGCCTCTACCACTGCTATTTCCCTTACCTGGAACCAGGAAACCTATAACAAGATCATATGTTATAGCAACAAGACTAAAGATTGGGCAAGCAAAATGGATCATATTATCCAAGCCATTGAAGCTATGGCAGAACTCGAAGAAAAAGCAGAAGAATTAGTCAGAATGGCTGATATTATCAACAACACTATGGCAGATGCAGAAACAGGAACATTACTTGTAGGAAAAGGATATCACATAGACATTGCCATACAATTCTATGAAGTAGCAGAAACACTCAGGCTCATTCTACATGATGCCTTATCCCAACAATTCCACAGTATCTAATGTAACCTAGTGAATGAATTAATGACATGCCAAGGCCACAGACATCTAGTAATCAATAATTATATTCGAGGACTACAAGAGTCATTTGCACACACCAATCAATTCACCTCTCTTCAATAAGTCAAACTAATAGTTCTCCCAAAAGAAAATAAAAAAGAAGAAGAAGAAGTCATTTTAATATGACCCTCTTTACCACCACCTAATGACAAATCCACAACAATGTCATCAAATAATGAATCTATGATATCAGCAACAGAGAACCCCAACAATCAAATAATCAAAGAAATTGATAATCTTATCACGTTCCTAAAAGTACCAAATAATGTCATTCATTTTCTACCACCTGCTGGATATTGTACCATCAGCAAAAATAGAGAAAACAGTTTAAGATATTGGAATTAGATTGTCAAAGAATTAATCAAATCTAAACAAAATTTAGAAACAGTATGAAGAGAATTCAAGATACCATTATATGCTAGAGGACCACCATATGAACCATGGTTCATTGCAGAAGCACTAGATGAAGATTACATTGTTGGACCACAAAAGAAGTCAGTGGCTATTTATGCCATGGGAGACGAAAAATTGTAGTATGTTCATAAGGATATGAACCCTAGTACAGAGGTATTATAATAATTGACCTCATTGACTCCAGGTGTTCTACACATGGACTGCTTCTTTGTTTCATATCACTTTATATATCTAATGGCTCAGTCAGCGTCTCACTGGTGGAGCATGTTCTTTACTCAGCAGACCTCATGTTTACCACATGTATTCCTTATTTCTATCTCATGATACATAGGTATATATACAGTAGATACTCTTCTGTATTCCTTATACTTTACCAATTATATCATTTCCTTTCTTCCTTAACTCCTATATCATTCTCAAGTCTTCACTTGAGTATTGCAACCTGAGTTATTTCTTAAGGCCGTAACATAGTACTAGTAAAGAAATTGAGTTTTAGTATAAGATCTTAGCTATTATTATACCTCCCCTATCATTGTTGTTGACACCTATTATGTACTGAAGCCTACTATCTGGAACTCTTCAATTAGTTGGTACTATACAGTTTTTAAGGGCCCTTAAGTACTGATATTTCTCAAACAAGACCTTAGTCTTGTTCTTGACTTAGTCAAACTCTTCCTGTTTATCCCTCTAGTCTCACTATTTCCCTTCTAGTCAATAAATATTTCTTTCCCCTGGATTTTGCAAGATCAGAGGCTTAATAGCTATGATAACTTAGATCTACTCTTTATCCAAGTTAACAAGGAAAAC
>Ga0157361_1000669_pt1 | contig 12568 bp, 15 predicted proteins | sample AttlaeALBM2_FD_111481 | JGI IMG/M metagenome (GOLD analysis project Ga0157361, IMG submission 111481) | Fungus gardens microbial communities from leaf cutter ant in Ribeirão Preto, State of São Paulo, Brazil - Atta laevigata ALBM2 | ecosystem: Host-associated > Fungi > Mycelium > Unclassified ...
TAATATTAGTGGAGATATGAAGACCTCAATGTTTGCACATGGACTTCATTAATTACCCATAGATAGTCATCTGTCCTTTTCTTAGAACAAAGGACAGCCTCCATATGGTTAAGTTATCACTATCTCTAGCACAAAGGCACTACCATATGTAGAACAATAGGTAGTAATCAGGTGATGATCTGTACTAGTGCACAGACCATCACTTTTCTGTATATAAGGACTCATAGTCTGAGGATTAGACCTCATACTTAACAACTTCTTTTGTCACTTGTCTAAATTTGCATTTTTGAACTCTTTAAAGTATCAAAGCACCCATCACAAATAGTAAGTGACCATTTGTGATAGCAAGGAGTGATCAAGAATAGACAGAAATGGTGCAGATATCAGAGGAAGGAAGGAAAGAAAGTGGTGCATGGGCAAGAGACCCAGAAAGCACAGTAAGAGAGGGGGGTAGTCAAAAGAAGGTTAGGAGAACCTTCAAAATACTGAGAGAAGTATAGTTGAATATTAGGATAGAGAAAATAGACATGCATAAAGGTGTGATGATAAAAGTGCTCTTGGATAGCGGTGTAACAGAGATGTTCATAGAAAAAAGGACAGCAGCAAAACATGGGTTTAGGCTATAGAAACTAGAGAGACCAATAGCTATCAGAAATGTGAATGGAACAAATAATAGCAGAGAGGCCATCATGCACCAAGTGGAGTGCAATGTATATTACAAAGGCTATGTAAAGAGAATGAGAATGAATGTATGTGACCTAGGAAAGACAAAAGTAATTCTGGGAATGCCATGGCTAGTGGCATATAATCTGGAGATAAACTAGGAAACAGGAGAGGTTAAAATGATGAGATGCCTGTCCCTATGTGATAGAAGAAGTCCAAAGAAAGAGAAAGTCAAAAGGGTAGTAACCCTAGAGGAAGAGAAAATTGTCAGATGGGTGATAGATGATAAAAGGGGACTATAGAAAGAAAGAAGAAATAGAGGAGGACCATAGGAAAATTAAGAAAATAGTCCCAGAAAGGTTTTTGAAGTAGAAAAAGGTGTTTGGGAAGATAGAGTCAGAGAAGATGCTGACCAGAAAAACTTGGGATTATGCTATAGATCTCAAGAAGACGTTCAAACTGCAAAAGAGAAGGATTTACCCATTATCAAAAAATAAAAGGGAAGAAGTCCAAAAATTTGTAGAAGATCAATTAAGGAAAGGGTATATCAAACCCTCAAAATCACCTCAAACATCACTAGTGTTTTTCATAGGCAAGAAAGATGGTAGCAAAAGGATAGTGATAGACTACCATAACCTAAATAATCAAGCAATAAAGAATAACTACCTACTTTCATTAATTACAGAGTTAATTGACAATATGGGGAGTAAGAAAGTATTCACTAAAATGGATCTCAGGTAAGGGTTCAATAATGTGGGGATAAAAGAAAGAGAGGAGTGGAAGGAAGTATTTACAATACACATAAGTTCTTTTGAACCAACAGTAATGTTCTTTGGGATAATGAACTTGCCAGCTACATTCCAGGTAATAATGAACAAAATCTTAAGGAATTTGATAAATAAAGGAAAAGTCACAGCATTTGTAGACAACGCATTGGTAGAAACAAAAATGGAGGAAGGGCATAACAAAATTGTAAAGAAAATACTGAAGAGGCTGAAGAAGAATGACTTATATGTCAAACTGGAGAAATGTATGTGAAAGACAGGAAAGATAGGATTCCTGGGAGTTGTTATTGGACCCAATGGAATAGAAATAGAGGCTAAAAAGATAGAGAGAGTACTTAGTTGGCCAGAACCCAAGAACATGAAAGATATTAGAAAATTCTTAGGCCTCACAAATTATTATAGGGGGTTTATTAAGGATTTTGCTCAAGTAGCAAGACCAATGAATATGCTGATGAAAAAAATAAGAAATAGCAGTGGAAAGAGAAACAGCAGAAGGCATTTGACAAGCTAAAGCAAGTTTTTACAATAAAGCTAGTATTAGTAGCACTGGACTTAGACAAAGAATTTAGAGTAGAAGATGATGCGTCAAACTACACTACTGGAGGAGTACTGTCAATGAAGTGCTTAGATGAAAAGTAGAGACTAGTCACTTTCATTTTTCTAAGTCTCTTAGTGATACAGAACAAAACTATGAGATACACAACAAGGAGATGTTAGCAGTCATTAGATGTCTAGAGGCATAGAAACATTTTCTGAAAGAAATAACAGAAAAGTTTGAGATCTAGACAGATCATAAAAATCTCGAATACTTTATAAAGACATAAAAATTGAATCAAAGGCAAGCAAGATAGGCATTATACCTATCTAGATTTAGTTTTATGCTAAAGCATATTCTGGGAAGTAAGATGGGAAAAGCAAATAGTCTGAGCAGGAGACTAGACTGGGAAGTTGGAGTAGAAAAGGATAATGAGGACAAGATATTAGTAAAACTAGAGTGGTTAGAAGTAAGAAGAATAGAGGTAGTAGAAATAATAGTAGACAGGATAGATCTACTAGAAGAAGTAAGGAAGTCGAAAGTAAAAGATGACAAAATGGTAAAAGTAGTAGAAGAGATGAAAAGAGCAAGAGTGAAAGTATTAAGAGACAAAGAGTAGAGAGAAGTTGACAGCGTTATGTACAAAGAAGGAAAAGTCTATGTACCAAAAGATAATAAGCTTAGAGCAGAAATAATTAGGCTATATCATGATATGCTAATAGGAGGACATTGGAAGACAGTGGAGTTGATCACTTAAAACTTTTGGTAACCAGGAGTAACAAAGGAAGTAAAACAGTATGTGGAAGGATGCAATACCTATCAGCAAAACATAAATTACACAGAGCAACCAGCTAGCAAATTAATGCCTAATTTCATTCCAGAAAAACCTTGGATACACATATTAGTAGATTTTATTACTAAATTCCCATTAGCTCAGGAATATGACTTGATCTTAGTAGTAGTTGATAGACTAACCAAAATGGTATATTTCATACCTACTGCAGAGAAAATATCAACAGAAGAATTGGCAAGGTTGTTCAGAGACAATATATAGAAATTGTATAGGTTACTGGAGAGCATTATTTCAGATAGAGGACCCCAGTTTGTGGCAAGATTAATGCGAGAACTGAATGGAATATTGGGGATCAAAAGTAAATTGTTGACAGTGTTACACTGCTAGCAAATTTTCTGTGGAAGATAACATTTGATATACTTTATAACAATGGATTCTTAATTAGAATTTGCTCTAGAACCCTTTCTATATCCTCAGAACATAATATTATATGATGAGTACATTAAGTAGGTAATAATCAACCTAAAGCTCATGTTGAGACCTTGAGAAGCAATTAAGATGAACTAGCATCAGGTTACTAAGAGAGTTACTGAGGGACTACACTTTAGATCCACTTTTGGATAGACCAACTTAAAAAGATAGTAGACTTGTACTCTAGGACCAGTGCTACTCAGATGAAGAACTTAGACTGATAGACTTTGTGCTTGTAAATAAGCATTGATGGCATCAGATCAATTATATTTAGATAAATGACCTCTAGAAAGCAACTTAGAAATACTAGACATTTATTGAGACTTGCTAACTACTTAACAGGTGATCAATGAAGTCCAAATTACAAAGTAGCATCAAGAGTATAATAGAAGAATATTCTAGAAGGAAGCGGTAAGGAAGAACTTGGTAAGGGAATACTTTATCACAAAGAAAGAAGGGGGCCGTATCATTAGTGGGATTTTGGGAGGTCTTAGGACAGAAAAGGAGACAATGGAATCCTAAAAGTAGTAATAGTTTTCCTTTTATATTTTATTTCTTGAGTTTTAGGGCTTTGTAATATTTTAATATAGTATCCAGAGTGCAGTTGGATCAGAGAGGAATCTCTTGACTCCTACCCCTATCTACACTGCCTCTGGAATCATGAATGTGGATCTATTGAGAGTAAGAAGACTAGAACTAGTGGAATGTCTTGAGAAGAACACAGAATATACCTAGAACTTGATCTAGAAAGAAGATGCAAATACAACTTGGGCAGGCTTTGGAGAGGACAGCAGGCTGGGAAAGCTTAGCTAGGTGTATACTTGGATTGCATCACACCCATAAGATTCAGTATTGGGGGTACAGACAAGGGGGCAACTGAGTATAGAGGGTCTATGAGTGATTAACTAACTATATTTTCCAGAGGAGCTTTTGTCATAGTGTGTAAAGGTTGATACCTTAGGAAGGCTATGTGATGACAATCTAGAGAGATCTTATGATCCTTTCACAACCACCAACATATATTTTACTGGAGCTGCATATAATTCTTATTTCTCTAATTATTTATAAACCTTCAACTTTGATAATCTTCCCTCGGACCTTTAGCATACAATTGGGAGCTGGCACATCATTGTTTTGTTTGTCCCAGTGTGCAATTCCCTTTTGCACCCTTTTAACAGCATTTTACCCTCAAACAGACAGACAAACAGAGAGGGTGAATCAAGAACTAGAATAGTATTTAAGAATGTTCATTGACTATAGGCAAAAGTAGTGACCAGAATAGTTAGGAACAGCAGAGTTTGTGTATAATAATAAAATGTACTTGAGTACTTGGATGTTGCCTTTTAAGGAAAATTATGGGCAAGATCCCAGAATAGGGTTCAAAAGTAGAAAGAAGGGGAAATGCCAAGGGGTGGAAAAGTTCATTGAGAAAATAAAGGAAATACAGGAGAAAGCAAAGGCAGTGCTAGGGAAAGTGCAAGAAGAAATAAAGAAATATATAAATAGGAAGAGAAAAGAAGTCGATGACTATAAAGTAGGCAACTTAGTAATGCTAAGTACTAAGGATCTAAAGCACCAGATAGTTGGTAGGAGAACAGAGAAGCTGACAGAGAGATTTGTTGGTCCTTATAGGATCAAGAAAATCATATCATCAAACATGGTGAAATTGGAACTACCTAGCATAGTAAAAATACATGTCAGGAATTGACTCCAGGAGAAGTTCTCTGGGGCTTGGCCTCAATGGTAAATTAAGCCAACCTCTACACTTGCCCCTAGGAATATGGCAGGAAGATTTATTGAGAGAAACAGATAAATGAGGGGATAATAATGGAGTCTCCTAAGGGAGAACAAAACTAAGGTAACTAAAACTACTGGCCCTATTTAATAGCTCAGAGAATTTCGGGACAGTAAGATGATCTAAATAACTAATTAAGCTGCCCTGGAGAATGTGTGTGTCACAGTGTCACAGATCATGACAATACATCTAGTAGTTAATGTTAGTAGGATATGTTGATATGTAGGGTAGGTAAAAGAACAGAAAAAGAAGCAACCAGCTCTGGTCATAATTGAAGAGGAGAAAGAGTAGGAAGTAGAGAGAATATTAAATAAGTGACGAGTAAAAGGAAAGAATAAATATCTGGTATGCTGGAAGAGATTCATAGTGGAGTCCAATACTTAGGAAGAAAGGGAGAATTTGAAGAATGCACAAGAAGCAATCAAAGAATTTGAGAAAAAATATTGGCAAGATATAGAAGATGTGGCAAGACAAGAACATGAAGAAGGAACATTTAAAAGAGGAGAATTACCTGGAAGATTCACAGCAAGAGAACTGTTTGGGTGGTCAGACAAACAGTATAACCAAGAATATTGGAAAAGATTGGAGAGGAATTGGAAACAATGGAAAAGAAAAAGATCAGAGAAAAGAAAAATGGAAATAATTATGGAAGAAGAAGAAATTAAGGAAGAAAAATTAGGAGTAAGAGAATGGACAGAAGAAGATGACAACAAGATGGGCAACATAGTTGACCCATACTACAAGTTGTAGGAAAATTCCTCAGGATAAGAAAACTTAAGAGGGAGGTAGTGTCATAACTTGGCAAAATAGCTAAGTTATTATTTAATATTTCTTTTCTTTTCTTTATTACTAGGGTAGAGTGTGGGAAAGTATCATTGACAGTCACGGAGTCACAAAAGGTGTGACTGCTGTCACAGAATGGTCATGTCATATGGAGTCACAAGTCATAGTCACAGCATGTGACAAAGAAGTCAGTTGATGAGTAACATGAAGACCATAGGAAATAAGGAGCATAGCCACATAGTAATTGTATATATAGTGTAGTAAATCCAATGGAAACTCTATTGAGTTCTCTTTGTTAAATGCTATTATACTGCTAGAGAATTATCTATGGAAATGTAGCATAGGATAAAAATTATAACCCTGGATTTCACTATTGGAACCCACTCTAGAGAACTCCTACAAGCCCTAGACATAATCTAGACCCAAGATTGGGTACTTCTATTAGATAGTGGCTAAGCTGTCACATGCCAGAAAAGCATATACCTCAGGAGGCAAGACTGATAAGCTAGTATCAGGTTTCTCAGATACAGACTATTAATGTTGAAACTCTAGAAGTCAGAGGCTCAGAGATATCCTTGGAATACAAGATAATTTTAATCTAGAGCAGACTTAGACTAATATGATGCCAAGACAACAGATCAAAAGTCTATCAGTGACTAGTGATCCTATTACTGTTAGACTTAGACAAGAAGCAGACATGCCACTGGACAACAATTGCATTGCTGATGCTCAGACACACTGTCATGTGTTTCTAGACTATATTTGGAGTAGAAGGAAGCCAGTTCAAGGTTCGAGGAACAATGGGCAGGAGTAAAGTATGGAGATGGAGCAAGATCACATGGTCATGTCTAGGAGGTATGGAGGATAGGAAGGTGATAGCTGTCATGGCCACATGGTGGTGTCATAGAGGAGAGATGTGTGAGAGAGTAGTAGAAGGGAGAGTTTTCTTTTTTATTTCTTTTTAATTGAGTCTCAAACATTTGTAATATTCTAATATATTTATCAGAGTGGAGATTGATGGGGAGAGCCTCCTTGGCCCTTGCCTTCATCTCAGAAGCTCTTGAGGTTGTAAATACAATTCTCTTGAGTATATAAGAGGTGATTTTGATAAGAGGTTGAGTTGGTGAATGTATCATTTCTTGAGACAAGATGCAGTAGTTGCTCGGGCAACCTTCTATGGAGTAACAGGCCTGAGAAGCCTGGCTAACCATCAACTCAGATCGTATCACACCCATAAGATTTGGTATAGGGATGCAGATGAGGGCTTGATTGAGTGTAGTAAGGCCCATGAGTGGTTTACTGACTATTCTACTAGTGAGCTTGTTACAGTGTGTAAAGGTGGACACCTTAGGGACACCATGCAAGGCAGATCTAGATTAAGCTCTCAATTATTTTGTCTATTTTTATATTACAGATAAGCTACGCTTCACATTTTAATTTCTTTCTAATACTCCTACTTCTTCTTTCTCCTCATGAACCCTTTAGCATGCAATTGGGAACTGTCACTGCCCCCTTTCTACTTGCTAGTCACAGCTAAATTCCCTTTTGCCCCTTTCAATGCTAATAAAGAGCAGTTGGCTTTATTCTGGCTTAGGGGTTGGCTCACTAGCAAGAGAGAGTATGGAAAAGTGTCATATCACATAAATAGGATGTCACAGGTGATGTCACATGATGGGTCACATGATGAGTATGGAAAAATAGTGCACAGACCATGTAGTAGTTGTATAAGTAGTATACAAGAATTAAATGAGAACTCTATTGAGTTTTTTTTGTTAGCTCAGACTTGGAGTGGGTTTAAGTCATTATAGCTAGAGCCTTATAGACATAGCATAAGTAAAATCAACCCTTAATTCTGTACCTTGAGATATTAACCCAATATCTCAACAACAATATCATTGACTCATGAGCAATCTACTCAAAGAAAAGCATGCCTATCACAAATAGTAAGTAACCTTTTGTGATGGGTGCTTTAATACTTTAAAGAGTTCAAAAATGTGAAGTTAGACAAGTGACAAAAGAAGTTGTTAAGTCTAAGGTCTAATCCTCAGACTATGAGTCCTTATATACAGGATTGTGATAGTCTGTGTACTAGAACAGATCATCACATGCTACTACCTATTGTTCTACATATGGTAGTGCCTTTGTACTTAAAATAGTGATAACTTAATCATATGGAGGCTGTTCTTTGTTCTAAGAAAAGGACAGATGACTATCTATGAGTAATTAATGAAGTCTATATGCAAATATTGAGGCCTTCATATCTCCACTAATATTAATTGCCTTAAGGTTGTTCTAGGCTCGTTATAAAGAAGGCTTCTGCTGAGCCTAGAACCAAAGCATCAATCATGGTGGTTTCTGAGATAATAGCAATTTAATAAATGGTAACATAGTGGTTACCAGTTGATTTGCTTAATATCTCAGCCAATATTGATTGCCTCGAGACATGACTGGCATCGATCAAAATTTGAGAGCTTTCTATAGCCATTGAGACTGTGAGAATTGTCAAAGAATTGATGGTGATATGATCAAATAAAGTTTGTGACAATGCCCTTGCTTTATTAAGAATACAAATGGAAGGAAAATAAGAAAGAGAATGCTGGGGATGTAAGAAGTTTTGGTACCTGGCCTGTAACTGCAGGAACAAGAAAGGGAAAAAGGGGAAATCAACTTCCCAAAATAAGTTTGAGGTATTAGCAAGTAAAGTAATGAGAAAGGAAGAAGGTGGAGGATATATTAGATAACAAGAAATAAAAGAAAAAAAAATCAAGTGTTTCAGATATTAGGGAATAGGACACTGCAAGTAAAAGTGCCCAAACATTGAGATGGAAAAGAGGAGATAGGAGAAGAAGACAATGTGTGTGGTTAGACCATAAAAGGTACAGTAAGAAAGGAGGCCAGTATGTTCCACATGGGAAAAGGCATACTCCTACTTGAAAGGGGATGGGTAATAGAGGAGGTAATAGCAATATATATGGATTGTGGGGGGTATGAAAGCAAGAGAGTCTAAACCTATGAAAATTAAGAACAAGGATTTCTCTTTGAAAGACAAGTAAAGAATATGTGGTGTAATTCTTGCCAAGAAGCATAGAACTGGAGAGAGGAGGAAATAAAAAGAGGTAAAGTGACAAGAGTGTAATATATAACATGTAGAAAGAGAGATACTATTAGAGGAAAAGTGTTGAAACAAGAGAAATAAGAAATGAGGTGCCTAGAATATAGAACAGGGAAAAAGAAGCTATTGTAGAACTAGGGAGTGGCAGTGTGTTTCATAAAGAGAAAAGTGCAGCAGAGCAGTACATGGGTAAAGACTCTGAAAGATATAGTAACAGGAGGTTAGCCAAAGAGATGTTAAAAGGACATTTAAAATGCTAAGAGAAGTGTGGCTCAATATTGGAATTGAGAAAATGGACACACAGGGGGGAGTTATGGTTAAAGCATTGCTAAATAGTAGAGCTATAGGGATATTCATAGATAAGAAGACAGCAAAGAAGCATAGTTTCAAATTGCAGAAACTAGAGAGGCTGCTCATAGTAAGAAACATAGATGGAACTAGGAATAGTAGGGAAAATATTATATACCAGGTAAAAGTCAATGTGTTCTATAAAAACTATGTAAAAAGGATAAGAATAGATGTATGCAACCTGGGTAAGACAAGTGTATTGGGTATACCATGGCTACAAGTATAAGACTCTAGCCATGATAACTTAAGTCCACTCCAAGTTAGAGTTGACAAGGAGAACTTGATAGAGTTCCCATTTGATTTTCTACACTACCTATACATTTTACTACTATGGCTATGCAACATCTTCCCATAGTTCTCATGTTATTCCTGTCATGTGTTTATCTCCTCACATGTTGTGATGTGACCAAATATGACTGATGTCATGCTTTTGTGACTATGTAACTGTCATGTGATGCTTTCCCATGCTCTACCTTAGTAATGATCTAACTAAATAAAAGAAAAGAAAAATAGAAAATGACTTAGCTGTTTTGCCAAGTCATAACAATAAGTGCATAACTTGGAGATAAACTAGGAGATAGAAGAAGTAAAGATGACTAGATACCTACCTTTATGTAGAAGAAATATGGCAGTTAAAGAAGATATAGAGCAAAGAAAGAAAATAGAGAAGAAAATTAGAAATGTGGACAAAGCAGATAAAGACAAATGGAAATGGATAATAGAGGAAAAATTTGATAAGGAAGTTAAGCTAGACAAAGAGAAAGTGAGGAAGATGATGCCACAGAAATTCTATAAGTGGCTTAAAGTATTTGAGAAGGTAAAATCAGAGAGAATGCCAGTAAGAAAACCTTGGGATTATGTAATAAACCTAAGGGAAGATTACATGCCAAAGAAGGGAAGAACCTATCTGATGTTGAGAGAGAAAAAGAAGAATTTGTGAAAGAACAGTTAAAAAAAGGGTATATAAGACCTTCAAAGTCACCACAGACTTTGCCAGTATTCTTTGTGGGAAAAAAGAATAGAAATAAAAGAATAATACAAGATTACAGGTATCTGAACAAAGGGACAATTAAGGATAACTATCTTTACCTTTGATATCTGACCTAATAGATACTATGGAACTAGGAAAGTATTTATAAAGATGGCTCTACACTGGGGATATAACAATATATGAATTAAAAAGAGAAATGAGTGAAAAGCAGCATTCACAATGCATCTAGGGGTTTATAAACCTACTATTATGTTCTTTGGTCTTACAAACTCACCAGCAACCTTTCAGGCAATAATGAATGACATTTTAAGAGACTTAATAAATACAAGAGATATGGCAGTATTTATGAACAATGTTTTAGTTGAAATAGAAGATAAGAAAAGACATAATGAGATAGTAGAAGAGGTATTGAGAAGAATGGAAGCAAATGATCTATATATAAAACCTGAGAAATGTGTGTGAAAGGTTAAATGTTATGACTTGGCTAAACAACTAAGTCATTATTTATATTTCTTTTCTTTACTTTTACTTTTGGACTTATTACATAGGAAAAAGTACAGGAAAGTGTCACATCACAAGTGTTACACCAAGTCACAGTCACATGATGAGTATGGGAAAGTAGTGCACAGACTATGTAGTAGTTGTATAAGTAGGATAGAAAATCCAACAGGAACTTTATCAAGTTTTCCTTGTTAACTCAGACTTAGAGTAGGCTTAAGTTGTCTTGGCTAGAGTCTTATACTAGAACTTGATTTCACTTCACAAGCACTGTCTACCTTGGATCTTGCTCATCTTTATTCTCATTTCTTATTGACCCTTAGCTAGTGATCATCATGATCATCAGCCACCTCCATATATAGCCAGGCCCTTGGCTTAAGGGAACTTTGTAGTTAGTTAGGGACTACAGGTGGAGACATAGTACCAAACCCAGGTATTGTGCTCAAGACCTGACCTTGCAATTGGGTGGTGTTTAGTAGCTACTTGTACTCTTCTTGGTATAAATCTTATGCTGTGCTTCATTGTGAGTAGTACATGCAGAGGAGTGATAGTTACTTCTAGAAGGCTATCTAGAGTAGAAATCTCCCCTGAGGAGTAATTGTCTAACCATATTACTAGGGCAGTAGTTAGTAGAGCAGTAGATGTCTGGTTGGATAAAGATCTTATGCCCTAACAGACATAGTTGTAATTAATGAGATCAATTATTAATTCCATACTCTAAGATGTCAGCACAATGTCTCAAATTTAATATAACTCACTCATAAGCAACCTGCTCAAAGAAAAGCATGCCCTTGCTTCATTAAGAACAAAGTTAGAAGGAAAGAAAAAAAGAGAATATTGGAGTTGCAAAGAGTTTAGGCACTTGATGTCATGACTTAGCAAAACAGCTAAGTCATTTTCTATTTTCCTTCTTGTTTTGTTTTGTTTTGTTTAGTTAGATCATTACTAAGATGAAGTGTGGGAAAGCATCACATTGAAAGGGGCAAAAGAGATGTTTACTGTGACAAGCAAGTAGAAGAGGTAGTGTTATCACAAAGCCTTGATGACTTAGGGACCACTCAAGGTGAGTGTTTAGAAAGAACTTGATGAAGTTCTCTATTGGATTTGACTACCTACTTATACTACTTTACAAGTGGCTGTGTCCCTATTATTATATGATCACATGTCCTTCCAGAATGTTCTATGATCACATGACCTTATCACATGATATGATTACCTAATTTCCCATGCTATTTATATCTTGACCCTGTTATATGACTTGATGTTAGAGATCAGATGTTTGAATGTGTGGGAAACTCTTTCCTCTCTGGGGCTCTCATAACAGGTAGTGACAGTTCTCAATTGCATTGATGGGGATCAAAGGGAATTGATCACAGAACAAAAGTGATAACAAATGGGAATGTAAAAGATCCCCTAGATATTTCACAATTGTGTACTAACAAGTAGGTACTGGGGAGATGATCAAATATAAAAGAGAGCTTAGGAATAGGAAAATTATGGGGTACAATTCAAAAGACCAAAAGAAATGATAATAATGTATTTAAGAATCTGCTGTTATGCCGTTAGAGAATTTTCTGTGGAAAAGTAGCATGGAATAAAAGTTATAACCCTGGATTTCACTATTGGAACCTACTCTAAAGAACTCCTACAAGCCCCAGACATAATCTAGACCCAAGATTGGGTACTTCTATTGGGTAGTGACCAAGCTATCACATGCTAGAATAGCATATACCTTGGGAGGCAAGACTGATAAGCTAGCATCAGGTTTCTCAGATACAGACTATCAATGTTAAA
>Ga0157361_1000671_pt1 | contig 12519 bp, 9 predicted proteins | sample AttlaeALBM2_FD_111481 | JGI IMG/M metagenome (GOLD analysis project Ga0157361, IMG submission 111481) | Fungus gardens microbial communities from leaf cutter ant in Ribeirão Preto, State of São Paulo, Brazil - Atta laevigata ALBM2 | ecosystem: Host-associated > Fungi > Mycelium > Unclassified ...
ACTTGTGTCTCCGTGCGAGAAACCTACGCCGACCGGTTGATCAATGAACAAGATATTGGCTTCATTATTCCAGGAAAAAGGATTCAGCATCACAGATCTACTGTCGTTGGTAATACGGCATGGGCCGAGTTCCTGTAGCAGACCCAACATACTGGAACTACCAGGCTGAGGAGTCCCCAGCAATAAGCCCGCATCTCGTGGACGAGATAGAAACGCACGCCACCGTTGAACCAGAGAACCAGAGGCGAATTGTCCGGGTCGTTTCGCGACTCAAAGAACCAGAACCTAGATCATTGCAATCATAAGGATCGAACAAGGCGACAGAATAAACTGGACATACCAGAGACTTTTGGATGCAGATATATCACCATACCCTGATACCTGATTTACACCAGGCGTTGTTTCTGAAATCTGTCAGAGGTCTATGTGAATGGGAATAAAGTGAACTACATACCACAAACACCCGAGTTTTCCTTGTAGCGAAGCTTTCCAGGAGTGACTGCCGACGACTGGAGGAAAGTGGGTTTCAAGTGGTCTGTTGCCTTTTGTGCAGTCCTGACTCCACCAATGATGCCGTCTATGACTGGTATTTGACCAGACAAGACGGCTTGAGGTATGATGCAGGAAAGAAAGAGTATAGGGAGCAGCATAACTGTGGGGAGGTGGACTGCAGCTATCACTTGTCACTTAAAAGGCTTCGTGGTTCAGGGTTATTGGCATAGAAGGGAGCACATGTGGATTTCGCTTGTACCGGCCGCAAAGCGACATATGGAAGATTGATCATACTGGAAAGTTTAGCAGTGGATATTTTAGATAACCAATGGCAGATTGAGAAGCAAAGTGGTGTGAAGGGAAATTCATAATAAGAATATCCCTGCCAGATCCATTAGCAGTGGACTGAGGCAATACCATCATGGCATATGGATGGGGTCAGGAGGAACATATGTTAGCATGTGCAAGACTGGATGACTGCATGCAGGCGGTGGATGACTTCCTGTAAGAATCTGGGAAATTCTGAGGATGTAGTGCATGGTCGAAATTCCGGAGAAAATGATTCCCGTAACGAGTGATGTCACACCACGTTGCATCCAACACGTTGCATGCAATGTGACATTAAATTATGTATCCTCTTTCCAATCATTCTGAAAATGGAACACTGCTTGCATGTTGTGCAACAGTTCTTTGTGGATATTTGTTTGAGATGTCTCCCTCTGACTTTGATAAGACTTATTAAAAGGTAAGCTCAGTGACTCAGACTGTCATTGTGTTTTGGCTCCTACTCCCTTGAAAGAAATCACACAACCTTTGGTAGTTTATAGAGGGGAATCAAAAAAAATGTTCAATCCAGCTTCATTCTATACTAAAAACAACATCTGCATTTAGTATGGCTTAATCTGTAATGGAGAGGATATCTATATACAGTGGGCCAAAAAACAATTTGCATATTAGTTATTTTCACAATCAATCAGCTCATAACTTAATAAATAAATTTAAAAACTTTTGGAGAGTATTAAATAATCAACTTTAGATTCTTGACTCCAAGTTACAAAAGAAATCACATGATTTAGTTAAGAAGTGACCAAACAGAAAGCCAAACAAAAAGAGATAGTACTTGAATAGCTTTTTTGCTAGCTGTTCAAATATCAAAGATCATGTGCTATCACCTGACTTTGTTAATCAGTTGTCAAAATATCAATGGAATCATGTGATCACATGTCAAACAATATATAACAAGGTTTTCATCTGGGCCTTTAGCCCAGCTTGGTCCCTCTACTAATTCTGTATTATTAAGGTTGTGTTGAAGTCAGTGCACTATGCTTCCTTTTGTCACAAACTTCATTTGGCTATATCTCCACCAATTCTTCAACAATTTCCACAGTCTTAATGGCTCCAAAAAGCCCCTAAAAAAACCTTTTGATCAATACCAGTCACATCTTGAGGCAATCAATATTGGCTGAGCTATTGAGAAAATCAGTAGGTAACCACCATAGTACCACATATTAAATTGCCAATATCTCAAAAACCACCATAATCTAAGCTTTGCTTTTAGGCATCAGAGAAGCCCTCTTCGTACCACTCAGAATGAGCCCAAAACAATGCCAAGGCAATTAATATTAGTGGAGATATGAAGACCTCAATGTTTGCATATGGACTTTATTAATTACCCATAGATGGTCATCTGTCCTTTTCTTAGAACAAAGGACAGCCTCCATAAGGTTAAGTTATTGCATTTTCAAGCATAAAGGCACTACCATAGGTAAAACAATAGATAGTAGCATGTAATAATCTGTCCTGGTGCACAGACCATTACTTTTATGTATATAAGGACTTATAGTCTTCTGAAGGGGTATGAGCAAGGGAAGGAATATGTGCATATGAATCTCAACAATCAACAGGATGGCACCTGAAGTCTGAACAAAGTGAGTCAAACTTTAGTGAAATGGTAAATATGCTTTTATACTATATGAAAAATTAATATGATGACTAAAAGAAATTCTTTGTGATAGAATGAAGACAAAATTAAATTGATGACAGTCCCAGCTATTGAGAGAGTTCCAAGCTGATCTTGAGATGTACTGTTAGGGCACTGGTTCACACACAAGGTGAATGACCCTTAAGCTAATGAGTAGATCCTGAAGCTAAGGTGAGATTCAACTAAGGTATATCTATAACAGAAGACTAGTACTTATACTACTAGACCGTCAAGGCACCATTCTCATGGTACCTGACTGATATTTCCACAAAGTCCAATAATAGATTTACAGGCTCACACAGTATGACACAGAAGGGAAAGTAGGAGAGAGTGAGAATGTGATTGGAGAGATGGCAGCTCTTAGGTGGGAACCTACTCACGTCACTAAGCATATCTCTAGAGATATCCCCTTACATGTACCATTCAACACTCTCACTCACTGTGAGACCTTGACAACTCCTAGAGCTTCACAAAAATTTTTGAATACCTCACAAGGGAGGGCTTTGGTAAGAATGTTGACAACTTTTTGATGGGTAGGAATGTACTGTAATTTTATTTCAGCTTTGTCAATGTGTTCTTGAATAAAATGGAAATGAATATCAATATGCTTGGCTCTAGAATGAGAGACTGGATTTTGGACAAGGACCATTGCACCCTGGTTATTGGCATGTACTATGGTGGCTTAAGTTTGAGGGTAACTGACTTCCTTAAGAAGTGTTTGAAGCCATACTGCTTCTTTTGTCACATTTGCTGATGCCACATATTCAGCTTCAGCTGAAAAGGTAGCAATAGATACCTGTTTCTTTGAAGACCAAGATACACATCCTCTAACTACATCAAAAACAAAACCTCCTACTGAACGTCTTGTATCAACATCACTAGCCCAATCTGAGTCAGTCCAACTAACAATATCAATTGCTCCTCTTCTATAACATCCTCAAACCAGAGAAAAATCTTGAGTGCCCTTTAAATAGTGAAGAATATGTTTTGCAGCTTTAAGATAAGGAATACCAGGATTCCCACTGAACTGAGCAATGAGGTTAACAGAGAATTGAATATCTGGATGAGTTTGAGTAGTATATAGCAATGATTCAACCAGGGATAGGTAGTGAATGCCTCCAGAGAAACTTGGATACTTATTCTGTTCCATTTCAGAAGAAGGAGATTGAGATGTAGATAGACCATGTTTGACAGCCAAGGAGGTTGAGACAGGCTTCACATCACTCATCCCAAACCTCACAAGAACTTGAGTGATGTAAGCAGACTGATTAAGATGAATAAGGCAATTGGGGCAATCTCAAGTGACTAGGATACCAAGGATAAACTTTAACTCACCCAGATCTGTTATTTCAAAATCCTTTGATAAGTTTTGCTTGAATAGGACAGTTCCAGGGATCCCTTTTCCAGCAATAGCCATGTCGTTGACATAAATCAAGACCATCAAGACAATCTTGTTATGCTCCCAAAGAACATAGAGACAGTTGTTGGCCATTGCATGAGTAAAGCCTAGCTTAGTCATTACCTGATGTAAGCGCTTCTTCTACTGTCCACTATCATGACTTGGCAAAACGGCTAAGTCAATATTTATATTTCTCAAGGTTTCTCACAGGTGCCAGATCTAGACTTCACAGAAACATTCTCATCAGTAGAAAAATTCACAATATTACAAATTTTTCTTGCACTTACTGTCTTTCTGGACCTTGAACTTCATCAAGTTTACATTGTAGGAGCATATCTTCAAAGAGATCTAGATGAAGAAATTTATATGAAAGTACCTGATAGACTTGATGAGAAGTATGGGAATAGCCAAAAATTTTGGAGGCTGAAGAAGGCATTATATAGATTGAAACAAGCAGGTTGATGTAAAAAAGCTAAACTCTAAGCTAGAATAAAGCCAACTGCTCTTTGTTCAGCGATTAACAAAGAGAACTTGATAGAGTTCTGGTTAGATTCTGTACACTATTTATACATGAAGAGTAACCCTAACCCTTCCTTTTATCCCATACTTCCCTATGAGTCACTTTCCTCTCACACATCCATCGATAAGAAAATAAAAGAAAATAAAAGAAAAAGAAAAACAATAATCAGAAAATGAAATGAAATATAAATATTAACTTAGCCATTAAGTCATGACACAACATGCATCTGACCATCTCAAAGATAATGGCAATAGCTCTTTCAGCAATACTATTGTGCTGAGGAAAGTAAGGTAGTTGTAAGGAAGCTAAACTCCAAGCCGGAATAAAGTCAACTGCTCTTTGTTCAGCGATTGACAAAAAGAACTCGATAGAGTCTCCGTTAGATTTTGCTACACTATATATACAATTACTATTGTGGCTATGCACCTTGTCTCCCACAGTCCTTATGCCTGTCAGCTGACTTCTTTGTCATATGCTGTAACTGTGACTATGTGTGATGTGACCATTCTGTGACCGAGGTCACACTTTTGTGACTCTGTGACTATCATGTGATATTTCCCATGCTCCACCTTAGTAATAATCTAAAAGAAAAGAAAAGAAAAAGAAAAGAAATATAAATATTGACTTAGCTGTTTTGCCAAGTCATAACACTGACAGCATCTCCGGCTTCCTCCTTTGACTTCAAAAGACATCCAACAGGATATCGGCAACTGACTTCAATAACAATAAGAGCATAAACATAGCCATCCCAGATAGGTACTGATATTGGACCTGTTAAATCTATGACAACTAATTCCATCTTGCTATACTTTGTGTCACAGAAAAGTGACTACTAAATAGTGTCATGGAGGTATAACAAAATACCTGTTCAAATGAACTACATAAATAGCTAGACCTTCATTAGCAAGTAGCCTTGCTAATGTCGCTCTTTTGGTGTAGTGGTAAACCATACAGTATGTGACTACTGGTCCATAGTACAACTGTGACACTTTGTCTTGCTAGTGCCTGGCATTGGTTTTTGGTGAGATTTCCCATGAGCACATCTAGCACAAACATGATCATAATCATTAGGTACCTTGAGATCAAGTCTATTGATGAAGTCTTTCTATTCCATCAAATCAATTATTCTAGGACCAATATGTCCCATTTGACAATGCCAAAGTCTCATTGACTCTTCATGAACAGAAAATACAGCACGGTTGGTATCTTCAGCATAAATAATAAAATATAGGAAACCACCAGTGTTCTTGAGAACAGCATGGAATAATTCTTAATCACCTATAAAGATAACAATCCCGTCACCTCGACTAGAGTAAGAGGCACCTTCACATTGTAAAATACCTAAGCTGACTAGATTGTGCCTAGGGAAGGGACATGTAGAATATTTCAAAGTATAACCAGAGTGATTTGACCAAATGGAAGCTTGGCTCAGAAGGAAACTGATCCATGACTGACAATAGGTATGTAATTAAGACCACCGACAGTTACCAACTAACCATCATTAGCCTTAGTATAGCTAATGAAATGCTCTTGTTCAAAGTAAGAGGATACTCCACTATCACAAAGGAGGCCTCGTAAACCCAACCAGTATTGTTCATTACTATCCACACTATTCCAACTTCTCTGTTATCTCCCACTGATTGAGATGACTCTATAGCCAGATTTGCTAATCTGCCTCTACTATCTCCACTCAAGCTACCTTTTTTTTTTCGAGAACATGTTGGACTCCAATGACCTTTCTACCACAGGTGCAACATATATTATTAGATTTTGGATTAGGGGTCTTCTTCTTAAATTTTTTCTTCTTCTTAGCAGTGTTATTATAATTTGAAGCTCCCTGTGACTTAGTAACTAGTACCAAGTGCTCAGTCTTCCATTTGTTTCAAGTCATGCAATCATATAGGCCATTCAAGCTCATTGTTTCTTAAAATAAGGTGAGGCTTGATCTTTTTTTGATAAGAGACATCTTAAGAACATTTCACTCAACATTGTTGTTAGGAAGTGAGCAAAAAATAGCATAGGCAAGCATCATATCATCCATAGTACCTTTTCCTTTGACAATCTGACAACAAATATCAATCATCCTTCCAATATGGTCAGGCATAGGGATAACATCATTCCAATTCATGCTCTAGATTTCCTCTACAAGTGTGTCAACATTAAGGCTTTGTCAGTCTTTGACATTGATCTGATAAAGAGTATCCTAGATCTCCTTTGAAGTAGACAAGTTTGCAACATGACCTGACTGAGTAGGATCAATAGAACCATTTAGTAACCCTATGGCAGCACTATCCATTCATAACCAGGTTTTGTACTGCTCTTGGTCTTCTTTCCAACTCTTATATTCCTTTGATATTCTATCAGCTGAAGGAGGGGGTAGATTTGACAACTATAGGCATATTTTCTTCTTTACCATTGATATAGAGCCATAAAAAACATGATTGAAGAGCAGACTTTATGCTAGTAGCCCAAGAGTCATAGTTGGAGCCATTTGGTTTGGGGAAATAGAAAGTGTCAGACATATTAATGTTAGCTTCAAGGGTGGGGCCTATAACCTCTGAAGAGGTATAAGCAAGGAAAGGAATATATGTGTATGAATCTCAACAATCAACAGGACAGTACCTGAAGTCCAAATGAAGTGAGTCAAACTTCAGTGAAATGGTGAATTGTCAGCAACTAACTTAAGATCTTAGCCTAGGGTTTAGACCAAGAAGTTCTTCAGGGTTAGAAGAGAACTTGATGGAGTCCTTGCTTTATTCCAGTACACTATATATACATATTCCTACTATTTGTCCTTGTCTATTCTACAAGTCCCTTCAAGTCCAAATCCATCTTTCTTAGTCATGGTCAAGGTGACTCATGACATGAATATGCTTTTATACCATACAAAAAATTATTGTGATGACTAAAAGAAATTTTTTGTGATGGAATGAAGACAAAATTAAATTGATGACGGTCTTGGCTATTGAGGGAGTTCCGAGCCAGTCCCGAGATGTACCATTCAACAAGTCTGAGGATTAGACCTTAGACTCAACAACATCTCTTGCTACTGTCTAGACTTCACTTATAAGCATCTTTTGAGTTTATCATCACCCAAATCACAATCAGTAAGTGGCCTTTTTGTGATACCTTTCTACAACAGTCTGCAGAATAGTAGGTAGTTGTAAGGGCGACTGAAGTGGAAAACTCCAGGAGATTCCTCAGTTAATTATAGTCTATGAAATATTGTTACAACCTACCTCCAGGAGATTCCTCAGAGAATTAGATGAGGCTCCTGAAGGGAATAATCTACATTATATACTACAGTGTCTTCGCGTCCCTGTATTGGTAACCAAGGTCTGAACAAGGAAAGTATGCTGGGTAGCAATGGAGTGCTCTCAGAATGATGGGAATAAGACCCAATATTACGTAGTAATATTGGATCAGCTTCAGAGTCGCTCCAGAGGACTGGAACGGGCTCTAGAGTTGTGTGTTAGGGGTCCCCTTATAGTAGTGTTGTCTGGAAGGTCACTATACTCCTTTCCATCAACAGTCTGATACTCTAACTTATTTCTTTATCTCTCAAATCATGAGAAAAATTAATCTCAAGTCCATTGTCACATATATATACAATCTATAATCTAATTGTTAGATGTGCTCTAGACAGTCCCTGTAAGGGGACACCTCCATTCCTACCCCTGAACAACATGACAACGCTCTGGAGCTACTTTAGCCTGTTTAACTAGTAACACTTAAACACACTAGTTTAGCTCCGATCCTGTGAACCCTGACACTGAGGGATGTATATAATGTAGAAGATCCCTTCAGGAGCCTCATCCTATTCTCTGAGGATTCTCCTGGAGGTGAGTTGTATCATAACCACTAACTGTAATATTAACTGAGGATTCTCCTGGAGTTTGTGTCCCAGATGCCCTTACAGTCCCTCAGTATTATTTTGGTGATTAATTATCTAGTAGGTCACCTGACTTGATATACAATTCCCTATAGACTCAAAGTTGACACTCTGTTACTTATAGTTGTCTGCAGGTGATAACTGTTAGGGAATCACTCAGAGGTGGTTAACCCTAAAGCTAGGTAAGAGTCCCAGAAGCTAAGGTGATATTTGAGTAAGGATAAATCTACCTATACAAGCAACTATATATACTATAATCAATGGTCCATGCACTGCAGTCACATGAGCACTAACTATTAATATCACTAGTCCTATTTATAGAACAGGCACCATCAAGGCAATGCCAGACAAGAGAGTAAAAGAGAGGTAGGAAGGCAATTTACTAAGTAAAGTTAGCTCTTTAGATTGGAGCTTACTCAGCAGTCAAGGCCATTCCTAGGTCATCCCCTTATAATAACTAGCTCTTTATCTCTTTCAATATAGTCACTTACAGTTGTCCATAGTATTACTAAGTTGCTAGGACCTCACAGTTGTTACCACTACACAGGTTATAACACTAATGCTATTGAATACTTCTTTATAATACTACATTAAGTGTCCTTCTACTCTCTTGGCTTTGCTCTGGAAGAAATACTGAAATGCTCAGAGGTGAAGTACATCTTGAAAAGGCCACATAAAGTTGTCCATGGGAGAACACTGATGTCTGCAAGTTAATCCCCACATACTCCACTGACTGTCCTTGAGACTTGTTGATGGTCATAGCAAAGGCCAGTCTGACTAGGAATTGAAGTCTCTTGAGTGGCACAGGTAGTGTCTCTGTATTAGGTGATAATCTGATCCTTAGAATCAACACAACCTTGCCTCTAAATCTCCTGTCCTTGCTGATAATCCTACACTGGAGCATCTTTCTCCTCACATTCAATACCACTATTCTTGTCCCATTACAAAGTCCTTCTTCTGGATCCAAGTTCCTCAATAAGATAATTGGACAACCAACCTTAAGATGAAGTAAAGCAGGAGACAATCTACTATCATTAAGTTATTGAAGAAACTCTGTAGGATAAGCATAGTACATTTCATCTTCTTCAGACACAGAGTCCACACTTCTCAGCATATGGACCTCTGCACTTGGTACTGGGTTGAACTGTTGAAGAATAGCCTCATTGATATCATATACCTTATTATTTCTAAGATAGAGAATAATGTGATCCAAGAAGTACTGGTTATCTTGAGGTCTTGGGTACCAATTCCTGGATAGATTCTATTGATCAGAACATTAAGATTAGTACAAACCATAGACTGAGGAACTTGTATCATCTCATTGTTATTCATAGTTGATCCAGCACCAATCTCTAGCAACTACTAAGCATGTTGATTATCAGTTTCAGGGTGACCCAAGTACATATTCTGTTATGGATATAGAATGAAACTAACATTATCAACCATGGAGCAACAATGAATGGTTGATTCAAGAACTAATGTACAATGATGTCATAATAGAGAAAGACAACAAAATCAATGATGAAAGTTATTTATAACTTTATCAGCAAAGGACTTTTGGATTTCAAGCAAGATATTAGACTTACAGAAGAAACATTGGATAATCCTCAAACAATGATATAGACATTGATAGTTTATTAATAGACTCTTTTCTTTAAGGAGAATATTTGGACCTAACTATTTAAAGACACTGACTCAAGTAGTCACTTCTAGTTACTCTAGAGTTTATAGGTAGTATAAATAAAGTCCAGAAAGAAGGAGAACAGCAAGTTCTCTCTCTTTCTATGTATCACAAATGGTCACTTACTATTTGTGATGGGTGCTTTGATACTTTAAAGAGTTCAAAAATGCAAAGTTAGACAAGTGACAAAAGATGTTGTTAAGTCTGGGGTCTAATCCTCAGACTATGAGTCCTTAAATACAGAAAAGTGATGGTCTGTGCACTAGGATAGATCATCACATGCTACTACCTATTGTTCTACATATGGTAGTGCCTTTGTACTTGAAAATGCAATAACTTAACCTTATGGAAGCTGTCCTTTGTTCTAAGAAAAGAACAGATGACTATGGGTAATTAATGAAGTCCATGTGCAAACATTGAGGTCTTCATATCTCCACTAATATTAATTGCCTTGGCACTGTTTTAGACTCATTCTAAGCAGTATGAGGAGGGCTTCCCTGATGCCTAAAAGCAAAGCTTAGATAATGGTGGTTTCCAAGATATTGGTGATTTAATAAATGGTACCATAGTGGTTACTAGTTGATCTGCCTAATATCTCGGCCATCATTGATTGCCTTGTGACGTGACTGGTATTGATCAAAAGGTCTCTTCAAGGGCTTTCTGTAGCCATTGAGCCTGTGAGAATTGATGAAGAATTGATGGAGATATGGCCAAATGAAGTTTGTGACACTATGGTTCTTGTATAAATATCTTTACTCTTGAAACCCCATATTCTCTCTAGTTCTTGAACTATAGGGTACAACATTAGTCTCAAACTTCTCACTTTCAATATAACTTCACTGAAAACCTTAACTGGACCCTTTGTAAAGGAGTGTGAAAATATCAAGTGTTGACATAGGCTTAAGGTTGAAACATATATTCTCCTTGTAGTCTTGAGTCTTAACATATTCTGTCTGAGATACAAGAACTTGATATGTTTCCATAAGTTTCCTCTACAAAGAAATGCTGTTACTACTTGTTGACATGTTTCTTTATATATCACAAGCAATGTTATGAACATCAAGTGGAACTATGGATATTACCAACCCTAGTCTGATAATGAATGGTTAGTTGATGAAATATTGGTGCTGTTGGATGAAAACAGTGAATATCTGGAGATCTTGAATGGATATCGGACTCTATGACATGGACAGGACTCTTCAGAGAAATCTTGAACAATTTCTTCTATTCTTGGACTCAAGCTAAATGGAATAACATCAGACTAATCTATTTATAGACTCTGACTTGACTTGTCACCTTCATTGCTTCTGTCACTAGACTGTCACTTAACTAGTCACTTTTAGTTACAAGTAGTGTTACCACATTGTAACAATGTTATAGTACCTAGTTAGAATAAATACAGACCAGAAAGAGAAAGAAACAACAATTTCTCTCTTTTTGTATTCCCTCTGTAAAATTTTACTTTGAGAAATTGGTACTCTTCCTTGTCTTAGGACAACCTTAAAGAGTGCTACTCGAAGGCTCATTGACATCTATCCTCTCTGATATAACTTCACTGAAAACCTTAACCAGACCCTAAGGAGCATGAAGATATCAAGTGTTAGACATAGACTTCAAGTTGAAATGCATATTCAACTATGAGGTCTAGAGTCTTAACAAGCAAAGTCTGATAAAAACTCTCTCCAAATACCACTGTAATTCCACCAAATGGATCATTCTAGATAATATGTCAATTCAAGAGCTATCAAGTGCAAGTGATTACTTACTTCAAGCAAGTCTCTTAGACATTGATCAACAATATCAATATCATACTTGTGTTGCATAGGAACTTCATCCCAAATGATAACCCTAGTTTGTTAGAGGACTGGGAACATATAACTATTGTATTTGAGTCCAGTCACAGAGTATTAAGACTCTAGACCACAAGGAGAATATATGTTTCAACCTTGAGCCTATATTAACACTTGATATCTTTATGCCCCTTTACAAAGGGTCCAGTTAAGGTTTTCAAGGAAGTTATATTGAAAGTGAGAAGTTTGAGACTAATGTTGTACTTTACACAGGAGTTCAAGAACTAGAGAGAATATGGGGTTTTAAGAGTAAAGATGTTCACACAAGAACCACAGAAAGAGAAAACTTACTGTTCTTCTTCTTTCTGGACTTTATTTATACTACCTACTAATGTTATAGGTAGTTACTACCTATGAACTCCAGGGTGACTAGGAGTGACTACTTGAGTCAGTGTCTTTAAATAGTTAGGTCCAAAGATTCTCCTTAAAGAAAAGAGTCTATGAATAAACTATCAATGTCTATATCATTGTCTGAGGATTATCCAATGTTTCTTCTGTAAGTCTAACAAGGTTTTCATCCAGGCCTCCAGCCTGGCTTGTGAAGTTTGTGTTGAAGTCAGTCCGCTGTGCTCCCTTCCTACAACAGTCTGTGAGGTTAAAGTTTGTTTACTTTTTTTAATATTGTGTTATTGAGTTTGTGTTATAGTTAATCTACTATATTTTCTTTCTACAACAGTCTATGGAATAGTAGATAGTATAGGCTA
>Ga0157361_1000672_pt1 | contig 12497 bp, 10 predicted proteins | sample AttlaeALBM2_FD_111481 | JGI IMG/M metagenome (GOLD analysis project Ga0157361, IMG submission 111481) | Fungus gardens microbial communities from leaf cutter ant in Ribeirão Preto, State of São Paulo, Brazil - Atta laevigata ALBM2 | ecosystem: Host-associated > Fungi > Mycelium > Unclassified ...
ATCAGCGCCGCGATGGAAAAACGTCTGTCACGCAAAGTTAAGCTGAATTGCAAAATTGATAAGTCTGTCATGGCAGGCGTGATCATCCGTGCGGGTGATCTGGTGATTGATGGCAGCGTGCGCGGCCGTCTTGAGCGTCTGGCAGACGCCTTGCAGTCTTAAGGGGACTGGAGCATATGCAACTGAATTCCACCGAAATCAGCGAACTGATCAAGCAGCGCATTGCTCAGTTCAATGTCGTGAGCGAAGCTCACAACGAAGGTACAATCGTTTCTGTAAGCGACGGTATCATCCGCGTACACGGCCTGGCCGATGTGATGCAGGGTGAGATGATCGCCCTGCCGGGCAACCGTTACGCTATCGCCCTGAACCTCGAGCGCGACTCTGTCGGCGCCGTGGTCATGGGCCCGTACGCTGACCTCGCCGAAGGCATGAAGGTTAAGTGTACCGGTCGTATTCTGGAAGTGCCGGTCGGTCGCGGCCTGCTGGGCCGCGTGGTGAACACCCTGGGTGCGCCAATCGACGGCAAAGGCGCGATCGACAACGACGGCTTCTCGCCGGTTGAAGTGATCGCACCGGGCGTTATCGACCGTCAGTCAGTCGACGAGCCGGTTCAGACCGGTTACAAATCTGTCGATGCGATGATTCCAATCGGTCGTGGCCAGCGTGAGCTGATCATCGGCGACCGTCAGACCGGTAAAACCGCGCTGGCGATCGACGCGATCATCAACCAGCGCGACTCCGGCATTAAGTGCGTGTACGTCGCGATCGGTCAGAAAGCTTCTACCATCGCTAACGTGGTGCGCAAGCTGGAAGAACACGGCGCGCTGTCGAACACCATCGTGGTGGTTGCGTCCGCGTCTGAATCCGCTGCACTGCAGTACCTGGCGCCCTACTCCGGCTGCGCCATGGGCGAATACTTCCGCGACCGCGGCGAAGATGCGCTGATCGTATACGATGACCTGTCCAAGCAGGCTGTCGCTTACCGTCAGATTTCCCTGCTGCTGCGCCGTCCGCCGGGCCGTGAAGCGTTCCCGGGCGACGTGTTCTATCTCCACTCTCGTCTGCTGGAGCGTGCGTCACGCGTTAGCGCTGACTACGTTGAGCGTTTCACCAACGGCGAAGTTAAAGGTAAAACCGGTTCACTGACCGCGCTGCCGATCATCGAAACCCAGGCGGGCGACGTTTCCGCGTTCGTTCCGACCAACGTAATCTCGATTACCGATGGTCAGATCTTCCTGGAATCGAACCTGTTCAACTCCGGTATTCGTCCGGCAGTTAACCCAGGTATCTCCGTATCGCGTGTTGGTGGTGCTGCTCAGACCAAGATCATCAAGAAACTGTCCGGCGGCATCCGTACCGCGCTGGCACAGTATCGTGAGCTGGCGGCGTTCTCGCAGTTCGCTTCCGATCTGGATGACGCGACCCGCAAACAGCTGAGCCACGGTCAGAAAGTGACCGAGCTGCTGAAACAGAAACAGTATGCGCCGATGTCTGTCGCGCAGCAGGGTCTGGTGCTGTTTGCTGCCGAGCGCGGCTACCTGAACGACGTTGAACTGGCGAAAATCCTTAGCTTCGAAGCTGCACTGCTGGCGTTCGCAGACCGCGACCACGCCGAGCTGATGCAGGAAATCAACCAAACTGGTAACTACAACAACGACATCGAAGCGAAGCTGAAAAGCCTGCTCGACACGTTTAAAGCAACCCAGTCCTGGTAATGTCTGGCGGCTTGTCTGAAAAGACAGGCCGCAAGGCTTTGAGGAGAAGCTAATGGCCGGCGCAAAAGAGATACGTAACAAGATTGGAAGCGTGAAAAACACGCAGAAAATCACCAAAGCGATGGAAATGGTCGCCGCCTCCAAAATGCGTAAAACGCAGGAACGCATGGCGGCCAGCCGTCCGTATGCAGACACCATGCGCAAAGTGATTGGTCACCTTGCGTTAGGGAATCTGGAATACAAGCACCCTTACCTGGAAGAGCGCGACGTTAAGCGCGTCGGCTACCTGGTCGTTTCGACTGACCGCGGGCTTTGTGGTGGTTTGAACATTAACCTGTTCAAAAAATTGCTGGCAGATATGAAAGCCTGGTCCGATAAAGGCGTGCAGAGCGATCTGTCGATCATCGGTTCCAAAGGTCTGGCGTTCTTCGGCTCCGTAGGCGGCAATATCGTGGCGCAGGTCACCGGCATGGGCGATAAACCTGCCCTGTCCGATCTGATCGGTCCGGTAAAAGTGATGCTGCAGGCTTACGACGAAGGTCGCATCGACAAGCTGTATGTCGTCAGCAACAAGTTCAATAACACCATGTCTCAGACTCCGACCATTACCCAACTGCTGCCGTTACCGCCAGCGGAAGGTGAAGAAGAGATGAAGGCGAAGACCTGGGATTACCTGTACGAGCCCGATCCGAAAGCGCTGCTGGATACCCTGCTGCGTCGTTATGTCGAATCGCAGGTTTATCAGGGTGTGGTGGAAAACCTGGCCAGCGAACAGGCCGCGCGTATGGTGGCGATGAAAGCCGCAACCGATAACGGCGGAAATCTGATCAAAGAGCTGCAGTTGGTTTACAACAAAGCTCGTCAGGCCAGCATCACCCAGGAACTCACCGAGATCGTCTCGGGAGCCTCCGCGGTTTAACCAGGTAAGAATTAGGTAGAGGATTCAAGATGGCAGCTGGAAAGATTGTCCAGATTATCGGCGCCGTAGTTGACGTCGAATTCCCTCAGGACGCGGTACCGCAAGTGTACAACGCCCTTGAGGTTCAGAATGGTGATGCTCGTCTGGTGCTGGAAGTTCAGCAGCAGCTGGGCGGCGGCGTGGTTCGTACCATCGCCATGGGTTCTTCTGACGGCCTGAAGCGCGGTCTGGAAGTTGCTGACCTGAAAAAACCGATCCAGGTTCCGGTGGGTAAAGCCACCCTCGGCCGTATCATGAACGTGCTGGGCGAGCCGATCGACATGAAAGGCGACATCAAAGAAGAAGATGGCAGTGCAGTAGAGATCTCCTCTATTCACCGCGCGGCGCCTTCTTATGAAGACCAGTCCAACTCGCAGGAACTGCTGGAAACCGGCATCAAGGTTATCGACCTGATGTGTCCGTTCGCCAAGGGCGGTAAAGTCGGCCTGTTCGGCGGCGCGGGCGTAGGTAAAACCGTAAACATGATGGAGCTGATCCGTAACATCGCGGCTGAGCACTCAGGTTACTCGGTATTTGCCGGCGTGGGCGAGCGTACTCGTGAGGGTAACGACTTCTACCACGAAATGACCGATTCCAACGTAATCGACAAAGTTGCGCTGGTGTATGGCCAGATGAACGAGCCGCCGGGTAACCGTCTGCGCGTGGCACTGACCGGTCTGACCATGGCGGAAAAATTCCGTGACGAAGGCCGCGATGTTCTGCTGTTCATCGACAACATCTATCGTTACACCCTGGCCGGTACGGAAGTTTCCGCACTGCTGGGTCGTATGCCGTCAGCAGTAGGCTACCAGCCGACCCTGGCTGAAGAGATGGGCGTGCTGCAGGAGCGTATTACCTCCACCAAGACCGGTTCAATCACCTCCGTTCAGGCCGTTTACGTTCCTGCGGATGACTTGACTGACCCGTCTCCGGCGACCACCTTCGCCCACCTGGACTCAACTGTTACCCTGAGCCGTCAGATCGCGTCTCTGGGTATCTACCCGGCCGTTGACCCGCTGGATTCCACCAGCCGTCAGCTGGATCCGCTGGTGGTTGGCCAGGAGCACTACGACGTTGCGCGCGGCGTGCAGTCTCTGCTGCAGCGTTACCAGGAACTGAAAGACATCATCGCCATCCTCGGTATGGACGAGCTGTCTGAAGACGACAAACTGCTGGTGGCTCGCGCACGTAAGATTCAGCGCTTCCTGTCTCAGCCGTTCTTCGTAGCGGAAGTCTTCACCGGTGCGCCAGGTAAATACGTTACGCTGAAAGACACTATCCGTGGCTTTAAAGGCATTATGGACGGCGAGTTCGACCATCTGCCGGAGCAGGCTTTCTACATGGTCGGCGCTATCGAAGAAGCCGTGGAAAAAGCGAAGAAACTGTAATAACGGTTTCCCGGGAGGACAGATATGGCTATGACTTATCACCTGGACGTCGTCAGCGCAGAGAAACAGCTGTTCTCTGGCCTGGTGCAGAAAATTCAGGTGTCAGGTAGCGAAGGCGAACTGGGTATTTTCCCAGGCCACGCGCCGCTGCTGACTGCCATCAAGCCTGGAATGATCCGTATCGTGAAGCAGCACGGCGAAGAGGAGTTTATCTACCTCTCTGGCGGCGTGCTGGAAGTGCAGCCGGGCAGCACTACCGTTCTGGCCGATACCGCTATCCGCGGTACCGACCTGGACGAAGCGCGTGCGCTGGAAGCGAAACGCAAAGCAGAAGAGCACATGAACAGCAGCCACGGCGACGTGGACTATGCTCAGGCCTCTGCAGAGCTGGCGAAAGCCATTGCTAAACTGCGCGTGATCGAGCTGACCAAAAAAGCGATGTAATCAGGCTTTATGCGTTACGAAATGCCAGCCCTTCGGGCTGGCATTTTTTTTTCCTGCGCTTTAACCTGCGCGCGCCTAATTTCGACCTGAGAAAAATGTAGTAATCTCAGGGGTAAACCGTTTAACTTTCGCATGTCAAAAACTCTGTCAGGATGGTTATGTCTAACAGCGCAATGAGCGTGGTGATCCTTGCTGCCGGCAAGGGAACCCGTATGTATTCCGATCTGCCCAAAGTTCTGCATACCCTTGCAGGCAAACCCATGGTTCAGCACGTGATCGACGCCGCAACCGGCCTCGGCGCGCGCTATATTCATCTGGTGTATGGTCACGGCGGCGACCGGCTAAAGGCCACGCTGACCGAGCCGTCGCTCAACTGGGTGCTGCAGGCGGAACAGCTCGGCACCGGCCACGCAATGCAGCAGGCCGCTCCCGCATTCGCTGACGACGAAGATATCCTGATGCTTTACGGCGACGTGCCGCTGATCTCTCAGGAGACGCTGCAGCATCTGCGCGACGCCAAACCTGAAGGTGGCATCGGCCTGCTGACGGTGGTGCTGGACAATCCAGGCGGCTACGGGCGCATCGTGCGCGAAAACAGCGCCATCGTCGGCATTGTCGAGCAGAAAGACGCTACGCCTGAACAGCTGAAGATCACCGAAATCAATACCGGCATCCTGATCGCCAACGGCGGCGATCTGAAGCGCTGGCTGGCCCAGCTCACCAATAACAATGCGCAGGGCGAATACTACATCACCGATATCATTGCGCTGGCGCACCAGGAAGGGCGACAGATCAACGCGGTGCACCCGGCGCGCGTCAGCGAAACCGACGGCGTTAACAACCGTCTGCAGCTGGCGATGCTGGAGCGGGTTTATCAGAGCGAACAGGCGGAAAAACTGCTGCTGGCGGGCGTGATGCTGCGCGATCCGGCGCGCTTCGATGTGCGCGGCGTTTTGCACCACGGTCGCGACGTCGAGATCGACGTCAATGTCATTATCGAAGGCGAGGTCAGCCTTGGCGACCGCGTGAAAATCGGCGCGGGCTGCATCATTAAAAACAGCGTCATTGGCGAAGACTGCGAAATCAGTCCCTATTCGGTGATCGAGGGTGCGAATCTCGCCGCCGACTGCACCGTCGGGCCTTTCGCCCGTCTGCGTCCAGGCAGCGATCTGGCGCAGGCAGCGCACGTCGGGAACTTTGTCGAAATGAAGAAGGCGACGCTGGGCAAAGGCTCGAAGGCGGGACATCTGAGCTATCTCGGCGACGCGGAGATAGGCGCCAACGTCAACATCGGCGCGGGCACTATCACCTGCAACTACGATGGCGCGAACAAATCCAAAACCCTTATCGGCGACAACGTCTTCGTCGGCTCAGATACGCAGCTGGTGGCGCCGGTCAGCGTGGCGGCGGGCGCAACAATCGCGGCGGGCACCACGGTAATGAAAGACGTTACCGAGGCGTCGCTGGTCTACAACCGCAAAGAGCAGAACAGCAAAGCGGACTGGCAGCGTCCGGCGAAGAAAAAGTAATTTTTAGCGGCCAGCCGCGTGCTGGCCGCCGCAGTAACACAATAATAATCCCCACTCTCTACAAGGCTCGGGGAGCCCGGCAAAGCCGGTTATCAGGTCGTATGACAACGAAAGATGGTCGAAAGCCATCAGGTCAGGAATAACATTTATGTGTGGAATTGTAGGTGCAGTAGCGCAGCGCGATATCGCAGAGATTCTGCTGGAAGGCCTGCGTCGCCTGGAGTATCGCGGTTATGATTCGGCCGGTCTGGCCGTGGTTGATCGTCAGGGCCACGTGACGCGACTACGTCGCGTCGGCAAAGTGCAGATGCTGGCGGAGGCTGCCGAGCAGCAGCCGCTGATCGGCGGCACCGGCATCGCTCATACGCGCTGGGCAACCCACGGCGAGCCGTCGGAGGCCAACGCGCATCCGCATGTCTCCGGGCAGATCATCGTGGTGCATAACGGCATTATCGAAAACCATGAGCCGCTGCGTGAAGCGCTGATCGCGCGCGGTTATCGCTTCGCATCCGAAACCGACACCGAAGTGGTGGCGCATCTGGTGCACTGGGAGCAGAAACAGGGCGGCACGCTGCGCGACGTCGTGCTGCGCGTCATTCCTCAGCTGCGCGGCGCCTATGGCATGGTGATCATGGACAGCCGCGATCCGTCGCTGCTGGTGGCCGCACGTTCGGGCAGCCCGCTGGTGATTGGCCGCGGCGTCGGCGAAAACTTTATCGCCTCCGATCAGCTGGCGCTGCTGCCGGTGACGCGCCGCTTCATCTATCTGGAAGAGGGCGACATTGCCGAGATTAGCCGTCGCGACGTCACTATCGTCGATCGTGCAGGCAACGCGGTGCAGCGCGCCGAGATCGAATCGAGCGTGCAGTACGACGCGGGCGATAAGGGCATTTATCGCCACTATATGCAGAAAGAGATTTACGAGCAGCCAATGGCGATTAAAAACACCTTAACCGGTCGTTTTAGCCATGGCGAAGTCGATCTCAGCGAGCTGGGTCCGCACGCCGAAGCCCTGCTGAGCCAGGTCGAGCATATACAAATCATCGCCTGCGGCACCTCCTATAACTCCGGTATGGTGGCGCGTTACTGGTTCGAGTCGCTGGCGAATATTCCCTGCGACGTCGAGATCGCCTCTGAGTTCCGCTACCGCAAATCCGCCGTGCGCAAAAACAGTCTGCTGATTACCCTGTCGCAGTCCGGCGAAACCGCCGATACGCTGGCGGCGCTGCGTCTGACCAAAGAGCTGGGATACCTCGGTTCGCTGGCGATCTGCAACGTCGCGGGCTCTTCGCTGGTGCGCGAGTCGGATCTGGCGCTGATGACCAAAGCGGGCACCGAAATCGGCGTCGCCTCGACCAAAGCTTTTACCACACAGCTTACCGTGCTGCTGATGCTGGTGGCGAAAGTGGGCCGCCTGCGCGGCATGTCGGCGGAAACCGAGCACGAGATCGTGCACGGCCTGCAGGCGCTGCCGAGCCGCATTGAACAGATGCTGGCGCAGGACAAGCGTATCGAACTGCTGGCGGAAGATTTCTCCGACAAGCATCACGCGCTGTTCCTCGGCCGCGGCGATCAGTATCCGATCGCTATGGAAGGGGCGCTCAAGCTGAAAGAGATCTCCTATATCCATGCGGAAGCCTACGCCGCTGGCGAGCTGAAGCACGGTCCGCTGGCGCTGATCGACGCAGATATGCCGGTGATCGTGGTAGCGCCGAATAACGAGCTGCTGGAAAAGCTGAAGTCCAATATTGAAGAGGTGCGCGCGCGCGGCGGTCTGCTGTACGTGTTTGCCGATCAGGACGCCGGCTTCAGCGACAGTGACGGCATGAAGATTATCTCTCTGCCGCACGTGGAAGAGGTGATCGCGCCTATTTTCTACACCGTGCCGCTGCAGCTGCTCTCTTATCACGTTGCGCTGATTAAAGGCACTGACGTGGATCAGCCGCGTAACCTGGCGAAGTCAGTGACGGTAGAGTAAACAAGCGGGCCCGGAAACGGGCCCTTTTACTTTTTGTTCGCTGTCATATAACTGTCACATTTCCTACATTTCACTGTCATCAAACTGTCCTATTTTCCCTCCTGCAGCAATCACTGACTCCAACTACAACGGCTCCGAGCCTGAGATTAACTCCCCTGGAGGGAACATGACACTGATGCGTAGCACCGTAGCCCGAATCCTTACCGCCACTCTCGCCGTAAGCGCGGTTTCTGCCTTTGCAGCCACCGATCTGACAGGCGCGGGCGGTACTTTCCCGGCGCCGGTTTATGCCAAGTGGGCAGCAGAATATCAGCAAGCCACCGGTAGCAAAATCAACTACCAGGGCATTGGTTCATCCGGCGGCGTTAAGCAGATTATCGCGAAAACCGTGGATTTTGGCGCGTCAGATGCGCCGATGAAAGATGAAGACCTGCAGAAAAACGGCCTGTTTCAGTTCCCGACCGTCATTGGCGGCGTCGTGCTGGCCGTCAACATCCCGGGCGTGAAATCAGGCGAACTGACGCTTGACGGCAAAACCGTCGGCGATATCTACCTGGGCAAAATCAAAAAGTGGAACGACGCGGCGATCACTAAGCTGAACCCGGGCGTGAGACTGCCAGATACCAACATCAACGTGGTGCGCCGCGCAGATGGTTCCGGCACCTCATTCGTCTTTACCAGCTATCTGGCGAAGGTCAACGAGGAGTGGAACAGCAAAATCGGCAAAGGCAACACCGTTAACTGGCCAGCCGGTCTGGGCGGCAAAGGCAACGACGGCGTCGCGGCGTTTGTACAGCGTCTGCCGGGTTCAATCGGCTATGTCGAATACGCCTATGCCAAGCAGAACAACCTGACCTACACCAAACTGGTCGATGCAGACGGCAAGCCGGTCGCGCCAAGCGAAACCAGCTTCTCCAATGCGGCGAAAGGCGCAGACTGGAGCAAATCCTTTGCGCAGGACCTGACCTTCCAGAAAGGCAACGATGCCTGGCCGATCACCTCAACCACTTTCATTCTGGTCTACAAAGATCAGGCGAATGCCGAGAAGGGCAGCGAAGTGCTGAAGTTCTTCGACTGGGCGTACAAAAACGGCGACAAAACCGCGACCAGCCTGGATTACGCCACTCTGCCGGACAGCGTAACCCAGCAGATCCGCGACGCCTGGAAAGCCAATATCAAAGACAGCTCTGGCAAAGCGCTCTACCAGTAAGCGAACAACTCCGGCCGGACGCGCGTCCGGCCAGATCGAAAAGGGCGGCCTCACGCCGCCCTGACAACCTCTGAAGAATGAGACTTCTATGGCTGCAACGAAGCCGGCATTCAAAGCCCCCGGTAAGCAAGGTGACATGATTTTCGGCGCGCTGGTTAAACTGGCTGCGCTGATTGTCCTGTTGCTGTTGGGCGGCATTATCGTCTCCCTGATTTTCTCCTCCTGGCCAAGCATCCAGAAATTTGGGTTTTCCTTCCTGTGGAACAAAACCTGGGATGCGCCGAACGAAGAATTTGGCGCGCTGGTGCCGATCTACGGCACCCTCGTGACCTCGCTGATTGCGCTGATTATCGCCGTGCCGGTGAGCTTCGGCATCGCGCTGTTTCTGACGGAGCTTTCGCCTGGCTGGCTGCGCCGTCCGCTCGGCACCGCCATTGAGCTGCTGGCGGCAATCCCCAGCATCGTTTACGGCATGTGGGGCCTGTTTATCTTCGCGCCGCTGTTCGCCGAATATTTCCAGACGCCGGTCGGCGAAATTATGTCGAACATCCCCTTTGTCGGCGCGCTCTTTTCCGGTCCGGCCTTCGGCATCGGCATCCTGGCGGCGGGCGTCATTCTGGCGATCATGATCATTCCTTACATCGCCTCGGTGATGCGCGACGTGTTCGAGCAGACGCCGGTGATGATGAAAGAGTCTGCCTACGGTATCGGCTGCACCACATGGGAAGTGATCTGGCGCATCGTGCTGCCGTTCACTAAAAACGGCGTGATTGGCGGCGTGATGCTCGGCCTGGGACGGGCGCTGGGCGAAACCATGGCGGTCACCTTTATCATCGGCAACACCTACCAGCTCGACAGCCCTTCGCTGTTTATGCCGGGTAACAGCATCACTTCCGCGCTGGCGAACGAGTTCGCCGAAGCCGAGTCGGGCGTGCATGTCGCCGCGCTGATGGAACTGGGACTGATCCTGTTCGTTATCACCTTTATTGTGCTGGCCATTTCCAAATTAATGATCCTGCGCCTTGCGAAAAGTGAAGGAGCGCGCTCATGACGACGATTGAACTGCAGGCTCGCGCCGAACTGGACGCGTCGCGCCGTAAAATGCAGGCCTGGCGCAGCACCAAGAATAAGATCGCGCTGGCGCTATCGCTGCTGACCATGGCCTTCGGCCTGTTCTGGCTGGTGTGGATCCTGTTCACCACCGTGACGCGCGGCGTAGACGGCCTCAGCTGGTCGCTGTTTACCGAATCGACGCCGCCGCCCAATACCGCCGGCGGCGGTCTGGCCAACGCCCTGGCGGGCAGCGGCCTGCTGATTTTGTGGTCGACGGTGATCGGCACGCCGCTGGGCATCCTTGCGGGCGTCTATCTGGCGGAATATGGCCGCAAGTCGGCGCTGGCGGGAGTGATCCGTTTTATCAACGATATTCTGCTTTCGGCGCCGTCGATCGTAGTGGGCCTGTTCGTTTACACCATCGTAGTGGCGCAGATGCATCACTTCTCCGGCTGGGCGGGCGTCATCGCGCTGGCGCTGCTGCAGATCCCTATCGTAATCCGCACCACCGAAAATATGCTGCGGCTGGTGCCGGACAGCATGCGCGAAGCGGCCTACGCGCTCGGCACGCCAAAATGGAAGATGATCTCCGCGATTACGCTGAAGGCGTCGGTATCGGGCATTCTGACCGGCGTGCTGCTGGCAATCGCTCGTATCGCGGGCGAAACCGCGCCGCTGCTGTTTACCGCGCTGTCGAACCAGTTCTGGTCTACCGACATGATGCAGCCGCTGGCGAACCTGCCGGTCACCATCTTTAAGTTCGCGATGAGCCCCTTTGCCGAGTGGCAGAGCCTGGCCTGGGCGGGCGTGCTGATTATCACGCTCTGCGTGCTGCTGCTGAATATTCTGGCGCGCGTAATCTTCACCAAGAGCAAACACGGTTAACCTTCGGCGCTGCCTGGCGCGGCGCCGTTTAAGAGAGACGAGCAATGAGTATCGCGACTTCCAACAGCGGTAAAATTCAGGTGCGTAACCTGAACTTCTATTACGGCAAATTTCACGCGCTGAAAAACATCAACCTGGACATCGCGAAGAACCAGGTCACCGCGTTTATCGGTCCGTCAGGCTGCGGCAAATCCACCCTGCTGCGCACCTTTAACAAAATGTACTCGCTCTATCCCGATCAGCGCGCCGAAGGCGACATTTTGCTGGATGGCGACAACATTCTGGCCTCCAGCCAGGATATCGCCCTGCTGCGCGCGCGCGTCGGCATGGTGTTTCAGAAACCGACCCCTTTCCCGATGTCGATCTACGACAATATCGCCTTTGGCGTGCGTCTGTTCGAAAAACTGTCGCGTGCCGATATGGACGAGCGCGTGCAGTGGGCGCTGAGCAAAGCGGCGCTGTGGAATGAAACCAAAGACAAGCTGCATCAGAGCGGATACAGTCTCTCTGGCGGCCAGCAACAGCGTCTGTGCATCGCGCGCGGCATCGCCATTCGCCCGGAAGTGCTGCTGCTGGACGAGCCCTGCTCGGCGCTGGACCCGATTTCGACCGGCCGTATCGAAGAGCTGATCACCGAGCTGAAGCAGGACTACACCGTGGTGATCGTGACGCATAATATGCAGCAGGCGGCGCGCTGTTCCGACCATACCGCCTTTATGTATCTGGGCGAGTTAATTGAGTTCAGCGATACCGATCGGCTGTTCACCAAACCGGCGCAGAAACAGACCGAAGATTACATTACCGGCCGCTACGGCTGATTTCAGGAGATAAACATGGATAACCTCAATCTGAACAAGCATATCTCCGGTCAGTTCAATGCGGAGCTGGAACACATTCGCACCCAGGTGATGATTATGGGCGGCATGGTGGAGCAGCAGCTCACCGACGCTATCACCGCGATGCACAATCTTGACGGCGAGCTGGCGCAGCGCGTGATCGACGGCGACCAGAAGGTCAACATGATGGAAGTGGAGATCGATGAAGCCTGCGTGCGCATCATCGCCAAACGCCAGCCTACCGCCAGCGACCTGCGTCTGGTAATGGCGATTATCAAAACCATCTCCGAGCTGGAGCGTATCGGCGACGTAGCGGAAAAAATCAGCCGCACCGCGCTGGAGAAATTCGGCCAGCAGCATATGCCCTTGCTGGTGAGTCTGGAGTCGCTGGGCCGTCATACCGTGGAGATGCTGCACGACGTGCTGGACGCCTTCGCGCGTATGGATCTGACCGAAGCGATCCAGATCTACCGCGAAGACAAAAAGGTCGACAAAGAG
>Ga0157361_1000673_pt1 | contig 12497 bp, 13 predicted proteins | sample AttlaeALBM2_FD_111481 | JGI IMG/M metagenome (GOLD analysis project Ga0157361, IMG submission 111481) | Fungus gardens microbial communities from leaf cutter ant in Ribeirão Preto, State of São Paulo, Brazil - Atta laevigata ALBM2 | ecosystem: Host-associated > Fungi > Mycelium > Unclassified ...
CTTCAACTTTACGTCAGAGCGTGTAAGTCCCATCACAATTGCAAACATCTCCGACTGTAATCTCTACCCTTCAGCTACAACGAGGCTCTTTTCCATAAGGAACGGAGGTTCGTTTTCGATGTCGACGGGCTACCTCAACTTGTAGCTGAGGCCGTCAACCAAAGTATCGCTAATATCGTCAAAGTTTGCCGAGGCGGATTCAATCGAACTCTTCTCATTACTCTACGTGACGGCCAGATGGTCTCCCAAGTTCCATACCCCATGACTGTCCCAAAGTACTATGCCGTCGCCAGTGAAGTTGCCACAATCGAGTACATGTGTTCCTCTGTGCTGCCTGTTCCCAAGATATACGGATACTCGCCCGACTCAGACAACGCTGCTGGAACGGGGTATATTTTGATGGAGTTTATTCGAGGTTCCAAGCTCAGCGAAATCTGGCGCGACCTAAACGACGAGGAAGTCATTTCCGTCATCCGCCAGCTCACTCAACTTGAGTCACGGATGATTTCACTCTCTCTCCCTGCCAGTGGAAGCCTATATCTCAGCAAAGACTTGGATAGGGTTACCATGGGGCTGGGTGTACTGCTGGACGACAAGGATTTCTGCATTGGTCCTGATACAAGGCTGCCGCTGTGGTACGGGAGAAGAGCGAAGCTTGAAGGACCGTGTAGGTCATTTTCTGTCTTTTCATGACCATATCCTCAAACTGGCCAATAACCATAGATGAAAGCGCTGGAGCAACTCTCGTAACAGCAGCGTGCAAGGAAATTGCGTACCTCAGGCAATTTGGCCAATCAATCCTGCCGCGGCGGCGTGAAAGAAGGCGCGGTTACCGGTGCCAGCAACAATTGCCGTCGTCTCAAATCCAGAACTTGGAGCGGTACCCCAGCCTCGCCTCGTCACTCATCACTAGAGACTCCACTCTCAGTCGCTTTTGCGTCCCCCATCCAGACCTTCAGCACATCATCATCGTGTCGAGGTCGCCCGACTCTGGCTGCCAAGTTGTCGGCCTAATTGACTGGCAACACGCCTCTATTCTGCCCATGCCCCTCCTCGCTGGCGTTCCATAACGCCTCCAGTACTACGATGATGGCGTTTCAAAGTATATAACGCCACCCCCTTTACCAAGAAATTTCAAAGATTTGAAGGCTGCCGAGCGAGACTACACAAAGTATCTCTACCGTTACCGCCTTGTCCGCTATCATTATGTCACCAGCACAGCAGAATGCAACGCGCTCCACTACCTTGCCTTCAATGACCCCTTGCACGCACTTCGTGGCCGTCTCTTTGATTAGGCTAGTGCTCCCTGGGAGGGTGAGAGTTATGATTTGCAAATTGTGCTCATCAAAGCGATGGAGAGATGGGAGGAGCTTGTGGGAGGAGTTGTGTCGTGTCCCACCAAATTCGACACAAAGGATTTATTCAAGACGAGTAGAGAACTGAGTTAAGTGGAAAGGGTCTTCGAGAGCTGGCAGGATGGCTGGGTGCAGCCTGGGGACTACAGGTATGCCGTTGCGTTTTTGAAGAAGAGGAAGAAGGAGACGTTGGTAGGGGCCGAGTCGGTGGAGGAGATTATGAATAATTGGCCTTGGGACGACATTAACGAAGAAAAGTATATGTAATGAGTTTGTAGTTGTGGCTGATTGGCTCTCGTTCTTTCACAATATCAAAGATGCAGGGAAATGTCTTTCTGCAGAAGAGGAGTCTGATGCCGTTGTATTGATCTTGGTGCATCGGCATGCATGATTATCGTGATGCATGATCTGGTGGCTTCTGGAGCTGCGTAAGACGCTGTTATATGAGGACTGTAAGCTGGCCGTAACAACAGACATGAACGGGGACATGCGGTTGACTGGCACAGCCAACTCTTTTCTTTGTTTGATTGGATGAGTTTTGGACTTGCCGTCCAGGTAGGGTAGAAGCTGTTGCAGTCCAAGTCATGGTGCGTGAAGAAAAAAGATGCAATTAAATTGCCCAATTTTGTTCAAGCTACGAGATAGAACCACGGTTCGTTACTAACGTTTTTAGGGACTAAACAAAGGTGTGATGCATCTGCAGTCGTTACTACGTTAAGGAAAGGTTCATGTCATCGCTCCAAATCACCAGTCGCATCCAGACTTGTAAATCGACACCTACTCAACTGGAGTAGACCAACGAGCTCCTGGAACTCGTCCTCCTCTCCAGTTCACCTGTTCATTCCAACACCTCCAAGTACTTCAGCTGAGGACAAGACACCCTTTGGTGTCTTACTCCAGCAGCTCTCCTACATCCTTCTCTTTTGGCTCAAGTTCTCTCAACCATTCTTTGCCGATCCATTCCGTCCACTTTCAGCAAGAGATCTACACTGGTTGCCTTTATCCCAAATACCATTCTAGGCGACGGCAATACGGAACTTCTTTCAAGCCCACCGATACTTTCCACTGTGGACTTTGGAGATTACTTGTTTGAGCTCATCTAGTCTGTGAGGCGTTGTCAGGTTGCCGGTTGTTTGAAAGAAGAGCTCAACTGGCCTTGTTCTCGCTTTAGGGTACCTACAGATTGTCTCTGCTCGCATGGGACCCAAAGCAGTCGCTCATTGTCCCGACCCACTACCTTGCATGCCTTGTAGTATAAGCTCATACAACATGCCAACCTTGTTCCATCTCGTATAAACACCATGTGTGTGCATGTTCGACCCAAAATTTGAACGTACAGATGATAGGTATAGAGACATTGCATTTTTTGTTTAATGACCAAAGAACGATAAGTCTGACGCCAGGAGAATGTTGAATCAGGGTAGGTGAGAGGACCATTCCATCCACCGAGAATGCTGAAATCTTGCAAACGAGTTGGCCAATTTGTGGATCCCAGACTCGGACGTGAAGACTAGCATGCGAAGAGCTTCCCGTTGAGTGAGTTCTCAGACCCGTGAATATGCATTTGATAGTCAAAGTCGACAGGACGAAATGGACAGTTTCGTGAGTCCATGAATAAAATTTGGCGGAAGAAAGTACGATGATGACGGTCACCTCATCGGGTGCCAGGACTAGGTACAAGAGCGCTTCAGACTTGAAGTCTAAAGAATACGTCCATTCAAAACCTGCGGGATCCTGCAAATATCAAACTTGCAGTAATCCCGAGAGGACTTGAGGTAACAGAGGCTGGAGGTGGTGTTGCGCATTTGACAACGGCGAGTGGCAAAAGATTAGTGCGTCTACACTGGCGCACGATAGGAAAACACTCACGTTTTGACTTGGATATGCCTTATCTGCGTCTGACAGCGCTCTCTGCTGCTTTGCAAGAGGTGGCAGATACTCCCCATCCCTTGCCTGTGATCCTGAGCGCGGTGGAAAAAAGACACTGAGATCACTGTCAGGCTGTTGAGCAAGGGTAGACAGCTGGACATTACCATCTTCCATCTGAGTGTCATGGCAGACGCCATTCATTCATCTTCATGTCGCCATGACTGCCATTGAGAGAGTTGATAAGACTCGTGTCTATTGAGACTGTAACTAACTGCAACGAAGTCGACGCGGGCATGTCAGCGTCTTCGGAACGACTGGCCTGTTCATCATAAATATGACTGTCACAGTGTGACAGATCTTCATCTCGCGCGGCCTGATCCAGAAGTCCTTCATTTTCTCTCATATCAACCGCGGCTGACCATTCTCAAGGGTTTTCACGACCTCATATACCCTCTGAGTGGGGTGTGGTTGCTTTCTGCGCTGCACTCATTGGACGGCTTCCCCTTGAGATCCAGCATAATCGTCCATGGGTCCTGTGACTCTCATTTTCAGATATGATCTGCGCGCATTGATGGGAGCTTTGATGCTTCGTATTTCCTATCCCAAACTCCCTAAGGATCAAGACAAGCGCAGACTATGGCATGAAACAGAAGATTGAAAAAGTGGTATTCACATTTACGAGCAGAGACCTTGGGCTGAAGGGTATGCTTCTGGCCATCTGATAATATCGATGTATACTTATGGAGGTCAAGCTCCTGACGCTGGCTCATGGACATGATTTGGTGCAGGGATTTGCCAACCAGTCGGGAGTCGGACCCCAATTGTGTCACCGACCCTTGTCAAACCGATGATGTACTTTCCAACGAACGAGTGTTTTTCAGCGGTTGGGGACGGAAGACTCGTTGGATATGATCGCCAGGAGCACATCAGCACTGATTTCGTATCAGATGACTATATGTCGTTGGATAGTATCAGAGGTGCGTCAATTCCACTGAATGACCCAGGTTTTCTCAGACCGAGTATCCCCTTCTACAGGGAGGAACATTCACACAAAGCCCATCTATGACCCCATGAATGCCACGAAAACGAGCGGGATATAACTGTTCTGCGTGGCTGTGGGAATGAGTTTATAAATAATCTTCAGTCAGGTGATCAGATTTTTTTGGATTCAGCATCCCGTAGCAAGCTATTAGTAGGATGCAGAGGGCTAAAATAGGGCCCAATGTCAGGTGCATGTCTACAAGAGGCATGTGGCCAAGGGAGTAGGGTGCGCACGTGGTCGCTAGTAGATGGGAGTGTAGCCGTATGTTAGGTGATTGGATTGTTGTGAGCAATGGTGCGGCCTTCACTCCTCGGTTGTCAATTATGGCTGACATTTGAACAGTTTATGGGATCGTGCAATTACATTCACGGAAATATGACTGTGGACTTTGTATTGATCTCGAACCCTGAAAACATGCCTGAGCTTCATGTAGTCAATTGCGGACATTCAACCCCATGCACGGATTGCGCTGCTAGAACTTTTCGAATGGAGATAAATTGTGATTTATCGGCACGAGGCTTGGCTGAGATTGATGAACAAACGAATGGTGCAAAGCTGTCCAGGTGCTCGATCCTGTCTCAGGAGGGAGATATAGTTCATTGTCATGTGATTCTGCTCATCATGCTTTTGTCTTCATGCTTGTTTTTAAAGATTTAACTGGCGTGATCATCGAACGATATAATCTGGATTGTGGTCACTAACAACTACTCAATTCAATGGAGCTCTGTACCGGCGCTCCCACTTTTCGCTGTCTGGACCGAGTTCCCACCAGTTCAGTTCTAGGGACAATGATAGCTGCTTCTATCATTCCTATGTCACAGCTTTGTTCTTCGCGTGATAACGTACCACACTCCCTTCTCACACACACTCTTCAACAGTTGAAGTAATGGCAAATCCAGTCGAACAGTTTTCAGCTATCCAAGTTGTCAGTGAGTGCTACTTTGTTCCATCGGGTCAGTAGATCAGGGACTAATTGACATTTAGAATTCATAGGAAAGATCGATAACTTTCCACACTCACTGACTGTCGAATGCTCTAACAACGTCAAATTTCGCCTTAAAAGAAAATTGGACAAAGACAACAGGGATGAACAGCATTTGGCGCTCGACCCAAAGAAGTGGTAAGTTGGGGTTATTGTGCTTGAGCAGTCGTACATGTTCATGTGGCGTAGCATGCTCGCGGAAGGAAATGAACTGAGTATCAAAATACACAAAAAAGGTTCCCAGCAGCAACCCACTCACGAGCCTGGTTCAGAGGGATTCATGCCTAAAGCTGATATCAAGTTCGACGACTTACGGAAACACTTGTCTTTTAGAACAAATTGTGAGGGAATCTTTACCTCAATCTCTCCTGGTTTACTCATAAGACCTCAGTAAACTTTGAGGTGAAATTTGATAATCCAATCCAAGGATTGCAGTTGTGGCTGGTCATCAAGGTACGCTATTATTATCGCTGCTATGTTCATTTCCTCTGAAAATACAATTGTAGAGCTGCGACATTGATCTGAATACCGTGGATCCACGTATCAAGGAGATGGTAGTAGAATTGAACAAGTTACATTCGGTTCTACGTCGTTCTTCTTCTGCAAGCGATGCTGTTGGGATGTTTGTTGGTTTAGGGATCGCAATCAGCAAGGTGATTGATCGTTGACTGTTATTCCTGTATGTTTTCTAACTTGAAGCAGCTGACTCCTGTCACACATGCTGTATTTTCGTGTATCGAGTTCGTATACAAAGTTGGCTCCTTTTCTGTTTTCAACGTCAATAACATTACTGATTGTTTATGCAGTATTTGAGGACGAAAGATGAAACCTATGAGGCAATGAAAAGCCTTGCATACAGCATCCAAGAGCTCGCCGGCCAGCTCAACAGGCTGAATGGAATTCCAACCTCATATGAACTGCGCAGCACTATGACAGAGTTTCCCGACATCATGAAAGAAGTGGCCGACTTTATTTGGGGATGGCTTAAAAGCTGGATGTGTATGTATCAATCCATCGAAATATGTTCGTGACTGATTAGGTGGCTCCAGTCAAATACATCTTTGTGAACTCTCAAAAGGAGAAAGCGATTGAGTTGAAGGACAAGCTCGATGCGTTCAAGGACAAATTCGACCGAGATCTTCTTATGGAGATCCAAATAGTGCAAACCAAAGCCACTGAAAAGAAGGAGCTGGAGAATTTGGTGCGCGCCCTTGGGGAGAATAGGCTCCCTCTAGGCAAACCATGTATGGAAGGCACTCGTACCGCCATCTTACAGGAGATTGAAGACAATATCAAGAATGTCAATGGTCCCAATATGATTTGGATAGGAGGATACCCTGGTGTCGGAAAATCGGCCTTGGCAGCAAGCATTGCCAATCGACTAGAGGATCAGAAGCAACAGGTAATATCGTTCCGGTTCGACCGCACAAAAAAGACAATCACCACAAAGGCTCTCTGGTGTGCTGTCGCCTGTGATCTTGCCCGCCTGTACTCCTCTCTTCGGCCGCACTTAGCCCGAGGAATTCAAGGGCACAGCTCATCCGACATTGATCGGCTTTTCAAATCGCTCATCGAGGAACCATTATCTTTGCTGGATGATGATGTTACGCGTAAGGAACTTCCAGTAATTGTCATAGATGCATTGGATGAATGTGGTGGCCTCAGGCGCGACGCATCTGAGATGGATGATTTTGAGGGCCTTATGCGTACGCTTCAGCGTTGGGTTCAGGTTGATCACTTGAAGAAGTTCAAGTTGGTCATTACAAGCCGGCCAGAGGATTTTATAACCCTCCCCGACCCCATCAGCATCCATGAGATTCCTTCTGGCCATAGGGTCAAGCCAGACGACAGTATCTCAAATGACATCCGTGTATTCCTCAAGTCACGACTCGATGACATGAAAATGGAACCTGCATGGATCGCAAAGGCTCTTGACTTTCTTGTTCCTGGTGCCGCCGGTATATTTATTTGGGCAACAACTGTGGCCAATTTTCTTAAACGAGATCCTGAAAGACGGTTTGCCATGCTTGAAAAGGATGATAGGACGGAGTTGGATGGCTTGCACTCCCTGTACTCAACCATCATCAAAGCATCATTTGGACCTGATCTCAGAGAGGAAGAGACCAGAGTTGTCGTCTCCGTTATAGGTGCAATGGTTTTTTCCAAGGAACCGCTTGATGACAATGCGCTTATCATGCTTCCTGAAGTTAAGATTCTGGGTTCAGATGTGAACAACTTAGGGCTCATTAGAAAAGGTCTCATGTCGGTTATTGATCCTGGTCCTATCCTCCACTTCCATCACCGATCTTTTGAGGACTTTCTGTTATCTTTGTCCTTTCGACAACAACACCCTGAGCTTGTGGATATTCAGGATCGAGTATATCATGAACATCAGCTCACTGTGCTATGCTTGAAGACTCTGGTTTCACCCAAGCTTCACTTCAATATGTGCAGCTTGGAATCTTCTATCATAAAAAATACTCAGGTCACTGCGAAAACCATTATTCCTCCTCTTGTTTCATACTCGTGTCAATACTGGGCTGATCACCTCGTCAACACTACGTCTGATAAAACGTTGATGGAAGCAGTGAAATTTGTGATGGATGAGAAGTTGTTGTTCTGGTTGGAGGCGATGAGCCTATTGGGTAAGACTTATGAAGCGACTCTGATTCTGAGAATGGCTTTAGGTTGGAAGGTATGTCTCCAGTTCATTTTCCGTAATAAATCTGATGTTGGCTGTCCAGACACTCAACCCTGATCACGAACTGACATTGTTCATTCGCGATGCTCTCCGATTCATTTCTGCATTCATTGTCCCCATCTCTCAGTCTGCGTCCCATATCTATGTTTCTTCCCTCTCATTTGCGCCCAAACAATCTCTCGTCGCCAAAAAGTTCTGTTCGAGGTTTCCCAACACTATTGTGGTCACTGAAGGGAGACCCAGTCAATGGCCAATGGTAATATTCACTGCAGAGCACCACAAGAATTCTGCATACCATGTGGTCTTTTCACCTGATGAAAGTGTCTTTGCCATTTTTGCTTTCAAACCAGATTATATAACCAATGATACAACCAATGATACAACCAATGACGCCTTCAAGACAACCATACGTATCTGTGACTCTGACACCGGTCATTGCATTTCAGTCCTGTTTGAGCTGCCTTATCTTGGGATTATAGATAGTGTCTGCCTCAGTCCTGATGGGAAACATATTCTACTCAAATCCAGATTTTATGCAGCAATCTTGGACACCGTGACTGGTAAAGAGAAGTTTCGGATCAAAGGCTGGGATGTTGTCCTCATTCGGCATAGCAAAAGAATTGCGTCAACGCATTGGATAAATGAAGATGGAAAGGTGATTCAGAGAATTGCCTGGGGTGACTCTGAAGATGAAGGTGGAGATCCAACTGGGATTGTGGTCAAGTTACAGGATGCTAGCAATGGTGCCCTGATATCCGACAGGTTGTTCGAGGTGAATGATGTCGCCCACACCCTATTTTCTCCTGATGGGCATTTTCTGGCCGTAACAAGGAGGTTTGAGAATGTTATTGAATTATGGAATCTGGAAGATGAAAAGGACTCCCCACGATTCTTGTATCCTTCTGGAAATAGTCTGAAATTACTTTGCTTTTCTCCAAACAGTGACTCTTTGATGGCTGCATCTCGGGGAAATAATATCTACGTTTGGCGACTGGACACCCAAGAAGAAGCATTCTTCAACCATGATTTCTACTATGACCCACATGTTGTTCATTCACCCCTCACAAATTATGTGTTTATCGCACGATGTTACACAGTGGAGATATGGGATGTCTCCATGACCGGCTCAAAACTGATCTGGAAGACAAATCCTCCAACCACTTCACTGATATCTAGTACTTGTCCATCACGCGATGGCCACAGGCTTTTAGTTGGATGTTCTGATGGAAGTGTGAGGATGTGGGAATTGGACCTGGAGAACTTGACGATGAATCAGGCTGACACTATCGACACTCAAGCTGATACGGATATGCCACAAGTTGCTGCATTCTCACCCTCCGGAAAGATAGTGGCTACACGATCAGAGCTATCTCATATTAAATTCTTGGATACAAATTCTGGGGAAGTCGTAGCGCGTACAGATTTTGACGATGAGGTGGAGATTGCATTTTCCCCCGATGAAGATGAGGTAGCGTTTTTGTCTTATTCTCTCATCACCATATGCAATACAGTGCACCGGAAGAACAGTATCTCATTCGACCCTTGGCCGAGAACATTTGTCCCAATTAGGAAGGTTGCCTTCCAAACATGCAACGACCTGGTTATATGCGGCCTAGATCTCTTCTCAGTATCACTGCAAGTTTGGCGTCGGCAGGATCCCGCAAGATTCGAATGCACGTATTCTTCAGACTGGAAGCCTGAACCATTCTCGTACCCATGTCTAGCACCTGATGGCTTGACCGTCCTCATTGTGTCTCGATGTTCCACCACATGTTATTTGTGGGATCACGACGCTGTTGAGTTCCATTCTGTCGACTTCGACGATCAAGTGCATATTCGCCGCGATACCTTACCTGTGTACTCACCCGATGGGAAACTCTTCGCATGCTGCTCTCGCAATGACTCTCACGTCCGAGTCTGGGACACACGAACCGGCCGACTCGTTTTCAAGTTTCCAACGTCCGAGGTGGATGCAATGGCCCTCTCACCTACTCGGACTGGACATTCCCGTGGCGACGGACTCATCGCTCTTTGGTTCAAATCTAAAAACACAATACATCTCCATGACGTCTCTACCGGGTATCTGTACGCTAAAATTTTGGGTCGAGGAGGCGCAAACATGGCATTTATACAAGATGGAAAAAAGTTGGCTCAATATTCCTCCGACTTTGGCCTGAGAACACTAGATGTCCCGGATGAGCACTGGCATTCCATTCATGGATATGAGCCTATATTGAAAGACATGACAGATGGGTGGGTAGTGGGTCGGGACAATGAGCCACTATTTTGGGTCCCAGTCGAGCACAGGGTCAATCTAGACGTGCCATCGCCTAGAGTGGTACTCGGGATACCCGAAGAGATGGCAACGTGGGTGGACATCTCTAACTCAAGGCTTTGCGGAAAGTGGACGGAATGTATTGACAAAGAGTGGGTGAGAGAAGTCGAGCAGAAGGAGAAGGAGGTAAGAAACCTGTTGGAAAAGTACGTCTTGTCCTCCGCTCAAGTACTTGAAGATGTTCAAATGGACAGGTGGACTGGAACGTAGGACGAGTGCCATGAGCTGCTTTATTCGAGTTCTTTCTTGTCCCTCTCGAAACATGTTTTGCTTTGACCAGTCTAATTGTCCAGACTATTTACTATACCAAAGCCTCTGTCGAAGTAACTACAATGAATGTCAGTTGTTCCTGTTGGGAAGGAAGGAAGATGGATGTGGGCAAGCGCTCTCTGCAGATGAAAAATAGTGTCAGGACTGAGCTGAGGAGAAACCGGGAAGGGTTAACGAGATCAGATCAGACATCTGTCAGAAACGAGAATCTGCCGTGAGCTTACTACAAAGCCTGCTCTCATGAGACATTGCAGGGAGACTGGATAATGAAGAACGCCAGTGACAAGGATGACCACCAAAAGAGACAGAACTGGAGGGATGGGATGAATTAAGCGTGAAACCCAGTCGCAAACACGCCGAAATTCATTAGGGGTGATTCTTGCCGGCTCTTGTGCATCTCCAATGATGGAAAATAGATGGATCAGTTGGCACTCAGAGTCCAAGGCTTCGGGTACAGTCTACTGGAGGAAGGGTATTTCAGGTACAAAGTTTGCGTAACAATTTATGTCTTATTGCCATTTATCTCACGTTGACTACGTATTCGTTGTATATATGTAGTAGTTTCTCATAGCATATGTCTTTAGCTTCGACCTGGTTAATGTTATACTCGCAGCATAGTATTTTGAGATCATAATAGTCTTGACCTCGATATGTGTTATACGAAGATTGACGGTTCCAAGGCAACAAGATCAGGAGTTCCTTATTTGGCTACTGTTCCTTGAATCTCAAGCCAGCCCTGCTTTGTTTTACTTGGACCACCTCTCTTTCTATAGTCGTGTACTATTCACGTGTCATGCGAGCCAGTCCATGGGCGACTCTTTGGTGTCGGACCTCAAGTGTGTGGATCTGACATAGTGTGCGGTGGAAGGAAATTGGAAATCTGCATCTGCTCACTGTGCAGTCACCAGCCATCTTTCTCTCGGCGTCACAGTCCCCGTCAACAACAATGTCAGCGACGCTCTCATTGACCTCGTGCCCATCTTGTCGTCGTCTATCTCCCTGCAACTCGACAATGCCTCTCCAGCCCTTGTAGAGCAGAACATACTGTGCGGTGCGAGTCCTTGACATCGCAACATCGCAAAGCCTCCAACGCGCAGCTCGAACCATAACCTCTCACCAATATCAAACCCCTCCACCCCCACCCTCACAATCATGCTCTCTCCGATTCCTTACCCTCTCTCCGAGTTCAATATCTCATATAAAGTCCCAAATAGGGAAACAACTACACGGTCCAAACAAGCTGCGGCTAGACTTCTCGACAGACTTGCTCGTGATGCCCTGCAATCAGCTATGAAAGAAGGTTACATCAAGGTAGCGAACATGCTCGGAGACATAGCTGATGCTTGCATCCCCTGGATGATCGATATCCTCGTTTGCAGTATCGATATTGACTGCAACGACAAGTTGAGTTGGTTTTGTCACCCTCTTTCCCTTTTCTCATACCATCCACCTAGCTATGCTCAACACGCCAGCTCATTTGTCCCCTACCGCTGACATCTTCCTCAAGGAGGCCTCTATATATGAGGTATCAGACAAAATAGCTCCGTCGTAGACGAGTCTCTGCCCAAGCAACAGAAGGAATTGTGTCGACAATCTGCAGCTTCTCAACGCGAACTGTCGGCCTTCCAAAGAAGTTTCAGTAACTCAACTGCATCGAGCCCCGCCAATCGCGGTTCCAAGAGTGAACTGGACGACGATTAGAAAGATGATTTGGCTGATCTGAAGAAAAATGATCTATACTTGATTCTGGACCTGCGAACCGATGGCAGTCTGTCACTGCGGATACTCAAGATGTCCTTATCGTCGAGCACATAGATGATATGGGGATTGCATCTTTCCCATGTGATGGCCAGGTAGCGGCACTTCTGGAGAATCGTGTCTCATCCGAACAGGAGAAGACGTGTCCATATGGGGAAGGTTTGCCCACCAAATTTGCAATGACC
>Ga0157361_1000674_pt1 | contig 12448 bp, 9 predicted proteins | sample AttlaeALBM2_FD_111481 | JGI IMG/M metagenome (GOLD analysis project Ga0157361, IMG submission 111481) | Fungus gardens microbial communities from leaf cutter ant in Ribeirão Preto, State of São Paulo, Brazil - Atta laevigata ALBM2 | ecosystem: Host-associated > Fungi > Mycelium > Unclassified ...
TATTGTTCTACATATGGTAGTGCCTTTGTGCTAGAAATAGTGATAACCTAACCATATAGAGGCTGTCCTTTGTTCTAAGAAAAGGACAAATGACTATCTATGGGTAATTAATGAAGTCTATGTACAAACATTGAGGTCTTCATATCTTCACTAATATTAATTGCCTTGAGGTTGTTCTAGGCTAATTCTGAGCATTATGAAGAAGGCTTCTGCTGAGCCTAGAACCAAAGCATCGATCATGGCGGTTTTTGAGATATTAGCAATTTAATAAATGGTAACATGGTAGTTACCAGTTGATCTGCTTAATATCTCATCCATTATTGATTGCCTCGAGACATGACTAGCATCGATCAAAAGGTCTTTTTAAGGGCTTTAAGCTGGCTTTAAGACCGTGGGAATCGTTGAAGAATTGGTGGAGATATGACCAAATGAAGTTTGTGATAGTTAGTATAAAAGTTTCATAAGCAAAACCCAGACAAACCAAAGGTACCATCTTAAGAACAATAAATTTTTTCAAACAACTCATAAGATTATGAGGCATGGTCTTAAAGGAGGGGTACTGTCACAATCAATGACATCAGCACTATTACTTAAGCTAGAGTAGTTGCTGAAGAACTGTAAAGTTCTAATATGACCAAGAATTGTTAGTATTATAGTAATTAGTTTTGTTGTCTCTAAAGCTATTACCTAAAATCTAGTCATAAATTCTATCCTGATCACTCTTTGAGAAAATTGGGGAATTAGCTCAGCAGAGGGTGTAACTAATTGTTGAAGCCAACCCTAGTCAAGTCTCAGGCTTGATAAGGGCTTATGAACTAATAGTCATGTACTTTGTATTACTAAACTCTTTCACTACCTTCTAAACTATAATGAATAACTTGTCCTATAATATGATCAATCAAGGGAACATAGCAACATTTATTGATAATATCATAGTTGTTATAGATATAGAGGAGGGACATGATAAATTGGTGGAGGAAGTACTAAGAAGGCTAGAGAAAAATGATTTATTTGTCAAACTAAAAAGTGTCAATGGAAAGTAAGTGAGATAGAATTCTGAGATATAATAATTGGGCCTTGAGGAGTTGAAATGCAGAAGAAAAAAGTGGATAGAGTCTTGAGCTAGCTGGTACCAAAGGACATAAAAGAGATACAAAAATTCCTAGGACTCACCAATTACTATAGACAATTTATTAAGGATTTTGCTAGAATTGTGACTCTATTACATCTGCTGGTCAAAAAGAAAGAAAAGTGAAGACAGGAGAAAGAACAGGTAAAAGCATTTTAAAAGTTGAAGAAGGTATTTATAATAGAGCTAGTTCTAGCCATTCTTGACTTAGATAAGAAAATGAGAGTAGAAGCTAATACTTTAAATTATGCTATAGGAGGAGTACTGTTAGTTAAATATAGAGATGAGAAATAGAGACTAGTCATCTTTATCTTGGAGTTGCTAAATGCAATAAAATGCAACTATAAGATCTATGATAAGAAAATGCTAATAGTGATTTAATGTGTTTGAAGACATAGAGACACTATCTACTTTTATATAAAGTTTGAAATCTAGACAGACCATAAAAATCTCTAGTACTTTATGACTAGTTACTATGAGGACAACCTCATAGTAACTAGAGTAGAACTCTAGGAGATTTCTTAGTTTATAGTCAACTTTGTAAGAAAGCTAAACTCCAAGCCAGAATTAAGCTAACTACTCTTTGTTCAGCAATTAACAAAGAGAACTCGATAAAGTTCCTATTAGATTTTCTACACTACTTATATAACTACTACATGGTCTATGTACTACTTTCTCATGCCTGTCATATGACCCATCATGTGATGTCACATGAATGTGACTGTGATGAGACACTTTCCCACACTCTCTTCTGTATAGTAAGTCTAAGATAAAAGAAAAAGAAAAAGCAATATAAATAATGACTTAGCCATTTTGCTAAGTCATGACAAACTTATGATATGTATATTATAACTTGGCAAGATAGCTAAGTCATTATTTATATTTTCTTTTCTAGACTTACTATACAAGAAAGGAGTATGGAAAAGTATCACATGACTATGACTATGTTATATGTCACATGTCAGTATGATGTTATATAATGGAGTCACATAATAAGCATAAGAAAGTAGTATACAGAGCATATAGTAGTTATATAAGTAGTATACAGAATTAAACAAGAACTCCATTAAGTTCTCCTTGTTAACTTGGACTTGGAGTAGGCTTAAGTCATCTTGGCTAAAGTCTTACAATGTAGGCTTCCTAGTTACAAACTCTCTGGTAGTTAGGGTCTACTAGAGAGCTAACTGAATTGGTCAAGTATTCAACAATAATAATATACTTGGTTGACATAAAATAGCTCTAGTAGATAGTATTTAGTATATCAAAGTGAAATCTAGTGTAGTCCCTTTACAATCAGAAGCTGAATTGAAGACAAACTGGATAAGCATTGTACCTATTGCAGTTTGGCTTTACTCTAAAGCATGTTCTAGAAAAAAGCATTGAAAAGACAGACAAGCTGAGCCAAAGACTAGACTAGTAAGGAGTAGAAAACAATAATGAGAATCAAATACTAATAAAGCTAGGATAGATAAAAAGAACAGAAATATTATGAGGCCAGAAATATATTCAAGCCTAAAAATAGATAAATTTTGTGACTTTACACTCCAAGATAAATAGACAAAGAAAACACTACTGCAAGGTTATAGAACACAAATATGAAAGGACTTTATTGGCTAGAGTAGCTATTTAACTACAATAGCAGGATACAAGGTCACTATACCCAATAGGCCATTACTTGAGAACTAGCAGATTCATGCCCACAGTCCCATAGTATTATGCTAGCTAGACAGCCTAGCCAGTAAAATAGGAGCCTCATGTAGAAAGTCCAGAACCTTGCCAATAACAAGAAACACCATATACTAAATAAAAATAATGTCACAAGAGCTCTAAGATATAGTTAGACCTTACTAGAAAGTCAAAGATACAAGGAGGAATCAAAGTCAAATATCTGATTACATAGTCAAGAGTACTACTATGAGGATAGTTTGATCACATAGTCAAAGAGTACTACTGTGAGGACAACTTTGAAACAGACAGTTAGGGCAATACTAGGTAGGCAAAACTCAGGACAGGAGCTAGAATAGTAGTCTAGAACTTAGATCTTGATTTAATTGAGATCACCATGACATAGATTCATTGGCAAAGTTATCTTCAACCTTTTTTTCACCTTTAAATATTTTAATTCATTTTCCCATGAATTTGCATAAGGAACATTATGCTAAAACACAGTATCAGCTAGAGTGCTCTTCTTTGAAAAAACACCCCTTATTTATCTTATAAATTATATTTACTGTTACCTAAACTATAGTTAGAGAACTTTACAAAAAGGAAAACAGGAGCACCTTAGCAGAATAGTCCTCTACAACATTGATAGAGGAAAATGATCTAAGGAGAAGGATTCAGAAGGCATAAGAAGAGAATAAAAGAGTAGTTAAGGCAGTGAAGGAACTAAAAAGAGCAAGTATGAAAACACTAAAGTATTATAACTTGACAAAACAACAAAGTTAATATTTATATTTTTTTTCTTGAATATATGAGTAAAAAGTAACTCATAGGAAAGCACAGGACAATATAGTAGGGTTAGGGTTACAAATATATATAAATAGTATACAAAATCCAACAGGAACTCCATTAAGCTCTTTTTGTCAACTTGGACTTGAAGGGTGACTAAGTTGTCATAGCTAAGTTACTATATAAAGAACAAGAAGTAGATTATGAAGGGCAAATATATGTGCCAGAAGGAGAGTTAAGAGAGAAAGTGATACAATTGCATCATGATACACCTATAAGAGAACATAGGAGAAAATGAAAGACAACAGAGCTGGTTATAAGAAACTATTGGTAGCTAGGAGTAACATAGGAGATAAAGAGATATGTGGATAGATGTAATTCTTGTCAACACTACAAGAATAGGAGCAAAGCCCTAGTAGGAAAGCTAATGCCCAATACAATTCCAGAAAAACCATAGAGTCACATATCAGCAGACTTTATTACTAAACTACCTTTGACATAGGAATATGACACAATTTTGATAGTATACAATCAGTTTAACAAAATGGCCCATTCCATAGCAACTATAGAAAAAACATCAGCAGAGGAACTTGCAAGACTGTTTAAAGACCACATCTAGAAACTACACAAACTTCTAAAAAGCATCATATCAGATAGGGAAATGCAATTTGTAGCAGGAATAATAAAAGAGTTGAATGAATTTTTAGGAGTACAAACAAAACTATCAATGGCCTATTACTCTTAAACAAACAGACAAATAGAAAGAGTCAATCAGGAGCTAGAATAGTACTTGAGGGTCTTTATCAACCATAGGCAAGAACAGTAGTCAGACTAGTTAGGAACTATGGAATTTGCCCTATAATAACAAAATCCATTTAGCAATAAAAGTTTCTCCTTTTAAGGCAAATTATGGCCAAGATTCAAGAATATGGTTCAAAGGAAAAACAAAGGAGAAATATGAGGCAACAGGAAGATTTGTAGAACAAATGAGAAAAATTCAAGAAGAGGCAAAGGTAGTGTTAGAAAAAGTACAAGATGTTAAATTAAATATTTATTGTACCATGTATTACTATAGTTTAATATATGAGCTATGCTTACATAAGCACACTTGCTTCTTTGTCTCAACTGCCATGTCATAGAACCTCTTTACTTCTCTTAAGATCTCTTTTTCCTATCAGGTTGTCTATCAATATCTATTGGATAACCCAGTGAGTAGGCTATTATTTGTTCCCACTATAATTGCTACTCTCCATCCTTCTAATAGGTTATGGGCCCCAGTTTGTCCTGATCTCCTTTGGCACTCTCAAGCTGCCTCAGTCGATAGCAAGAACTTAACTAGCTTGCTGACCTGTTAGGAATTGAGATAATCTTCCTATTGAATTACCTCATACCCACAGGATATTCTGCTCCTTTGCAGATGCTATGGCCCATAGCTGTTTAGGATGAAGTGCTGTAATACCCTTTCCACTAATATCTATATATCTTAGACCTTTTACTTCTTAATCTCTCCTAATTTGCCAACTTACTCAGAATCTCCCTCTCTCTCTCCTCTACTGACACTGCCTAAATGGTCCTCAGTAAAAATTGAAGAGGTTGAAGATATCAAAGATAAAGATATTGAGATGCATCTCCCAAGTCTTCTGTTACAACCTTGAGGAGTAACTCAGGTTGTAACTTTAAGTAAAAACTTGAGAAATATTATGAGAGTTGAAGAAGAAAGGGAATGATACAATTGGTAAAGTATAAGAAATACAAAAGAGTATCTACTATATATATATCTATGTACCATAAGGTAGAAATGAGGAATACATGTGGCAGACATGAGGTCTGTTAAGTAAAGAACATACCTCACTAGTAAGGGATTGACTAAGCCATTAGATATATGAAGTAATATGAAACAGAAGAAGTAGTCTATGTGTAGAACACCTAGAGTCAATGAGATTGATCATTACAATATCTCCATCTTAGGATTCATGTCCTCATGAATATTCTATAATCTTTTTTCTCCCATGGCATAAATAGCCATTGACTTCTTTTGTGGTTCAACAATGTAACCTTCATCTGGTGCTTCTGCAATGAACTATGGTTCATGTGGTAGTCCTCCAGCATATAATAGTATCTTGAATCCATTTTATACTGTTTCTGAATTTTGTTTAGATTTGATTAATCCTTTGACAATTCAATTCCAATATCTTGAGCTGTTTTCTCCATTTTTGCTGATGGTACAATATCCAGCAGATGGTAGAAAATAAATAACGTTGTTTGGTGCTTTGAATTGTTTTAGAAATATAATAAGATTATCAATTTCTTCAATTATTTGATTGTTGGAGTTCTCCATTGCTAATATTATGGATTCATTGTTTGATAACATTGTTGTGGATTTGTTATCAGGTGGTAGTGGAGAGGGTCATATTAAAATGACTTCTTCTTCTTCATTTTTATTTTCTTTTGGGGGAACTGTTAGTTTGATTTGTGGAAAAGAGGTAAATTGATTGGTATGTGCAAATGATTCTTGTAGTCCTTGAATATGATTATCAATTACTAGATGTCCGTGGCCTTGGCATGTCATTAATTTATTTACTAGGTTGCATTGGATACTGTAAAATCATTGGAATAAGGCATTATGTAAATGTCACAAACTTCATTTGATCATATCTCCATCAATTCTTTGATGATTCTCACAGTATTAATGGCTATGGAAAGCCCTTGAAAAAACCTTTTGATTGATGTCAGTCATGTCCCAAGGCAATCAATATTGGCCAAGATATTAAGCAGATCAACTGGTAACCACCATGTTACCATTTATTAAATCACTAATATCTCGGAAACCACCATGATCGATGCTTTGGTTCTATGCTCAGCAGAAGCCTTCTTCATAATGCTCAGAATAAGTCTAGAACAACCTCAAGGCAATTAATATTAGTGGAGATATGAAGACCTCAATGTTTGCACATAGACTTCATTAATTACCCATAGATAGTCATCTGTTCTTTTCTTAGAACAAAGAACAGCCTCCATAAGGTTAAGTTATTGTATTTTCAAGTACAAAGGCACTACCATATGTAGAACAATAGGTAGTAGCATATGATGATCTGTCCTAGTACACAGACCATTACAATTATGTATATAAGAACTCATAGTTTGAGGATTAGACCTCAAACTTAACAATATCTTTTGTCATTTGTCTAACTTCACATCTTTGAACTCTTTAAAGTATCAAAGTACCCATCACAAATAGTAAGTGACCATTTGTAATAGTAGAATGAGCCTGAGTATTTCTGCCATTTCATAAAATTGCATAGCAATGTCTAAGTGATATTCTTCTCCTGCAAGTAATGTTCCTGTTTTTGCATCTGTCATGGTGTTATTGATAATGTCGGCCATTCTAACTAATTCTTCTGCTTTTTCTTCAAGTCCTGCTATAGCTTCAATGGCTTGAATAATACAATCTTTTTTGCTTGCCCAATCTTTAGTCTTGTTGTTACAATGTATGATCTTTTTATAGGTTTTTTGGTTCCAGGTGAGGGAAACAGCAGTGGTAAAGGCATTGGTAGTAGCATTGGTGAAGGAGGACATGTTTAGAAGTATTTCTTGAGTGTTGATGTGCATTTGAAATGTTGAAAAATAACCTTTAGTCTTTTCTTTTATAGGTTTTGTCTCAAAAGCTATGTCCAATAGTCTTGAATTGCCTCTTTTGCATGTTCTGGATTTGCTTCTGCCATCCATTGGTCATGTTCATTTCCATATCCTTTCTAGTATACTAGAAACTGGGTGCCTCTTCCTTTTTTATGATGTCCCCTAATTTCTTCTACTTCATATTCTTTTTCCTCATTAATAATGTCAGGTGGTGGTACTAGATCCTTATGTTGACTTGCAAATTCTGCCTTTTTGTAATGTATTAACAGGTCTTCATTGAAAATATCATATATGGCCTATCCTTCTGGAAGCTCTAGTCTGTATGCTCCCTATCTGATTTTCTCTTTGCTTGTAAAGGGTTTGTATCTTTTTTGGTCTAGCTTTTTTGAGGGTCAGTTTGTTTGAATGTTTCTTGCCTCTAGCCATACTTGTTCTCCTGTTTTGAGACCTTGTAATTGGCGTGTTTACTTGTCATATTGCCTTTTCATTGTTTTCATTGTCTTTTCCATTGCTGTCTTTGCTTCTTCTATCATTGTTTCCATCTTCTTTAATAGGCCTTCCAAACTTGGTATCTCTATTTCCACTATTAGGTTTTCTTTCTAGAGGTGTCTTCCATAGTTTACATAGAACAGAGAGTGTCCTATTACTGTATGTTCCTTGTCATTATACTGGAATTCTGCTGTTGCTAGTCACTTTATCCAATCATCTTGTCTGTAGTTGATATAGTGTCTTAAGAACACTTTGACTTCTTGATTGATCCTTTCCATTTGATCATCTGTTTGCAGATGGTAGACTATTAATATTGCTCTTTTGATTCCTAATGCTTTGTATAGTTCTCCTATGAATGTTGATGTGAATTGGGGTCTTCTGTCGCTAATGATCTTCTTTGGTATACCATGTATTTTCCATATGTCATTCTGATATATCCTTGCTACTTCACTTGAGAAGATTGAAGTTGTTGTGGCCATGAGTCTGATCATTTTGGAGAATTGGTCCACAACTACCAAAATAGTATCTTTGTCTTTTGATCTTGGCAGGGGTCCTATGATGTCAATACTGATTTCCTTCTATGGTGTTTTTGGTGTAGGTAATGGGTGTAAAGGTGCCGCTTTCTTCATGTATTACACCTTGTTCTATTAACATTCCTGGTATTCTTAGATATATTTTTGTATGTCATCGCATATTCCTAGTCACTAATAGTTTCTCTTAATTAATTCCATCATTCTGTGTTGTCCTGGATGTCTAATATCTGGTGGATTATGGTTGTCATTGAGTATTTCATCTCGAAGTTATCTGTTTCTTGGTACATAGATCTTGCTATCTATGTAGACAATTCTGTTTTCTTTCTATGTTTTTTCATTCTTTTTTTCCAACTGTTTTGCTACTTCTTGTTCTCTTGTTTGGATTTTCTTGATTTGTTCTTCTATTCCTTCTTTTCTTACTTGTAGATGTTTTTGTTTGAGTAGTACAATAGGTGTTTCATCTTGAATTGTTGTTCATCGTTGATGGAGATCAAAGGGAATTGATCACAGAACAAGAGTGATAACAAATAAGAATACAAATGATCCTCGAGATGTCTCACAATTGTGCACTAACAAGTAGGTACTGGGGAGATGATCAAATATACAAGAGAGCTTACACAAAGGGTGGAATGGAAGGAGGAACTTGAATAACTGAAAGAAATAATAATAAAGTGTTTATGAATCCACTTGAGGTAGATCTTACTATAATAGGATCCCTAAGATGCGCGTTTGTCTTGTATCATGACACTACTGTCCTTACCTAGTCTAGTAGTCTAGCTTGCTGTTGTCATGCTGTACAACAATTTAGGCAACATAAGTGATATTTTTCACAGTAATAACCAGAATCACTGGCTCGAGAGAAGAGTTCAGCCTCTCCCAGAGATATTCCTTTAGATGCCCAGTCGTGAACTCGAGCATCTAGCTTGAGTAGCAGAGTAGTGGCTGTGACCACTACTACATACACCTCATAGACACTTGCCCAGGCACCCCGTATCGGATTATCAATGATTTCCCCTTCTAGAAGTGCTCTTGAGGATGGAAATAAACTTAGCAGAATTACTGCTACCCAAGTGACATCATACCGTAGCTACCAGTAGTTCTATTTAAAGAAGAGTTATGATTAGATCCAGGCCATCATCACTGATGGCTAATTATAGCAAGATCAAGAGAGTCAAACCATTGTGAAGTCATCTCACAATGGCAGTAAAAGGAAACTGGAAGTCAGAGAAGTGAGAATACATAGAAGAGGTAAAGAGAAGAACAGGGAAGTTGAGGAGAGAAGTAGTAGGAAGGCTAGATGAAGGAAACATGCTCGAGAGCAAGATGGCTCAAGATTGCCATCTTTGCCTATGACCTATCAAGAGGCTTGAGGTCTGACCATCATGTGAGGGAGGGTTCCTGGAGTAGGACTAAAAGAGTGGGGAGCAGTTAGCTAGTGTTTAGCAGGATGCCGTCTCATCATTAGGGCCTTGCTATGTTTGGGAATTCAGAGGTTTCTTTGTCTCACTTTCTTTGTTGTCTCTTTGCTTTGTAATCATAATAAAATACTCTAGGACACAGAGGGGAACTCAAGCAATCATACCCCTATTATCATCTCTCTCTGTTGCTCTAGAGCTTAATGGCTATTTTGAGTAACTAAGTTTTCTATTTTCTAAGTATTCTATTTTACTTTCTAAAAACTTACCAAAACTCTCCCTTGATGGGAATTCAAGCCCCAATGGACTTGGGCATTTGCTTATGCTAGGAGCTAATAGCTTGTTACATGTCATTAGAGTCAGCTTCTAGTTGTACAGTCAGCTGAAGAAGAGCCCACACGACGGTATAGGAGTTCTAGATAGTTCTGCTGTATTGATGGTGAGCTAGACTACTAGACTAGGTAAGGGCAGTAGTGTTACAACATGAGACGAATGCGTATCTTGGAGATCCTATTACAGTGAGATCTAACTCAAGTGGATTCTTAAATACTTTATTATCATTTCTTTCAGTCTTTTGAATTGTACCCCATTATTTCCCCTATTTCCAAGCTCTCTTTTATATTTGATCATCTCCCCAGTGTCTACTTGTTAGTGCACAACTGTGAAATATCTAGGGAATCTTTTACATTCTCATTTGTAATCACTGTTGTTCTGTGATCAATTCTCTTTGATCCCCATCACTGTCGATACAGCAGAGCTACCTAGAACGCCCGTGCCATTGTGTGAGCTCTTTTTCAGCTGACCATACAACTGGAAGCCGACTCCAATAACACGTAGCAAGCTATTAGCTCCTAGTGTAAGCAAATGCCCAAGTCTGTTGGGGCTTGAATTCCCATCGAGGGAGAGGTTTGGTGGGTTTTTAGAAAGTAAAATAGAACACTTAGCAAATAGGAAACTTAGTCACTCAAAATAGCCATTAAGCTCTAGAGCAACAGAGAGGGATAATAATAGGGGTATGATTGCTTGAGTTCCCCTCTGTGCCCTAGAGTATTTTATTATGATTACAAAGCAAAGAGACAACAAAGAAAGTGAGAAAAAGAAAACCTCCAAATTCCCAAACATAGTAAGGCCACAATGATAAGACAGTACCTTCCTAAATACTAGGTAACCACTTCCTGATCCTCTAACCCTACTCCCAGAATCCTTCTCTATATGATGGTCAGGTCTCGAGCCCCTTGCTAGGCTGTAGACAGAGATGGTGATCTTAAGTTGTCTTGCCCTTGAGTACATCATCTTTATCTAGCCTTCCTACTGTCTCTCTCTTCAGCTTCTCTGGTCTTTTCTTCTACCTCCTTTATGTCCTTTTGCTCTTCCAAATTCTAGATTCCTTCTATTACCGCTCCAATGCAACTCCATGGTGGCTTGATTCTCTTGATCTTGCTATAATTAGCCATTAGTGATAATAGCTTGGCTCTGATTGTAACTCTTCTATGAATAATACTGCTGACTACTAAGATATGACATTGCTTGGGTCACATTAACCCATCTAAGTTTACCTCTATTCTTGAGAGCACTTCTAGAAGGGAAATCAATTGGAAATCCGATACAGGGTGCCTAGGCAAGCATCTATGAGGTGTATATAGTAGTGGTCACAGCCACTACTCTGCTACTCAAGCTAGATGCTTGAGTTCACAACTGGGCATCTAAAAGAATATTTCTAGGAGAGGCTGAGCTCTCCTCTCGAGCTAGTTATTCTGGTTATTAAGGTGTAAATTGTTACCTACTTTGCTTAAAGATTTGTATGGCATAACATTGTATCCATAACTTGTTATGAACATCGAGTGGGACTACAATTATTATCAGCCATGGTCTGATAATGAGTGGTTAGTAGACGAGATGTTGGCGATGCTAGACGAGGACATTATTATGCAGTAATGCATTGAATAATGTCTGAGGACTCTAAGAGACAATGGACTCACAGAATGGACAGGACTCTTCAGAGAAATCTCAGACTAACTCTCTCTATTTTTGGACCTGTGCTAAATGGGACAAACACCGGACTAACCCATTATTAGGACACTGACTTGACTTGTCACCCCTAGGACTTCTATCACTGGACTATCACTTAACTAGTCACTCTTAGTTACAAGTAGTGTTACCACATTGTAACATAGTCACAATACCTAGTTAGGATAAATACAGACCAGAAAGAGAAGGGAACGGCAAGTTTTCTCTTTCTGTATTCCCTTTGTATTCTTCTTACTCTGAGGGATCGGTACTCTTACTTGTCTTAGGACAATCTCAAGGGTGCTACTCAAAGTCTCGTTATCATCTCTCCTCCGATATAACTTCACTGAAAACCTTAGCCAGACCCTCTAATGAGGAGCGTGAAGATATTAAGTGTTAGATATAGGCTTCAAGTTGAACGTATTCAACTGTGAGGTCTAGAGTCTTAATAATACCAGTTATGTCTCGAGGCAATCAATAATGGCCAAGATATTAAGCAGATCAACTGGTAACCACTATGTTACCATTTATTAAATTGCTAATATCTCAAAAACCGCCATGATCAATACTTTGGTTCTAGGCTTAGCAGAAGCCTTCTTCATAATGCTCAGAATAGGGCTCAAGGCAATTAATATTAGTGGAGATATGAAGACCTCAATGTTTGCACATAGACTTCATTAATTACCCATAGATAGTCATTTGTCCTTTTCTTAGAACAAAGGACAGCCTCTATATGGTTAGGTTATCACTATTTCTAGCACAAAGGCACTACCATATGTAGAACAATA
>Ga0157361_1000676_pt1 | contig 12422 bp, 11 predicted proteins | sample AttlaeALBM2_FD_111481 | JGI IMG/M metagenome (GOLD analysis project Ga0157361, IMG submission 111481) | Fungus gardens microbial communities from leaf cutter ant in Ribeirão Preto, State of São Paulo, Brazil - Atta laevigata ALBM2 | ecosystem: Host-associated > Fungi > Mycelium > Unclassified ...
GGCAATTCTATGAGAGAGCTTGCCTGTAATGATCCTAGAGGCAGTAGGTGTCCTGGGACCAGGACTAACCTCCTCCTCTTCACTTTCCTCCTCCTCAGAGGAAGAAGAGAGCTCAGGAGATGCCTTCCTAGAGACTTCAGCAGCTGAGACACTCCTAGAGGAGCGTCTGACAGTGCGACGAGCACGAGAGCATCCTCTGGGATGAACGCATTTACCAGCCCTAGAGCTGGCACGAGAAATAAGGTTGAGTGAGTCTGGAGACTCACCAACACTAGTAGGAGTAGCCTGTAGGCCAGGGGGACGAGCATTGGTAGCAGATGATTTATACTGAATATTCAACTTAACCATGGTGGTGGTTAGAGGGAAAGAAGGGATGTACAAAGGCTTTATTCTGTTTTGCTATTTACTAATATATCAGTTTCCTTTCTTTTGACTACAGAAATTCTGATGAATGCACTGCGTTTAGCTTTTCCTTATGGTCTAGATTATAGCGCCTCTTTGTCTAGAACTCAGGTAGTCACTCTAGTAGTCTAGGCATATTTTTCAATAGATCTTTTATTATCTCTCTAGTGATTCTAAACCTTTTTAGTAAAGTTCCCAGTACTGGCTTTACCTTTAGTGCAACTGGCTTGTATTTCTTTGCAAAGCAGTCCATTATCTTGGCTAGTTCATTTGGGTTATCTAGCTCTTTTTCAACTAACATTACCTATTATCTACAGGTTTCTGACATCTTTATCTCTTGTAGAAGTCAATCTAGAAGCAAGCTATCCTCTTGTTTCAGGGAACCCATACTCTTTTCTAAGTATAATATTCTTAGTTCATCTGGAGTCAGCTCATTTCCTTCTAAGGGCAACATCTCACTAACGAAAAGGTTTCCATTACAATCTAGACTGATTATATAAGGAATCTCTCTTCTGTGGGACAGCTCAGACTTCTTGAGGTTTACCAAAAATTTGCTAGCCCATCTACTCTTCTAGGCAAGGCCCCTCTTTTATAGGTTGGTATTATTACCATTACTCCAGTATTTGGACAAGTGATGTATACCATCTGGTTTTCTTCTTGATTGTTTATAATTCTGCTTTCTGTAATAGAGTCAAATGGCTACCCCATTAATACTGTATAAGGTGCCTCTTCCATAACATAGACCTGTAGTAGTACTGTCACTCCTCCTAAAGTAAAAGGTACATTTCTGGCTAGTCCACATGTTCTAGAAAGGGATCTATTTGTACTTTGCATTTGTATACCAAGATTTAGGTCCTAGGGAACTTTGTTTGTAGCAACAATCTTCTTAGTTATTGACACAATTTGAGATTCACTATCTAGTAACACTTCTTCTTTGCTGATCCCATTAACAATAGTTGGCACAACTCTAAGATAGGCCATGTCAGGAGCCAATTTCTCTACTTTCTCTTTTTTTTCTTCTATTGCAAACACCTGACAGTCTCATTCTTCTGGGCTTAGTTTCTCTAAGAACTATAGGACTAGATCGGCCATAGCCCAAACTTCTATAACATCTTTATTTTCTATCTCAATTATCTCTTGTTGCTTTTCTAGCCTTTCTAGGCTATTAACTGACACTAACTTCTGTTGGGGCTGATTATTATCTGTTTTTAGATTTTGGTTCAATTCATCTCTAACTGATTGTTTGCTCATAAGTATCTCTTCTAGAGCCATCTGTAATTTTGGTGCCACAGTCCACAATTCTTTAGGAGTAACTTTCACTTCTTCTTTTAGTATTCTATCCAATATATCTTCTGTCTTGACTCCTTTCTTAATGGGCATCTTATTCTTTGAAGGTAAATCTTTTTGAGGAATCTGCCTGAAGTATTTGGCTAGAAGTAACAGAACATCAACTACTAGTACCTGAGTAGGCACCTTACGATAAGGGAACTTATACTTCTGACTTGTAGTTGATGTCTTAATTTTACTACAAGTCCCTTCTTTTGCATCTGTAGATGAGAAGAAATCCTTATCTAAATTTTGTCTATTTACCTTCAAAACCTTATTACCTTGAAAGCAAACTTGTTTTTGAAGGAGAGTTTCTTCATTAATGGCTCTAAAAACCCAACCTCTTTCTAGGTATGGGGTCTTTTCTTATTTGAATATATTCAGCAGCCATTCTCTTCAAGAACAACTCTATGTCTTTTTCTTCTGGTTCTGGAGTCAACTCTCTCTCTAAACTTATCTTCTGTAACATGACCTCAAGACTACTAACTTTCTTTCTTAGTTGGGATAGCTTCTCTAGTCGTCTACTTGATCTAGATTATATTTCCAGTTGCTATCTTACTGGCTGAGATGATATAATAATTCCTTCAATATCAGGTTCTTGATCTCATACACTACAGGTTTCTAGTTCTGGGTCACTCCACATCACCACTGCAATGGAGAACGACAGGTATTTTCTGATGCAGTCCTTAATAGACATATTATGCTCTGTTGAAATAGGCTCTCCATTTGTGAATCTGACTATAAATTTATCCACTAGAATTAAATCTTTTCTCTCATTTTCTATCTTAGCTGAACAAAAAAAGAACAAATAGTCTGGTTCAAAGTAGTAGAAACATTTTCTAGGAGGTCTTAATGGCCCTATCTATGATGGTCTAGATCTGTATCTATTTGATAGACCTCCTATTTCTTTCTGCATCTGATCTTGAGTCTAGATTAGCATATGGATACTATCTAGAGTACCTTATATGCTTTTCTCATGCTTTTTTCTAGTCTTCTCTTGTATCTCATACATTGTCTTCAATGTATTAATTTCTTGTTATACACTTTCTATGTCTGTAGTAAGTTCTATCTTTCTAACTGATTCTTCTTTCAAGAACGATATTTGTTCACTAGACTCTGGGTTGATCTTATTATTTCTAGACATAGTCATTGAGGTATGTTTAAGTGCCCAAGCAATCATCTTTTTACTAACAAGATCTACCACTTTCTGAATAATGTGTTCTAGATTATAGGGGTCTTCTATATGACTCCTTCCTAGTATATCAATCTTTAGGGTATCCTGTATGCTTAATCTAGCATTTAGGGTATCTTGAAATGAGTTATCTAACAATCAGACAAAGAGCTCAACAAGCTCTCAGTTTTTGATGATGGCTGGGGGTTTTAAACATTTCTGGGTGATATACATAAACTGCTGTTTGAATTTCATCAGCTACTTTTCATCTAACAAGGAGATTCCTAAGTACTCTCTACATAGTCTGTGCAGTTGTCCTATTATTGTAAGACTCTAGCCATAATGACTTAAGTCCACTCCAACAAGATAGAGTTGATAAGGAGAACTTGATAAAGTTTCTATTTGATTTTGTATACTACTTATATATTTTACTATAGTGGCTATACAACATTCTCCTATGTATAGTTCTTATGTTATTTCTATCATGTGTCTACCTCATTACATGTTGTGACTGTGACTGTGACTGTGACTGTGACCAAAATGTGTGACTGATATGTGACTGTCACATGATGCTTTTCCATGCTCTACCTTAGTAATGATCTAACTAAACAAAACAAAAAAAAAAATAGAAAATAACTTAACCATTTTGCCAAGTTATAACAATTGTTCTTTGTTCTTCACCCATAAGCTTTCTATCTTCAAATGAGCTAGAAACTAGTTCTAGGGTCCAGTCTCAAATTCTGGGAAGCTTAACCATTGGTTGGCTATATCTATCTTAACATAACTTATTAGCCAGTTAAGTTCTTGTCTATTATCTGATATTTCTGCAAGTCTAAAGTGTTGTTCTACTATTCTAAAAGTTCCTGAGCATCTTCATTTGTCTGTCCCACTAAGGTGTGCTCGGGCTAAGGAACATAGGCATCTGTGTTTTTAAAGGCATTTTTTGCTGAGTAGTTAGTAGAGCAAGTGTTGGAGTATTGGATCATGTAAGTAGTAACTGAGAATTGCTGTTGACTTGATGCTGAGCTGAATCTAGATTATGCTCAATAAAAGACTTTTCAAGAATTGCAATGTCACACCGGACAGCCATTTAGGCAATAAAAGTGATATTTTTCACTATAACAACAAGAATAACTAGCTCAAGAGATGAGTTTAGCTCCCTAGAGATATTGTTAGATACCCAGTTGTGGACTTGAGCATACCACTTGAGTAGCAGAGTAGTGGTTGTGACTACCACTACAGAGACCTCATAAGCATTGTCTAGAGAATTTTATAACAGATCTATAACAAAACTCCCCTCTAGAGTGCTTTCAAGAGCAGAAAGGACCTTAGAAGATGTTTTCTATAAGGATGATGTCATATCTTGGTAGCAGTGACTTATTTATAACATCTAGGTTACCATCAGAGCAGGGCCATCATTGCTGATGGCTAATTATAGTAAGAACTAGCAAAACAAGTCCTCTCAAGGACTGTATTGCAAACCTAATAGAAGAAGACTGAGACTTGAAGATGTGATGAGGTATAAAGGAGTAGTAGAAGGACTAGAGAGGTTAGGCAGAGAGGTCAGATAGCGAGATAGAAGAAGAGATATTTGATGAAAACAATGTGTTCAAGAGTAAGATGACTTGAGATTGCTATCTTTCTCTATGGCCCATCAAAAGGCTTGAGAGCTATCTATTGTTGAGAGAAAAACCCCAGGAGTAGGATTAAAGGAGTGGAGAGTAGTAGCTAAGTGATCAGGAGAGGTGCTGTCTTATTATTTTACTCTTACTATCTTTGGGAATTTGGAAGTTTTCTTTGTTTCTTTTCTTTTGTTGTATCATTACTTTATAACCCTAATAAAATACTCTAGGGCACAGAAGAAAAAAAAACACTCTTTCCCCTATTATCTCTCCCTCTGTTGCTCTAGAGCTGAAAGGTTATTCAAGTAATTTGAGATTTTCTTTTGTGTCTGCTTTATGAAAACTCTATAGAACTTCCCTTGAAGGGATACTCAAGTCTCAATAGACTCGAGCATTTGCTTACACTAGGAGCTAACTACTTGCTATATGTTTTTGGAGTAGGCTTTTAGTTGTACAGTCAGCTGAAGTAGAGCCTGTATAATAGTACAGGAGTTCTAGGTAGTACTACTGTATTGATGACAAGCTAGGCTACTAGACTAGATAAGGGCAATAGTGTTACAGCACAAGATAAATGCATGTCTTAGGAATTCTATTATAGTGAGAGTTCATTTGAGTGGATACTCAAAACATTTCTCTTTTTCCTTAGGTTGTTATTTAATATGTTTTGGTTATTCTTTGGACATTCACCTTTAGTAAGCTCTCTATTATTTGATTTATCTCCCCAGTGCCTACTTGTTTAGTGCATAATTATGAAGCAGTTTGGAGATTTTACCTCTTTGACTTTACTTTTACCTTTGTTTCATGATCAAACCTTTTGATTCCCATCAGTAACAGGAATCAAAAGTCTGAACCATCCAAGAACTACAGATCTAGAGGGATCTGCATTGCAGTCAAGAAAAGGGTTTGGCTTGATATCAGAAGGAAAGCTAGGTATTGGTAGTATGAAGCCTAAAGTATTAGATTCCAGGTTTGGATCTACTGCTTATGTACCTGTCCTTCTACGCCTCCTATATAAGAGTTGTTCTGGGTTGTCAACCAGTGATGCTAAACTGGCTTGCTGTGCTGTTGAAGTCTGTTAACTCCTAGTTCTTTGTTCTGGGTTAGATTCCACTCTAGAAATTAATGTGAAGTTCAAAATTTTGAAAAGTAAAAAGTAAAAGTGAAAACAGTGGAATCAATAAGAATACCCTCAAACCTAAAAATCTCCTCATGGTGGGCTTTAGATAAAAGAGGCAAAAGAGATTTTTACTGTGACAAGCAAGTAGCAAGGGTAGTGACAGTCCTCAATTGCATGCTAAAGGGTTTGTGGAGAGAAGGAGAAAGTGGGGATAGTAGAAAGAAATTAAAATATAAAGCACAGCTTATTTGTAATATAAAAATAGATAGAATGATTGTAGGTTCAATCTAGATCTGCCTTGCATGGTGTCCCTAAGGTGTCCACCTTTACATATCATAACAAGCTCACTAGTAGAATAGTCAGTAAACTACTTATGGGCCTTATCATACTCAATCAAGCCCTCATCCATATCTCCACACCAAAACTTATGGATGTGATACAATTTGAGTTGATGATTAGCCAGGCTTTTCAGGCCTGCTACTCCATAGAAGGTTGTCCAAGTGACCACTATGTCTTGTCTCTTGAAAGAATAGAATATATAGTATGAAACAGTCACCAACTTAACCTCTTACCAAGATCACCCCTTATACTCAAGAGAATTGCATTTACAACCTCAAGAGCTTTTGAGATGAAGGCAAGGACCAAGGAGCTCTCCTCTCAATCTCTGCTCTGAGAAATATATTAGCATAATACAAATGTTGGAGACTCAATTAAAAAGAAATAGAAAAGGAGATCCTTTATTCTATTACTCTCCCTTGCATCTCTTCTCTATAGCACTACTATGTAGCTATAACAGCTGTCACCTTTCTGTTCTCTATACCTCCTAGACATGACTATGTGATCCTGTTTCACCTCTATACTTCATTCTTGTCCATTGTTCCCCAAACCTTGAACTAGTTTCCTTTTGCCCCAAATATAGTCTAGAAACATATTAAAATTATCTTGTATTCCAAAGATATCTCTGAGCCTTTAATTTCTAGAGTTTCAACATTGATAGTTTGTATCTGAGAAACCTGATACTAGCTCATCAGTCTTGTCTCCTAAGGTATAAGCTATTCTAGTATGTGGTAGCTTAGCCACTACCTAATAGAAGTATCCAATCTTGGGTCTAGATTATGTCTGGAGCTTGTAGGAGATCTCTAGAATAGATTTCAATAGTGAAATCTAGGGGTATAATTTGTATTCCATGCTATATTTCCACAGAAAATTCTCTAGCAGCATAACAATGTGTCCCTTGAAAAAGCTCTTAAAGAGATACCTAGGTCTATTTGAAGTCATAGATAGGCTGGGCTCACACTCCTATTGAATCAATCTCCCAGAACACTTGCAAGCAATTCATCTTGTGTTCTACATCTCCTAGCTAGAACTAGTGCTAACCAGCCAGATTCCTAACTGCACTGACCTTTTTCCTCTACCTATTGAATTGGATGGAGTCCTTGACTTCAAGCTCGCCAACCAAAGAAAAGACCCTCTGCTTTACTATGTACATTGGTTGGGTTATGAAGGCTCAGCAGAGGAGTACTCATGGCTTACTATGGCTAACTTAAAGAATACTACCAAACTAGTGGCTGAGTTTTACTGTCATTATCCTAACAAACCAGGCTCGTCATTTATACCTATACTCACTAGTCCTTACAATTAAGGGTCCAAACCTATGAATGTTGAATGGTTTATAACTAACTATAGGTCACAGGGTATGATCTTGTGTTAGAAGAGAGGTATTGTCATGCTCCATGACCCCAGTGACGTTATTATTACCCTAGACCTCTTGTGAGCCAGTCACTTTCCTGCTTATATCAGCATGACTTTTCCATACTACCATAACTGTATAGTTTGGTAAAGACCCCATCAAGCTATGATTGGAATGGTATATTAGGAATTATCTCTGTGTAGTTTCCTTAGCTTTGTTATCAACTAAGTCTCTCTTGTACCCTATTATCCAAAACTCCTTGTCTTTTGCCAGTTACCAATAAAAGCTCCTCCTAGTTTCTTTTGTTGGTTGTACCTTTCTAGATTCATGTTGCTATTACCCAAATTTCTCCTTGAATTGAGGACTTGATAAGAAGTATGAAAACACTTTCTAAAAGAGATAACAACTAAATTCAAGATCTAAATAGATTATAAGAATCTCAAGTATTTTATAAAGATATAAAAATTAAACAAGAGACAAGCTAAATAGACCTTATACCTATCTAGGTTTAATTTTATGCTGAAACATGTTCTAGGAAGTAGAATAGGAAAGGTATTACAAATTTCATTTAGACCTATCTCTACCAATTCTTTAACAATTTCCACAGTCTCAATGGCTATAGAAAGCCCTTGAAAAGACATTTTGATCAATACTAGTCATGTCTTAAGGCAATCAATATTGACCAAGATATCAGGCAGATCGATAGATAACCACTATGGTATTGTTTATTAAATTGCTAATATCTCAGAAACTACTACAATTTTGATAAATTAATTATGTAATTATAAACTCATATCGCTCCCCATTATTCTACTCCTTAGCTATAGCTAACTGTGTATATAAAGTAGACACAGTAGTATCAGACAATAACTTACTTTCTCTTATATCTTACTAAGTCTTGGGGCATTATCTAGGTGAGTTATTTGGTATGTCATACACTGAGCTATGCTTGCTGCCATCATCTGAATAAATTTATGCTTTGCTTCTAGGCTCAGCAAAGGCCCTCTTTATAATACTCAAAATGAGCCTAGAACAACCCTGAGGCAATTAATATTAGTGGAGATATGAAGTTCCCAATGTTTGCACATGGACATTAATTAATTACCCATAGATAGTCATTTACCTTGAACAAAGGATAGCCTCTGTCACAAACTTCATTCGGTTATATCTCCACCAATTCTTTGAAGATTCCCACGGTATTAAAGCCAGCTTAAAGCCCTTAAAAAGACCTTTCGATAAATATTAGTCACGTCTCGAGGCAATCAATGATAGCTGAGATATTAAGCAGATCAACTGGTAACTACCATGTTACTGTTTATTAAATCACTAATATCTCGGAAACCACTGTGATCAATGCTTTGGTTCTAGGCTCAGCAGAAGCCTTCTTCATAACTCTCAGAATGAGCCTAAAATGACCTTAAGGCAATTAATATTAGTGGAGATATGAAGACCTCAATGTTTGTATATAGACTTCATTAATTACCCATAGATAGTCATCTATCTGTCCTTTTCTTAGAACAAAGGACAGCCTCCATATGGTTAGGTTATCATTATTTTAGTACAAAGACACTACCATATATAGAACAATAGGTAGTAGCATGTAATGATCTGTCCTAGTGCACAGACCATTACAATCATGTATATAAGGACTTATAGTCTGAGGTTTGATCCTCAGACTTAACAACATCTTTTGTCACTTGTCTAACTTCGCGTTTTTGAACTCTTTAAAGTATTAAAGCACCCATCACAAATAGTAAGTGACCATTTGTGATAGCCTTCATATAGTTAAGTTATTGCATTCTAGAGTACAAAGATACTACCGTATGTAAAACAATAGATAGTAGCATGTGATGGCCTGTTCTAGTGCACAAACCATTACAATTCTGTATATAAGGACTTTCTGTCTGAGGATTAGACCTCAGACTTAACAACATCTCTTGCTACTTGTCTAACTTCACTTTTTTGAGCCCTTTGAGAATATTAAATTTACCAATCACCAATCAGTAAGTGGCCATTTGTGATAAAAGACAGACAGCCTGAGCAAGAGACCAGACTGGGAGGTAAACATAGAAAGAGATAACAAAAATGAGATATTGGCAAAGCTAGAATAACTAGAAGCAAGAAGGACAGAGATAGTAGAAATCATTGTAGAAGGGATAAATTTACTTGGAAAAGTAAGGCAGTCTAAAATAAAAGACAATGAAGTAGTAAAAGCAGTTGAGGAGATAAAGCAAGTAAGAGTAAAAATGTTGAGGGATAAAGAGTAGAGGAAAGTAGATAGCGTCATATATAAAGAAGGAAAAGTATATGTACCTAAAGATGATAAGCTAAGAGTAGAAATCATCAGGCTACACCATGATCCACCAGTAGAAGGACATAGGGGCAATAAAAGATGGTGGAATTGGTCACCCAAAACTTTTGGTAATCAGGAGTTACCAAAGAAGTAAAGCAATATGTGGAGGAATGCAATGCCTACTAACACAACAAAAATTGCACAGAACAGCTAGCAGGAAAATTAATACCAAATTCAATTCTAGAAAAATCTTGAATGCATATATTAACAGACTTTATTACCAAACTGCCTTTAGCATAGGAATATGATTTAATCTTAGTAGTAGTTGACAGATTAACAAAAATGGTTCACTTTATTCTAACTACAGAAAAGATGACAGTAGAAGAATTGGCTAGACTGTTTAGAAATAATGTGTAGAAATTACATAGTTTATCTGAAAGTATCATATCAGGCAAGGGACCACAATTTGCAACAGGGTTAATATGGGAGTTAAATAGGATACTAGGGATTGAGAGTAAGATGCCAATAGCATTCCATTCTCAGACAGATAGATAAATAGAGAGGGTCAATTAGGAGTTAGAACAGTACTTAAGAATGTTTATTGACTATAGGTAGAAACAGTAGCCAAACTGGTTAGAAATAGCAGAGTTTGCATACAACAATAAAGTATACTCAAGTACTAAAACATTACTTTTCAAGACAATTACAGACAAGATTCTGGAATGGGGTCTGAGATAAGGAAAAAAGAGATGCAAGAAAGTAGGGAAATTTGTGACAAAGATGAAGGAAATTCAGGAGGAGGCAAAAACAGTACTAGGCATCCTTTCTAACTCTTTTTTTCTAAATAGCTTTTTCTACTTTCAGAATCTTCTTAGTACTAGTCTTTCTACTATTTTCTTTTATTTGGTTTTTCTTATTTTTAAGCTCACTCTATACAGTGGTAGACAATATATCATTTCTATCTTCCTTTTCTCACAATCAATTTCTAGATTATGGGCTGCTAGCTATGGTATCTCTCAAATTACTTTTGTCTTTCCCAAGTTACAGATGTTTATCTTTACTCTCTCTACATGCCCTTTGAAAAACATGTTGCATTTAACTTCATGAGTAATTGCTTCTTTACAATTCTTTGTGCCATCCACATTTTTTACTACTACTAGCTCTCTTAGCTTTTTTATTTTGAATTCTTTTTCCTCTGCAAACATTCTGTTCATAAATAGGCCTGTTGTCCTACTATCAAGCAATGCCTCCACAGCTACTCCTTTGTGATTTTCAATATTTTCTAGCCTTATCTTCATCTAAACCTCTCTTGGTAACCAAAGTGTATACTATACATCTTTTACTCCCTCAGTGATTGATATATCAATTTTATTGCCCAATTTTTGTGGGTGCAATATACTGTATAGGTTATTAGAAGCCAGCTAGAAGCTTACTGACTTCCATTGTCTTTTACTGGCTCATATGATATATCTATCTTATTTACTTTTTGTCCTTCCTAATTTCTTTTTTGCCAACAATTCCTTGCCATATGTTCAAATTTCCCACAATTATAACAGGTTCTATCTCTCTCTCTTATTCTGTCCACATCCATTACATTAGGGTTCCTTGCTGGTAACCCCTGATGTTTTTTCTGACTGTTTTGAAATTTATATAAATATTCCTCTTCCTTCTTCTCTATTCTATCCTTCTCTTTCTTTTTGTACATTTGAGGGCATTGTCCCCTGTACTACTCCTTTCCCACTACTGAGCACCCTTCCTTCTGTTATGACCTTAAGGATGATATAAGAGTTGAGGAAGGAAGGGAATGATACAATTGGTAAAGCATAAGAAATACAGGAGAGTATCTACTGTATATATACCTATGTACCATGAGGAGTGAATGAGGAATACATGTAGTAGACATGAGGTCTGCTGAGTAAAGAACATGCCCCACCAGTGAGGTGCTGACTGAGCTATTAGATATATGAAGTAAGATGAAACACAGAAGTGGTTCATGTGGTTGCATCATGGTAAACACCTGTATGAAATGAGATCGATCATTACACCTTCTATCCTACTCTGTCTCATATTTTAATCCAACTTTATTGCTCTTTCCTACTACTCTTCTATTATAAAGAGGGAGCTCTTTGCCTCTACCAGCCTTCTTTTGATTATCCCATTTATCCCTCTCTTAAATTCTTCTACTAACAGTCTTCCTAAATATCCATCTCCTCTTGCTGTTTTCCTAAAAATTTGGATGTACTCATTATATGTCTTACTTCTTTGTTTCAACAATCTTAACTCATTCACCTTTCTACTTTTCTTGTTAAACTCCCCAAATTCCTTTCTAATTCTTGTAAATAACTCCTCCACAGTATCCTACCTCAAAGTCCCTTCCACAATCTCTTCTATTACATTGTCATTCCATACTTTTCCCATTTCTCCTTATATGTATAATAGCACCTATGATATTTTCTTTCTCTCTGCTATCTGGTCTATCTTTATCCTAATATATAGCCTACAGGCATTAATGAACCCCATAGCTTTCTCTCTTTTCCCATCAAACACTGTGTAAGGGTTGGCTTAGGACTAAAGCTCTACCCAATCAATAAGGATTAAAAGAGAAGAACTTGATAGAGTTCTCTATTGAAATTACCTACTACTTATACAAATATTTTATGGTCTGTGCCCTACTATTCTGCAGTCATATGTTTTACTAGAATGTTCTATAATTATATGTCCTAGTCATGTGATATGGTTTACTTAAGATTTCTATACTACTTATAGTTTAATTCTATTATATGTCTTGAGATTGTAAATTA
>Ga0157361_1000677_pt1 | contig 12394 bp, 9 predicted proteins | sample AttlaeALBM2_FD_111481 | JGI IMG/M metagenome (GOLD analysis project Ga0157361, IMG submission 111481) | Fungus gardens microbial communities from leaf cutter ant in Ribeirão Preto, State of São Paulo, Brazil - Atta laevigata ALBM2 | ecosystem: Host-associated > Fungi > Mycelium > Unclassified ...
CAATTTGGGGCTGGTCGGGGAAAGTAGTGGCTTATACCCTCAAAAACAACGGTGGTCTGACATAGAGAGGGCCACCTTCTCTTTCGGCTACGGGCTAATGGTAACGCCGTTACAGTTAGCGCGAGTCTATGCAACCATTGGCAGCTACGGCATCAACCGCCCGCTGTCGATCACCAAAGTTGACCCGCCGGTCGCGGGTGAGCGCGTTTTCCCGGAAGACGTGGTGAAAACGGTGATGCACATGATGGAGAGTGTTGCGCTGCCCGGCGGTGGTGGAGTGAAAGCCGCCATCAAGGGCTATCGTATTGCCATCAAAACCGGTACCGCGAAAAAAGTCGGGCCTGATGGACGCTACGTCAATAAATACATTGCTTATACCGCAGGCGTTGCGCCTGCCAGTCGCCCTCGTTTTGCTCTGGTGGTGGTCATCAACGATCCCCAGGCCGGTAAATATTATGGCGGTGCGGTCTCTGCACCGGTATTTGGCGCCATTATGGGTGGTGTACTGCGCACCATGAATATCGAACCGGATGCGCTACCCACCGTTGATAAAGACGAGTTGGTGAAGAACAGAAGTGAGGAATCAAGTGACAGATCGTAACCTGCGCGACTTACTGGCCCCCTGGGTGCCTGGCGCGCCGGCGCGTCCACTCCGTGACATGACACTGGATAGCCGCGCTGCGGCTGCTGGCGATCTGTTTATCGCCGTGGCGGGCCATCATGCTGATGGACGTCGTTTTATTCCGCAGGCTATCGCGCAGGGTGTTGCGGCCGTTATTGCCGAAGCCGAAGGCGAAGCCAGCGATGGGGATATCCGTGAAATGCACGGTGTGCCGGTTATCTATCTGGCGCAGTTGCAGCAGCGTCTCTCTGCACTGGCCGGGCGCTTTTACCAGCAGCCTGCTGAAAAACTGAAACTGATTGGTGTTACCGGCACCAACGGCAAAACCACCACAACGCAGCTGATTGCGCAGTGGGCCAGCCTGCTGGGTGAAACCAGCGCGGTGATGGGCACGGTGGGCAATGGTCTGTATGGCCAACTGGTGCCGACAGAGAACACCACCGGTTCGGCAGTGGATGTACAGCATGTTCTGAACGATCTGGTCGATCAGGGCGCTACGCTGGCGGCCATGGAGGTCTCTTCGCACGGGCTGGTGCAGCACCGAGTGGCGGCGCTACCCTTTGCTGCCGCCGTGTTTACCAATCTGAGCCGCGATCACCTTGATTACCATGGTGATATGCAGAGCTACGAATCGGCCAAATGGCTGCTGTTCTCTGAGCATCAGGTGGGTGAAGCCATCATTAACGCCGACGATGAAGTGGGGCGGCGCTGGCTGGAGAGATTGCCAGATGCGGTCGCGGTCACGCTGGAGGACAACCTGCAGCCCGGTTGCCACGGGCGCTGGTTGAAAGCGACGGCGGTCAATTACCACGATGGTGGCGCGCAGGTGCGCTTCAGCTCCAGCTGGGGCGAAGGCGAGTTTGATAGCCGCCTGATGGGCGCTTTTAACGTCAACAATCTGCTACTGGCGCTGGCCACGCTGCTGACGCTGGATTATCCGCTGGAGGCGCTGGTTGCCACGGCAGGCCAGCTGCAGCCGGTCTGCGGCCGCATGGAGGTGTTCAGCGCGCCGGACAAGCCGACGGTGGTGGTCGATTATGCCCACACGCCAGACGCGCTGGAAAAAGCGCTGGAGGCGGCGCGCCTGCACTGCAAAGGCCAGCTATGGTGCGTGTTTGGCTGCGGCGGCGATCGTGACAAAGGCAAACGTCCGCTGATGGGGGCGATCGCCGAGCAGTTCGCTGACATCGTTGTGATTACTGACGATAACCCGCGCAGCGAAGAGCCCGCCGCCATAGTGAATGACATTCTGACCGGTCTGCTCGATCCGGGCCGCGCCCGCGTGGTTGCTGGCCGCGCGCAGGCCGTTACCCACGCGGTAATGCAGGCAAAAGCTGACGATATTGTGCTGGTTGCCGGTAAAGGCCACGAAGATTACCAGATTATCGGCAACCGCCGCCTTGATTACTCCGACCGCGCTACCGTCGCCCGCTTACTGGGGGTGATGGCATGATCCCGATTACTCTGCAAACCCTGGCCGTCATCAGCGGCGGTGAGCTGCTGGGTGACAATTTGACGATTGCCGAGGTCACCACCGATACGCGCAACGTTACTCACGGCAGCCTGTTTGTGGCGCTGGTTGGTGAGCGCTTTGACGCGCACGATTTTGCCAGCGATGCGATCGCCCGTGGCGCGCAGGCGCTGTTAGTGAGCAAGCGCTTAGCAGTTGATGTGCCGCAGGTGAGGGTAGCCGATACGCGCATCGCCTTTGGTCAGCTTGCTGCCTGGGTGCGCCAGCAGGCGAAAGCCCGCGTGGTAGGCCTGACAGGCTCATCGGGTAAAACCTCCGTGAAGGAGATGACCGCCGCGATTTTGCGCCAGTGCGGTGAAACGCTCTATACCGCCGGTAACCTGAACAACGATTACGGCGTGCCGATGACGCTACTGCGCCTGACCGCGCAGCACGATTACGCTGTGATTGAGATGGGCGCGAATCATCAGGGTGAAATTGCCTATACCACTAACCTGGTGCGGCCGGAAACGGCGCTGGTCAATAACCTGGCCGCTGCGCATCTGGAAGGGTTCGGTTCGCTGGCGGGTGTGGCGAAAGCCAAAGGGGAGATCTTTGGCGGATTGCCGGTACACGGTACGGCGATCGTCAATGCAGACAGCAACGATCTTGCCAACTGGCAGCCGCAGTTTGCTGATAAAACCCTGTGGCGCTTCTCGCCGCAGCCGATGGCTGATGCGGAGTTCCGCGCCAGTGACGTTGTGCTGCGCGCCGATGCCACGCTGTTTACCTTACATACGCCTCGCGGTGACATTGCCGTCGAGCTGCCGCTGCCGGGGCGTCACAACATCGCGAACGCGCTTGCCGCTGCAGCGCTGGCGCTCTCTGTGGATGCGCCGCTCACTGCGATTCAACAGGGCCTTAAAACCCTGCAGCCGGTTCCCGGTCGTCTCTTCCCGATTCGTCTGGCGGCCAGCCAACTGCTACTGGATGACAGCTACAACGCTAACGTCGGCTCAATGACGGCCGCCGCGCAGGTGCTGGGCGATATGCCGGGCTTCCGCGTGATGGTGGTGGGTGATATGGGCGAGCTGGGCGAGGAAGCGGCGTCCTGCCACCGCCAGGTGGGCGAAGCGGCAAAAGCTGCCGGCATTGATTGCGTACTGAGCACCGGTAACCTCAGCCATTTTATTAGTGAAAGCAGCGGTAAAGGCGAACATTTCGCCACTAAAGCAGCGCTGACTGAACGTTTACGTACGCTGCTGTCCCAGCATCAGGACATCACTATTTTGATTAAAGGTTCACGTAGTGCCGCCATGGAGCAGGTAGTACAGAGCTTACAGGAGAAAGGAACATGCTAGTCTGGCTGGCCGAACATTTGGTCGCATTTTATTCCGGCTTTAACGTCTTTTCCTATTTGACGTTCCGCGCCATTGTCAGCCTGCTGACCGCTCTTTTCATCTCGTTATGGATGGGGCCACGCCTGATTGCGTGGCTGCAAAAGCTGCAAATTGGCCAGGTTGTCCGCAACGATGGCCCGGAGTCGCACTTCAGTAAGCGCGGCACGCCAACCATGGGCGGCATCATGATTCTGACCTCGATTACCGTGTCGGTGCTGATGTGGGCCTATCCGTCTAACCCGTATGTCTGGTGCGTTCTGGCCGTGCTGATCGGTTTTGGCATCATTGGCTTTGTCGATGACTACCGCAAAGTGGTGCGTAAAGACACGAAGGGTCTGATTGCCCGCTGGAAGTACTTCTGGATGTCGGTAATCTCGCTGGGCGTCGCCTTTGCACTGTTTATCGCCGGGAAAGATACGCCGGCTACGCAGCTGGTGGTGCCATTCTTTAAAGATGTTATGCCGCAGCTTGGCCTGTTCTACGTGGTGCTGGCGTACTTCGTGATCGTCGGCACCGGCAACGCCGTGAACCTGACCGATGGTCTTGATGGTCTGGCGATTATGCCGACGGTATTTGTTGCCGCCGGTTTTGCGCTGGTGGCCTGGGCGACCGGTAACGTTAAGTTCGCGGAGTATCTGCATATTCCGTATCTGCGCCATGCCGGTGAGCTGGTGATTGTCTGCACCGCGATTGTCGGAGCTGGCCTCGGCTTCCTGTGGTTCAACACCTATCCGGCACAGGTCTTTATGGGCGATGTCGGTTCGCTGGCGCTGGGTGGCGCGCTCGGTACGCTGGCAGTGCTGCTGCGTCAGGAGTTTTTGCTGGTGATCATGGGCGGCGTGTTTGTGGTGGAGACGCTGTCGGTAATTTTGCAGGTAGGGTCATTCAAACTGCGCGGTCAGCGTATTTTCCGTATGGCGCCGATTCACCATCACTATGAACTGAAAGGCTGGCCGGAGCCGCGCGTGATCGTGCGCTTCTGGATTATCTCGCTGATGCTGGTGCTGATTGGCCTGGCAACGCTGAAGGTACGTTAATCATGGCAGACTATCGGGGCAGAAAAGTCGTCATCATTGGATTAGGCATTACCGGCCTCTCCTGTGTTGATTTCTTCCTCGCGCAGGGCGTCACGCCTCGCGTGATGGATACCCGTGTGTCACCGCCGGGGCGGGATAAACTGCCCGGGCAGGTTGAGTGCCATGTGGGCGGCATCAACAGTGACTGGTTACTGGCAGCGGACCTGATTATCGCCAGTCCGGGTATTGCCCTGGCGCACCCGGCGCTGAGTGAAGCCGCCGATGCAGGCATTGAAATCATCGGTGATATCGAACTGTTCTGCCGTGAAGCGCAGGCCCCGATTGTGGCGATAACCGGCTCTAACGGCAAAAGCACCGTTACAACGCTGGTAGGCGAAATGGCACGCGCCGCAGGCTGGCAGGTTGGCGTCGGTGGCAATATCGGCTTACCGGCCCTGACGCTGCTGAAAGCGCCGGCCCAGCTCTATGTTCTTGAGCTCTCCAGCTTCCAGCTGGAAACCACCTGGAGCCTGAAAGCGGCGGCGGCCACCATCCTCAACGTTACTGAAGATCACATGGATCGCTATCCGTTGGGTATGCAGCAGTATCGCGCGGCCAAGTTACGTATTTATGAAAATGCCAGCGTCTGTGTCGTTAACGCAGACGATGGCATGACGATGCCGGTGCGCGGCGTGGATGCACGCTGCGTAAGCTTCGGGATTGATGTGGGTGATTACCATCTCAATCAGCAGCAGGGCAGCACCTGGCTGCGGGTAAAAGGCGAGAAAGTGCTGGATACCCGTGAGATGAAGCTGGTGGGCCAGCACAACTACACCAACGCGCTGGCGGCGCTGGCGCTGGCCGATGCGGTAAATATCCCCCGCGCTTCCAGTCTGAAAGCACTGACCACTTACGGCGGCCTGCCGCACCGTTTCCAACTGGTGCATGAAGCGAAAGGGGTACGCTGGATTAATGACTCCAAAGCCACCAACGTGGGCAGCACTGAAGCCGCGCTCAATGGCCTGCAGGTGCAGGGTACCCTGTGGCTGCTGCTGGGTGGCGATGGTAAAGGCGCCGATTTCAGCGCGCTGGCGCACTATCTTCAGGGCGACAATCTGCGTCTGTTCTGCTTTGGTCGCGATGGTGATGCGCTGGCCAGTCTGCGTCCATCGATAGCCACGCGCACGGAGACCCTGCAACAGGCCATGGCGCAGATAGCGCCGCAGGTGAAAGCGGGCGATATGGTACTGTTATCGCCGGCCTGCGCCAGCCTTGACCAGTTCCGTAATTTTGAGCAGCGCGGCGATCAATTCGCGCAACTGGCGAAGGAGTTAGGCTGATGCGTATTCCCGGTGCCGGTATCGCCAGTTTCCTCTCGCTGCGTCTGCGCGATTGGGTTATGGGCGCGCGCGACAGTGATGATGCGCCGGTGGTGCTGTATGACCGCACGCTACTGTGGCTCACGTTTGGTCTGGCGATCATTGGTTTTGTGATGGTGACGTCAGCGTCGATGCCGGTGGGCCAGCGTCTCAACGAAGATCCCTTCTACTTCGCCAAGCGTGATGCGTTCTATATCGTGCTGGCGCTGGGCATGGCGCTGGTCACGCTGCGTGTGCCGATGGATTTCTGGCAGCGCTACAGCAATGCGATGCTGGTGGCATCCGTGCTGATGCTGCTGATCGTACTGGTGGTGGGCAGCTCGGTGAACGGGGCATCGCGCTGGATTGCGCTGGGCCCGCTCCGTATTCAGCCCGCCGAACTCTCGAAGCTTTCGCTGTTCTGCTATCTCGCCAGCTATCTGGTGCGCAAGGTCGAAGAGGTGCGTAACAACTTCTGGGGCTTCTGTAAGCCGATGGGCGTGATGGTGATTCTTGCTGTGCTGCTGCTGGCCCAGCCCGACCTGGGTACGGTGGTGGTGCTGTTCGTGACCACGCTGGCGATGCTGTTCCTCGCCGGCGCCAAGCTGTGGCAGTTCCTGGCGATTATCGGCTCCGGCATTTTTGCCGTGGTGCTGCTGATCATCGCTGAACCGTATCGTATGCGCCGCGTCACCTCCTTCTGGAACCCGTGGGAAGATCCGTTCGGCAGCGGCTATCAGCTGACGCAATCGCTGATGGCGTTTGGCCGCGGCGAGTTCTGGGGGCAGGGCCTGGGCAACTCGGTACAGAAACTGGAGTATCTGCCGGAAGCCCATACCGACTTTATCTTCTCGATCATCGGTGAAGAGTTGGGTTATGTCGGTGTGGTTTTAGCGCTGTTAATGGTATTCTTCGTCGCTTTTCGCGCGATGTCGATCGGTCGCCGTGCTCTGGAGATCGATCAACGTTTTTCGGGCTTCCTCGCATGTTCAATTGGCGTGTGGTTTAGCTTCCAGGCGCTGGTTAACGTCGGTGCGGCAGCGGGTATGCTGCCGACCAAAGGTCTGACGCTGCCGCTGATCAGTTACGGTGGCTCGAGTCTGATCATCATGTCGACCGCCATCGTCTTTTTATTGCGCATAGATTATGAAACGCGCCTGGCGAAGGCGCAGGCGTTTACCCGAGGTGTACGATGAGTGGCAAACGGCTGATGGTCATGGCAGGCGGAACGGGCGGACACGTTTTCCCCGGCCTGGCGGTGGCGCATCATCTGATCGAGCAGGGCTGGCAGGTGCGCTGGCTGGGGACTGCCGACCGTATGGAAGCCGATTTGGTGCCGAAGCACGGCATCGAGATCGAGTTTATCCGCATCAGCGGCTTACGCGGCAAAGGCGTTAAGGCGCTGTTGCAGGCGCCGGTACGGATTTTCACTGCCTGGGGCCAGGCGCGTCGCATCATGAAGCAGTGGCAGCCGGATGTGGTGCTGGGAATGGGCGGCTACGTGTCGGGCCCCGGTGGACTGGCGGCGTGGAGCTGCGGCATCCCGGTGGTACTGCACGAACAGAACGGTATCGCCGGGCTGACCAACAAGTGGCTGGCTAAGATTGCCACCAAAGTGATGCAGGCGTTTCCGGGGGCGTTTCCCACCGCTGATGTGGTGGGAAACCCGGTTCGCACCGATGTGCTGGCGCTGCCGCTGCCGGCTGAGCGTCTCAGCGGTCGCACCGGACCGGTCCGTGTACTGGTGGTTGGCGGCAGTCAGGGCGCACGCATTCTGAACCAGACCATGCCGCAGGTAGCGGCTGAGCTGGGCGACGCTATTACGCTGTGGCATCAGACCGGTAAAGGGGGGCAGGCGATTGTGCAGCAGGCTTACCGCGAGGCCGGGCAGCCGCAGCATAACGTCACCGAGTTTATTGATGATATGGCAGCCGCTTACGCCTGGGCCGATGTGGTGGTATGCCGTTCGGGCGCCCTCACAGTGAGTGAAGTAGCCGCTGCAGGCTTACCTGCGATTTTTGTGCCGTTCCAGCACAAAGATCGCCAGCAGTACTGGAATGCGTTGCCGCTGGAGCAAGCGGGCGCCGCCAGAATTTTCGAGCAGCCGCAGTTCACTGCGTCTGCAGTAGCAGAGACGCTGCGTCACTGGGATCGCACCACACTGCTGACGATGGCAGAGAAAGCTCGTCAGGTGGCGATTCCTGATGCCACCGAACGTGTGGCGCGGGAAGTGGCTCGGGTCGCAAAATAAGTTAACCGGTCAGTTTGGCTGGCGCGCACCTCACGAGAGGTGCAAACGGGAAAATCAGGTAACAGAGACAGATGAATACACAACAATTGGCAAAACTGCGTTCTATTGTGCCCGAGATGCGACGCGTCCGGCACATCCACTTTGTCGGCATCGGTGGTGCTGGCATGGGCGGTATTGCCGAGGTGTTGGCGAACGAAGGTTATCACATCAGCGGTTCAGATCTGGCGCCTAACGCGGTGACTCAGCATCTGGCTTCGCTGGGCGCTACGATCTATTTCAACCATCGCCCTGAAAATGTCACGGACGCCAGCGTGGTGGTGGTCTCCACCGCTGTGGCCCAGGACAATCCGGAGCTGGTGGCGGCACGCGAGCAGCGTATCCCGGTCATTCGCCGGGCAGAGATGCTGGCTGAGCTGATGCGTTTTCGTCATGGCATCGCCGTTGCCGGTACGCATGGCAAAACCACGACCACAGCGATGGTAACCAGTATTTATGCGGAGGGCGGGCTTGATCCCACCTTCGTTAACGGTGGTCTGGTCAAAGCGGCAGGCACGCACGCGCGCCTTGGCTCCAGCCGTTATCTGATCGCCGAGGCTGATGAGAGCGATGCATCTTTCCTGCATCTGCAGCCGATGGTGGCGATTGTGACTAACATTGAAGCCGACCACATGGACACCTATCAGGGCGATTTTGAAAACCTGAAGCAGACGTTCATTAACTTCCTGCACAACCTGCCGTTCTATGGCCGCGCGGTGCTGTGCGTTGATGATGTGGTGATCCGCGATCTGATTCCGCGCGTCGGACGCCAGATCACTACTTATGGTTTTAGCGAAGACGCGGATGTGCGGGTAGAGAACTACGAGCAGCGCGGTGCACAGGGCCACTTCACCCTGATTCGTCACGATAAGCCGGTGCTGCAGGTGACCCTGAATGCACCGGGCCGTCACAATGCACTGAATGCCGCAGCAGCGGTCGCCGTGGCCAGCGAAGAGGGGATTGACGATAACGCTATCCTGGCGGCGCTGGAGAGCTTCCAGGGCACCGGTCGTCGCTTCGATGTACTGGGCGATTTCGATACTGCGGCGGTGAACGGAAACCCCGGCAGCGCCATGCTGGTTGACGATTACGGACACCATCCGACCGAAGTGGATGTAACCATTAAAGCGGCACGCGCTGGCTGGCCAGAGAAGAAGCTGGTGATGGTATTCCAGCCACATCGCTATACGCGCACCCGCGATCTGTTTGATGACTTCGCCAATGTGCTGTCGCAGGTAGATGTTCTGCTGATGCTGGAAGTGTATCCGGCGGGCGAAGCGCCAATCCCGGGAGCCGACAGTCGCTCGCTGTGTCGGGCGATTCGCAGTCGTGGCAAGGTCGATCCTATTCTGGTGGCCGAACACGACGCGCTGCCGGATGCGCTGGCGCCGCTGCTGTCCGGCGACGATCTGGTGATTGTGCAGGGCGCCGGCAATATCGGCAAAATTGCGCGCAGGCTGGCAGAGACCGAACTGCAGCCTGCGGCTAAACCGGAGGTGCGCCATGGCTGAGAAAGTCGCCGTACTGATGGGCGGTACCTCTGCTGAACGCGAGGTGTCGCTGATGTCCGGCAGCGCTGTTTTAGCCGGACTGGGTGAGATGGGCATTGATGCGCACGGTGTCGATACCCGTGACGTGTCGGTTCTGGACCTGAAAGCGCTGGGCTTTGCGAAAGCGTTTATCGCGCTGCACGGCCGCGGCGGCGAAGATGGCACGCTGCAGGCGGTGCTGGAGTTTATTAACCTGCCCTATACTGGCAGCGGTGTCATGGCGTCGGCTATCACTATGGATAAGCTGCGCAGCAAGCTGCTGTGGCAGGGCAGGGGATTACCGGTCGGCAACTTTGTCTGGCTTACGCGCAGGCAGTATGCGCAGGGGCTGGATGCGGCGCAGCACGCCGCAATTGCTGCGCTGGGCCTGCCGCTGTTCGTCAAGCCGAGCTGTGAAGGTTCAAGCGTCGGCATCAGCCGCGTTAACAGTGCGGACGCGCTGCCCGCTGCCCTCGATGAAGCCTTCCGGCACGATGATGATGTGCTGATTGAAGCGTTTCTCAGTGGTGAAGAGTACACGGTAGGCATCGTGGGCGATGAAATTCTGCCTTCAATCAGAATTAAAACCGCCAGCGAGTTCTATGACTATGAAGCAAAATACATTTCTGACGATACTCAATACTTCTGTCCTGCGGGGTTGAGTGACGATCGGGAAGCTGCGCTGCAAACGCTGGTGCTGGAAGCCTGGCGGGCGTTAGGCTGCAGCGGGTGGGGGCGCGTGGATGTGATGGCGGATGGCGAAGGCAATTTCCAGCTGCTGGAGGTGAATACGTCGCCCGGTATGACCAGTCACAGCCTGGTGCCGATGGCCGCCAAACAGGCGGGCTACAGCTTCCCACAGCTGGTGGCGCGTATTCTGGAGCTGGCTGACTGATATGTCTCAGGCGGCGCTGCGCGTAAGAAAAAATGAGCCTCAGGAGCGTGCGCGCTCCGGGCGAAGCAATGGAGCACGACTGTTCGGCATCGTGTTCCTGCTATTGGTGGTGGGCGTCATGGCCGCCGGTGGGTTGGTAGTGCTGAAGTGGATGAACGACGCTTCCCGCCTGCCGCTGTCGAAGCTGGTGGTCACGGGCCAAACGCACTACACCACGCACGATGACATTCGCCAGTCGATTTTATCGCTCGGCGCGCCGGGGACATTCATGTCGCAAAACGTGGATATCATCCAGCAGCAGATTGAGCGTTTACCCTGGATTAAACAGGTCAGTGTGCGGAAGCAGTGGCCTGATGAGCTGAAGATTAACCTGGTGGAGTTTGTTCCGGTGGCGCGCTGGAATGACTCGCACATGGTAGATGCCGATGGCGTCTCCTTCAGCGTCCCGGCCAGTCACGTTGGTAAAGAGACATTGCCAATGCTGTACGGCCCGGAAGGCAGTGAAAAAGAGGTGCTGGCGGGCTATCACACTATGAGTGAGGTATTGCGGGCCAGCAAGTTTACCCTGAAGGTCGCGTCAATGACGGCGCGGCGCTCGTGGCAGCTGGTCACCAGCGACGATGTGCGCATTGAGCTGGGGCGCAGCGAGACCATGAAGCGTCTGAACCGCTTTATTGAGCTCTATCCGGAGCTTCAGCAGCAGGGCCAGAGTCAGAATCAGCGCATCGCCTACGTGGATCTGCGCTACGACTCCGGCGCTGCAGTCGGCTGGGCACCGCTACCGATTGAGCCACAAAACAGTAATCAGCAACAGAACCAGGCACAGGCTAAACCACAATGATCAAGGCAACGGACAGAAAACTGGTAGTAGGACTTGAAATTGGCACCGCGAAGGTCGCCGCCCTGGTTGGAGAAATTCTGCCCGATGGTATGGTCAACATTATTGGGGTCGGTAGCTGCCCATCACGTGGGATGGATAAAGGCGGCGTAAACGATCTGGAGTCGGTCGTGAAGTGCGTGCAGCGCGCTATCGATCAGGCGGAGTTGATGGCAGATTGCCAGATTTCGTCGGTGTACCTTGCTTTATCGGGCAAACATATCAGTTGTCAGAACGAAATCGGGATGGTTCCGATTTCCGAAGAGGAAGTCACTCAGGATGATGTGGAGAATGTCGTGCATACGGCGAAGTCGGTCCGCGTGCGTGACGAACACCGTATCCTGCATGTGATCCCTCAGGAATATGCCATTGATTATCAGGAAGGCATTAAAAATCCGGTCGGCCTTTCCGGCGTGCGTATGCAGGCCAAAGTGCATCTGATCACCTGTCACAACGATATGGCGAAAAATATTGTTAAAGCCGTTGAACGTTGTGGCCTGAAAGTTGACCAACTGATTTTTGCCGGACTGGCGTCCAGTTTTTCTGTTCTGACTGAAGATGAACGTGAGCTGGGTGTCTGTGTTGTTGATATCGGTGGCGGTACAATGGATATCGCGGTCTATACTGGCGGCGCGCTGCGTCACACAAAAGTGATCCCGTATGCGGGTAATGTGGTCACCAGCGATATCGCCTACGCCTTTGGCACACCGCCAACCGACGCCGAGGCAATTAAAGTGCGTCACGGTTGTGCGCTGGGCTCAATTGTGGGCAAAGATGAGAATGTGGAAGTGCCGAGCGTGGGTGGACGTCCACCGCGCAGTCTGCAGCGTCAGACGCTGGCAGAGGTGATTGAGCCGCGCTATACCGAACTGCTGAATCTGGTCAATGACGAGATTCTGCAACTGCAGGAGCAGCTGCGCCAGCAGGGCGTTAAGCACCATCTGGCGGCAGGCATTGTGC
>Ga0157361_1000678_pt1 | contig 12388 bp, 11 predicted proteins | sample AttlaeALBM2_FD_111481 | JGI IMG/M metagenome (GOLD analysis project Ga0157361, IMG submission 111481) | Fungus gardens microbial communities from leaf cutter ant in Ribeirão Preto, State of São Paulo, Brazil - Atta laevigata ALBM2 | ecosystem: Host-associated > Fungi > Mycelium > Unclassified ...
TATAATGTAGATTATTCCCTCCAGGAGCCTCATCTGATTCTCTGAGGAATCTCCTGGAGGTAGGTTGTAACTATATTCCATAAATTATAATTAACTGAGGAATCTCCTGGAGTCTTCCACTCCAGTTGCCCTTACAGTACTGGTTCCACTCCCACTTCTGGTAGTGCTGGCGAATGGGAACATGAGACCATCACAGCAGCAGGGAGTAACATGGGCTCGCTCAGAAGAGGTCAGGGAAGAGATAGGTGTGCTGCTCAACATGAAAGAGGTACTGGCTCTTGAGCCCCTTCGCCATCCCCATCAGATTCACATATACGCTCTCTGCATTCTGATCAAAATAGTCCAGTTGCAGGTCAACAATCAACACAATCCAATGCAGCGGGTGCAGCCCGGCAAATTCTCACATTGGCCATTGAGAGTTTAGATATGATGCGGAATATAACTGGAGTGGTGAAGGATAGTTTGGGTCGAGCCGATGCATTAGTATCTTGCTTTCTCTCCACTGAACTTTGGAATTCAATTGTTCATAGGTGGGTGAATCGTCTGCAGATAGTTGGTGTTCAGCATCGTGGGCCAGAGAACTCAAGTGGTAGCAATGAAATCTTAAATGATGAAACTCTAAACGAGGATTCCCGATTACCTGGGGATGATCTGCACTTTCATGCAGTGTTCACAAGCAGGGACAATTACCAGGTCCTAACACAAACTCATCGGAGTGGCACAAGTATCGCTTCTTCAATATCTGTGGGAAGGGAGGAAGATCCTTCCTCTGGCTCTGTGCCTGCTTCTCCATTCACAACAGTGACTACGTTAAGTCACAAGACAAGCTTCATGTCAACTTTGTCATATACTATGGGTTCAACGAGTATTCCCTCCATACCAACTGGTACTTCATCTACTTCTTTGCCGGTATCGTCCATTTCGATGAGAGATATGTACTGTGGCACAGTCGCAAATGTGCCAAGCCCAGGTGCGATTCCATTGGTAGATATGCATATCGCGTCGCGCTTGAACACACCTAAGATTGGTGTTATTGGGTTGTTGGCAAAAGATGAGGTATTGATTGAGAACGTTAAGGAAGAGCAGGTGAAGAGGCTGGATATGGCATTGCAAATGGAGGTTGACGAGTCATGACTGACGTTTACCCTGTGTCTTCGTTGTCGCTATCTGTATTGCTGTGTGGCCAAGAGACTCTTTACTCATCAGTCTTTGCTTCTTTCTATCCATATGCATGGTCATTCACTGCTTCCTTTCATTTGTTCTCTTTTATCTCTGTTCAATGACATATGATCCAGTCTAGATATTCAATCCTGTGTTGTTATGGGTGCTTCTCCCCTTATAAGTACGTTATTTATCTATTCTCATGTAACCAGATATCTTGTTTTTCTGGGGGGGGAGTTCTCAAAGGATTGTGGTCAGAAGGCATGTGGCCAAAGGAGGTGTAATGAAGCCCTCAAGGGAACATTGAAATGGTGTTATTAGGAACGAGGTATGCCGCAGTGAATTAGTCTGTCACTTAAATGTTTTGCTTCAAACGACAATTGACATGTATACGGCTGGCATAATAAGAATTTTAATACATAAAGACAGCGTGATTACTCGAAAGCAAATTTTTTTGAAACAAAAAGTTAAGAGAAGGTTCAACAGCAAAAAAACACAAGTCCAAAATAAGGTTTTGAAACAACATATAGAAACCTGTTGTCATGATGATGTCTTTGAATCATTCATCTTTTGACTACACCTGGGCGTACTGGGAGAATTCATTTTTTCATCAACAATCCATCAATTGAGTGTCGAAGAGAATAGTTGTTGCGTCTACCAGAAAATCCAGGTGAAAAGGCTTCTGGACTACTGTTCTGGGAATTTGAATCGGCACTATACGTCGAATGTGATGCTGAAGACACCCTTTTGCAAATCCCTTGGACCCAGGCTCGGCGTGTTGTGAGAGCTGTCGGGTCAGACGGACAACTCCCATCTGTATAGTCCAATGGAATGCATGTAACTGAGATTTAAGAATGTCAACCACTCCTTCTGACTTACAGGAATAGAAGCTACTTATGTCGGCAATACTCTTCCATGAGATCGCCTGAACAAAGACCACAGACATAGCGACCACCAAATCTATGTAGGAGGCTGATGCAGGATTGTAGTGCATTCAGTCCAAGTGGCATGAGATGCTGCAGCATTTCTGTTTCTGCTTCACAACATAACAGAACAGCAACTAGTGTATGTTCAGCTTGAGCCAGTTGATGGATCACATGAACCCCATCTGTCAAATGTTGCTCAATCTATAGCTCAAGTTCAAGTGACTCAATGCTCACAATAAGTCATAAGCCCTTGCTGAGCGATATTAGCATGCGCAAAAACTACCTGAAGAGCAGCTTCATGTGCAGCGATAAGTGCTTCCTTCTCTGCATCAGTCTGTTCTTCATCACGTACTCCAGAAGTCCTTTCAGCAAAATACTCAGAGAATCTATGGTGATGTATCAACAGTCAAACAAATTGTTCAGCACAGTGCAAGCGCTCCGCCTGGGTTATCCATATTTTGTTTTCACTCGCCAGAGTTTTGGGAGAATGAGCCCAATATGCAGGGATTTTTTGATGTATCTCGTCCAGTAATGCCTCTTCTTCTCGCATCGGCCTAAATTTCTGCATGCCATGAAGTAGATTGGTGGCACGTAGGAGAAAAGAATCAGATTGATCAGACTCACAAGCAGGTGGAACATCCAATACAGATTCAAGCACAACCATAATCCGAAGTGAAACCAGAAATGCACTCAATCTGCATTCTATACCGGGGGGTGGTGTCACGATTGCTTTGCATGTAATATAATTGTCATTGACTGGAGTTGGTTCCACAACATTACAGTCCCTCAGATGAAGAAGGGAAGGCCTTCCAAAGTGAGCCCCTAACTGCTTGTCCCAAATATAGACACACCAAAATGTGCGTTTACAAACCTCATTCTCAATGGGATTGAAGAGATTATATGAATCCAAAGAACGGTGAAGACCTGCATCTATACACATAGTAACTGACTGGGCGAGCAGTGCTGCAGCCCTAGAGATACGTCCAAGACCCACTGCATAAGCAGCTGCAATGAGGTTGGCTTGAATATTATATAGGGTGGGTTGATCCGCAATGGAATGAATTTGGAGCTGTTTAAATAATTCGTACCAGTGGGCTCTGGTAGATATACCATCATTAGGATAAGCTCTCACGCGAGGATCATCTATATGGCGAGAAGCAAGACAGCAGATAGCGATGATGAAGGCCGCAAAACCTGGCTCTCCCCACTTCTGTGGATTACTGTAATCCTGTGAGAGTAAGAGCAAGGAGAAAATATAGCCTTTGATAAGGATTTGAATTGGGAGACCTACAGTCAAAAACGTCAGGATATGTAAAAAAGAAAGAATATAGTGAGACGTTGACAAATAGTACCGAATGAGGCTGAGTGTGCCCAGCAAATGAAGCGAAGAGATATTCAGTGAGATACACACCTGTCCATAAGCCCTGGCTTGATAGAGGACATGGTAAGCTTCCACATCGTGTGAGGATTCATCCCTGTAGGACCCGTGGTTCTATTGAAAAACAAATCTGATTCATTGACTGGTTTGTTACCTAGTAGATGGGAAGTGGCAGGGTATGAATGTCTGTCTGCCATCGATCAGTTTTGGGCAAGCACATGACAGTCAGCCAACAGCTCAAGAATTGGAAATCCCAAGGTCTCTCCTTGCCAGTGTGTACACTCTTCATCATCATAATATAAATAAGATACGATCAGTGACATTCGTGAGGCGGCCTCTGCCAATTGATCTGGGTCCTGTATTTGACTATAAAAACCATGTAAGTTTGTTTGTGGATTGTGCTGCGCATCTTGGGTTTCAGAATTGCGTGTAAAGTACACGGACAGGCCGGTGACAGGAAAGACATGAACAGATGAAAGGGGGACACCATCATCAGAAACTCCTGAAGGGTCAGTGAATGGAGCCAAAGAAATGGACGTCGTTGGTGCAGTAACATCACCAGTGGTATAGACTGTAGACGGGATGGCATTAACAAGCGGTTCAAGGCGTCATAAACATGCATCCATAGGTGGGACATGTCTAGTGCTGTGACACAATGAGCAAGAAGGTGTAGGTCATCAGAAACTACCTATTTTCTGTGTATTGGTCTTTTTCCTGACTCATCAAATGTATAATCAATTTGTGCGGCTAAACAGGCCTGGCATGGAAGCCCTTCATCACATCTGATCCTCCACCTCCTTCAAAGAATTTCAGGGGACATGATCACCACTATTGCTTATAGCTCACTGACATCGGTCACACGCCCTGGCAGTTGAGGCCGGTGTTAGCCTTACAAAAAAAACAGCACAGTAGGCGCACCTCCTAAGCTTAAGTCGTCCCTTTCTTGGAATGGATGGTTTCTTCTCCTGTTTGTGACTTTCTTGCGTCGTAAGGGACATGATGACAGAGACAATTTGTCAGGAATCAAAATTCATGCGACATTCTCACAAAGATATAATTTTTTTTCACATTCACATTTATGATTTATGGTTTTACCAGGCTGGACGGAATCGTGCAAATTTACCACAATTGGAACTTCTTGATCCCGGTAAATACTTGGCCATGCTTGGAGTAAATATGACTTGCATAGGATAACAAGCACTGTTTTTCTTAATCCTAGACAGAGTCTTAACTTTATTGCGATGGACTGACGCAATAGACATATCCAAGCTCTACCATTATTGTATTGACTCCTCCATTCTACTGACACCACTATTCTTCCATTACAATTGTCTCCACTCAGCTGACACCACTCCAACTGACTCGTCATCGGTATGATGCCACCTGTCACCTGGGGTTAAAAGTTAAAACCGTGTAGAACAGACCTATACAGAGACCAGATTCACTATCCTCCCGAGGCCATCTCCTTGATCCCAAGACATCTGAGGTGAGACAACGCTTCCTTGTATCACAGTCATTGCTTACTGTAAATCATAGATATCAACTGAATAAAAGGTAGCCGTCTACTCGGGGTCGAGACGTCTGAGATATTAACTGAATAAAATACTTGAGTTTCAACACTACATGTGACTGTAGTGTTGAAACACTCTTGTCTTATAAAGAACCGATGTTTCATGTATCACAACAATACAATAATGTCTCACTGCTAACGTTCTCCTGTGCCAATGAATCCATAACCTCATCACTGATCCAATTTCGAGTATATAAAATTAAATTAAATGACAAAAAGCAAAATTCCAATCATTAGATAAAATTTATGTTTTTTTTTCTGTCACCAGCATCCAAAAACGTTAGGACACAACCTAAGTATCATCAGTGTGAATACGACGATGCAACAACTAAGATCAGATATAATGACCAAATAGATAATACAGTATACACAATTTCAACAGGACAGGAGACAGAATAAACCAGATCAAAAACAAAAAAAGGCGAAAGATGAAAAAGAGTGGTATTAAATTAGTCAATATTCTGGCAAGTTACATACATACATATCAGCACAAGGGTTACTCAGCCTTTCTGAGTTTGTTCCATTCCTGTTGATTGATTATTTTGTTTGCCATGTATTGGATGTTAGGACCTTGCCAGAATATCTAGCCGTTTATGGATAGGCAGATCAAAGCTCTATACTGTGTCTTGATGGCATTCTCTGTAGATACCATAATATCTTGTTCTGGCAATGTTCTGCTAGTCATAAATACTCTGTCCTCTTGCCCTGGATACAGAGGTAATTCATGTCGTCACAGGAAATATCAGCAATGAGATGTCTGATGAGTAGTATGATAGATAACAAGCACTGACAGCTGTTATTTTTTCATTGAATCAAAACTGACTACCCCTACTCCCATGGCAATGGTGCTGACAGAATAATTTTCACTTGATTGGCTTGTCAAAATTTATCTGCTCCCATGCAACATCTCTATTCTTGTAGGAGCTACATGTAAGTGCGTCTCTATGCAGTTAAGCTTTTTGTGCGTGCATGTAGGCATCTTGTTGCTAGATCTACTGAGCTACTGAATCAATCACGCTTGTCGGTTCCTCGTAAACATCAACTTGAGTTCCCATCCTGAACAAGACATTACTATGAAACCATCTGCGAGTCCGACAAGCCCTTGGGAAGCTCCATCATCTCCTATAGAGTCCACTGATCTCAGCCCATATGCAACTACTTGATGCAGTTGTAAGAGCACAGTACCCACTTTTCAGACCACTGTGTTCAAATGCACAGTTCATCTCCTCTGCAGGCGTCAAAGCGATGGAATGGAAGCCCCAGAGTTTAGGCAAGATATCTTAAAACATGACAATGCTTTCAAAGCAGTGGCCAGGGAATGTTGGTAGACATTTGATATAGACTATAATACCTGGTATCGCATTTTGGGTAGTTATAATATTAATGACATGATTATGACATAATCGACTGACCGCTGGTGTTGTAACATTACATTACAACAATGTCCTGGGTGTGGAAGCTTCCATAGGCACCCACTTGACAGAATAGGTTCATAAACCAGTGATATCTGAAACCTGGGAACTTTCCTATAGCCCATGTGTAGATCTCAAGTAATTTATATTCATCAGAGAGGAGCTGCTTACCACATTTAACCTTTTAAACTCTATTTGCATGACATTCTATTTTCAAAGATATGTGAGACATAAATATCTATTTGATCAAGATGACCACTGGATGAAATGATAAGTACAGTCATAAGAACATGAAACTTTGCAACCAACTGACTTATGTGTTCAAGTGAGAGAAGAATTGCATGGCAGTGACAAATCAAATTGTATTAGATAGCGATCACAAAACCTAGAGGCAACCATATAAAGGCAAATGAGGACAGGGAACAGGGATCATAGAATACAGCGGTACTATGTAAATGGAATTTCTAATTGACCTGAAGCAGCACAACAGTACTTACAAAGTCGAAGAGAAGTATCTTGTCTTGTAATGTCCTGTTTGTAAGGTTAGTGATCAACATAGAAGGATGGTCGCGATGATATCAGAATGCTGAGATAAATGACCAAGAGTGGGTTGTAGTAGATTTCGGGGGGGAAAGCTCCATAGAGTATCATCCTTACCAGCCACTGCTTTTACTATCCTCGGTAGCCCAAAAAGTCAGGCTTCCTAAACATAATCAACACCTCAAAAGACGAACTGGAAAGGACTGGAGATGTTCTCCAGCCCATAGCACCTATTCATAGTCCTTTCTACTCATAGAGGAATTTTTGTTGCTCCTGTTTACTCCTAATTCTTGCTTGAACTTGACCACAATCTTGATAGTTTGGTTCATAGACAGCTGATGATTAGTTCCCTCAATGGTCACTGTGAATCTAAGTGAACTATTGGTAGTCAGAAATAATTAGAAGAAACAACCCATGGTGAGACTCTCCAATGCAAACCCTCAATCTCCGCACTTAGCTTGATAGATTCAAGTGAGGGGGCAGTCAAACAGATATCAATGGTTTTAAAAACATCAGCCATGGCAGCCATTGGCTCAATGATGCTGACAGATTGCCCTGAATTGTAACATCATTCTTGTCCTTTTCTACCTCGCTTTGCACTATTTTGAATGCGGTGTATTCTTGACCAAGCTGATGCCTGTGACCTTTGGCATGTTGAGACCAAATATAGTGAGCAATGTATATCTGGCAGATAGAACAGAACTGGTGATTGCTCTGACTCTCGGGAGGAATGTCAGTTTCTGGTTCAGCCTCAATAGACACTCCAAGAGATTAGGCATTCTTGGCATGCTTTTTCCCTTTCTTATGCAACAACTATGAGTTAGATGACATCAAGTGCATGTATATTGGATAGTATACTGGACCATGAGAAGTAGTCCCCGCAGCTCGGGAATGGGGTTTCTTGGTTTTCAAATGTTGTTTGTAGTTGTGAATGCCCTAACACACTAAACCTCGCATGTGAGAACGTTGTGATTTAGTGAGCAGGCTGGATCATTGCATGACCCAGTGCTAAGTGGATTTGGACAATTCTTCATTGAGAAACCAGAGAGAAAGTAGTAGGCACCAGTCCATAATAAACAGCCCTTTTATATCCACACCATATATTTTATAGATGAAATCTAGAGCAATCATATAAGGAAATAAATGGTGGAAAAGTCGGTTATACGGTAAAACCTAGTCATATACCAACTAACGGAACTAAGTGGTATATACCTATGAGAATAATTTGTTAACTGAAGTATCGTCCTCTTGATTCTTTTTCAAGGCCTGGTAGAAGAAAAATTTGACCACAAAACTATTGGGAGAACCGATTGACCTTTACAACAGCAAATTCAAAGTTCTCTTGGATAACATGTTGTTGTCGTTCTTGAAGGGCGTACATGCCTGAATGAATCATCTGTAAGTGAGACCCCGTCAGAAAAGATAGAAGATAGAAGGCGCACCTGCTTCTGTGCAGATACTACAAACTTCCACGCCAGAACATTGTCCAATTTTCCCCACCAGTGCATGCAGGTCAATTTCACGTTGCAGTGACATCCATTGTTAAACAGGCATCCCTATGCTTCTGAGAGAGGATTACACATTTTTTGAGAGTGTATGTGAGGGTTTGATATGCGTGCCTCAGGACCTAGAGGAGGGAAATCTAATATTACAATCAATTCACCCTGGCCGCAGCGGAGAAGAATCCAGAATGTCTATAGCATGCAGATGAGCAAGAATAATCTCATTGAGAAGGAGTAAGAGGAAGACATACCAATTCAGTTTGTGGCCATGATGACCTTGATATTTTTGGTTGACTTGAAGCCATTGAGTTGGTTGAGAAAGGTTTGTATCTTCCAAGTCCTCTGCAAGATTAACTACCTTGAGCAACTGTTCGGGTTCAGAAGTGTTGCCTGTAAACACCAAGATCTTGAACCTTGTGTCGGAGGGGAGTAGATCTTGGATTTCAATGGGTCTCCTATCAACTGCGCAGAGAGATATGTCTGGGATTAGCCGTTGACCAACCAGAAGGCCCAATGTCGCATATTGATATATATGAGACAATTGAAGAGGGAGCATAGTGCACACTTATGCCTGATGAGAATTGATCGTATCTTTGGAATGTCCTTATAGACATGAGTTTGATATTCAGCTGAGATGGAAAATAGAGAAAAAACTGACTCTTTGAATGCTTCATGTGTGATTCCATTATCACTACCTTCGGTCTTGGGTTTATCAGAGAACTGGCTTGCAAAATCATGGTCAAAATCAATAAGGTCATGAGCATATTTTTGTCTCTCTAACTCGTACTATTGATATTGTCAAGTACGGATAGCAAGACGTCTCAATTGTAACTTACTGTTTTAAGAAGTGAGATATCCACCCATTCTCGGAGAACATGGACCGTCTTCCATGCTGATGAGAACATGCACTATGAGTGCTCGATATGGATGCAAAACAAGGGTATGCAACTAACCAAGATTGTGCGAATTGTTCATGCTAGCATTCATTCCCTGGCCTATCTTCTGATCAGTTTCATGGATGATGATGTAGAACATCTATCCACACATCAACTTTAGGTGAATGTCTATGGCACACATCCCCAGAAATGAAAATGCACTCATGCTTCATTGATCCTTCTAAAAGATCAAGGGTGGGTTCTACAAGCTCTCTAAAAACCTAGACCGCGAACTGGATCTCATCTTCACTAGGGACATGCCAGTATATCTAAGAGGTTGAGATCAAGCTACATCGTCGAAAATTGCTATACAATACCTGCACTTCGTCAGGGTGGTAATGTTTGCCCCAGTAACGATGATGATTCTTACGGAACTCTGACAAGATTTGAATCATCAGGACCAAGGATGAAACTTCAAAGGTGTTGATGAACTAGATTATACGATCGGAGGTCGAAACTGGAGAGCGAGTGAATTTCCTGAGGACCGATGGAGGTGGGGAGTATATGGCAAATGACTTCCAAAGGTGGCTAAAGATAGGGGTATACATCGTGAGGTGACGAATGCAAACCCTCCACAGAAAAATGGAGTAGCGGAACGACTCAACAGAACTGTGCTGGAAATGGTACAGACCATGATGTTTGACTCTAAACTGCCCAAGGCATACTGGTCCTTTGCTGTAAAATATGCCCAGGAAATCTTGAACAGGCTGCCAACAAAAGCAGTATCCAAAGATAGGACCCCCCATAAACTGTTTCTGCAAAAGAAACCATTAGTGGCTCACATCCAAATTTTTGGGTGTCGAGCATACATGTATGTACCTGATGAAAAAAGGAGCAAACTCGACCCGAAGTCGGTTGAGGGTTTTTTCATAGGCTTACCTGAAAATAAAAAAGATTATGTTATTGTAAATAGTTGAAATCATCTTCGACTGTACAAGTCACACGACGCGATGTTCCTGGAAGACCCTCAATGTCCTGAACGAGTTAGGATTGAGGTCAGCGGAAATCAGGAAAAGGAACACGATGCACCCACCTCGAACAAGATGACAGGACCTCAGCTACTCAAGGAGCGAACTGATGTTGAAGTCGAAGTCGAGAGAAAAGAGGAAGTAGAGTCAGCAAGGGTTGAAGAAAGAAAAGACAACCAACCCACCGATGGACGCCAATCACAGAGGCTAAGACGTGCCCCTGCTCGTGATGATGACAAACGTTTTTTGAAGACCTCTTATGTGCAACAAAAGGGTCCTGGAGGCCTTGAACGGGTGAATAAGGCCATTGAAATTTTGAAGGACCCAACCACCTACGAAGAAGCGATGTCAAGAGGGAACGCTAGGCACTGGAAAAGAGCATGCGCAGAGGAACTCAATGAGTTTGTGAGGCAGAATCTTTTCAGCACTGTGCCAAGGCCAATTGGACGGAAGGTGATAGGCTGTAAATGGGTTTTCAAAACGAAACTCGACACGGAGGGGCAGATCGAGCACTACAAGGCTGGGATTGATTTCGATGAGATGTTTGCGCCAATAATGCAGCTGAAGGAAGTCTCAACTGGACATCAAGGGCATCGTCTTCTTCGAGGGATCGAATCTTATATTAAAGGAGTTGACGAAGGGCGCACTGCTTGCCTTCCACATGGTTGATGTCTGTTGCTCTTGCTCACTCATCTGGTGGAAGAGGTCAATACAAATCTCGTTCTGGATGTTTAGCCATACCTGAGCTATAGAAAAACAAAGAAAACTGCTATAGTTCACCTACCTCGAGCTTTGCAATAGTAGCTTCTGCTCGCAACAGCTAGCTGTTCAGCTCATCCTGACATGTCAATGCCTGCCTTGCTCGAGTAATCTCTGGCTTCAGCGCATTGATGATTGCATCAGGGCTTTCAGGGTTACTGTTCTGGCTTAACAATGCCGAGTCCATTGCCTCAGTTTCAGTCATTCCAGACTCGCTAGAGCTGCTATGCATATTTCTTATATTTGTTTGTTTGTGTTGGTTCCACATGGACTGTGAAGACACTGCAGTTATTTGGTTGAAGAAGAAAAATTATGCAAGGCGCGACAATAAAGAGGACACAATCTGGCACTCTCAACACAAGGATGAAATTGATTTTGAAGCTACAGAGATATCTTATGGGCAGAGTCCTTGGCAGAACCCACCTCTCGTACCTCAAATTCCTCATGAAAGAAATTCTCTTCTCTTTTGAATTGGATTTGCCGGACATGAAATGAACAGGGGTGGACAAAGTCCAAATGTATATAGCTTAGAATGACCATATTGGATATGGCATATGTTGATGGCACGAGGATCCTGTGTATAGCAACCATTGTATTAGCAAAAAAAAAGTTTCATAACAAATAACGCTCTCAATGGTACATTTGCAGAGAACCCTTTGCCACATTTTTCTTCTGTTCTTTTAGCATCGCAATACACTGATATGAGAGAGAGAGAGAGAGAGAGAAATAAATCCGAATTCTCACAAGAAATCAATGAACAAGCCTACCTGTTTTCTCTTTCCTCCTAGACAATTCAGCTGCCTTGTCCTCCTTCATAATTGGGGTTACGCTCTGTACAGGAGATAATGTATTAGGCGTCATTGTCATAGGCTTTGTTTCAATTCAATTGTCTTCCAGTCCGTCGTCACAGACACAGAGGACTGTCCAGGTGTCGAACGAAGAATCGCAGGTGAGAGCACTCTTTTACTTGATTTCATTGTTTTGGGAGACGGCGAGAGCGTATTTTGTAATATTCTCTGCATTCTATTAGGGATGGACTTGCTTGGCAGTGTTATTTGAGGTTGGATCAATGGTCCAGGTGAAGGTGATGGACTTGGTGCCGTTTTGAACCTCTCTGCATGTGAAACTGATTATTTTATTTCTGGACGAGCTGAAAAAAGGCATACTCCAATCATCCTCATCAGCATTGATATCCATAAGATCATCATTCCCTCATGAGCTGTCCCCTCCAGCAATA
>Ga0157361_1000679_pt1 | contig 12382 bp, 8 predicted proteins | sample AttlaeALBM2_FD_111481 | JGI IMG/M metagenome (GOLD analysis project Ga0157361, IMG submission 111481) | Fungus gardens microbial communities from leaf cutter ant in Ribeirão Preto, State of São Paulo, Brazil - Atta laevigata ALBM2 | ecosystem: Host-associated > Fungi > Mycelium > Unclassified ...
CTTCATATCTCTACTAATATTAATTGCCTTGAGGTTGTTCTAGGCTCATTCTGAGCATTATGAAGAAGGCTTCTGCTGAGCCTAGAACTGAAGCATTGATCATGGTGGTTTCCAAGATATTAGCGATTTAATAAACGGTAACATGGTAGTTACCAGTTGATCTACTTAATATCTCGGCAATTATTGATTGCCTTGAGACGTGACTGCTATCAATCGAAAGGTCTTCTTAAGGGCTTTAAGCTGGCTTTAAGACCGTGGGAATCGTCGAAGAATTGGTGGAGATATGACTGAATGAAGTTTGTGACATTATTATTGAAGAACTTTTTCTTTGTAGCTCGTACAACTACTTTTGAATTCCTTCCAGTGCTAAAGGTTACCTGATAGTCAATATATATTAAGACTGTTAGAGCATTCTTGATTCCACCACTCTTTAGAGTGTTTCATGATGTATTTCAATTTTGAGTGGTTATTCCAAGTAGACTCAGATACAAGGGCCACCTATTGGATAAGGTTTTCTAGGCTCTCTTTGGATCTAATGACTGATGAGTTTAAGTTAAAGAAGCCATTGGTTAGTGCTGTGATAAAGTCTTTCTTAGCCTCACTGTCTTTATTAATTGACCTAGTGCTGATGTTAATGTTAGTTTCTATAATGCTCACCTCTATATTAAGAGGGACATAATCAGATAGCTTGCAGATATCAGGGTAGAGTATATGTTGACCAAACCCTTTATTGTTGGGTAGCAAGAAGACGAGGTCTATAACAGAGTTAGAGTCCTGTGGATTATCCACAAATCTAGTAGGACCAGGGTTAGCAGTAGTGATAGCTCGAGGCCTAGGCTATCTGCAATAGTGATGAGATCATCAGCATGTATAAAGTGATGATGGAAATTAGGATCCCAGTTATTGTCTCTTATATTGAAGTTGCCCATTATAATAATTGATAATGTTTTGGCATAGGAAGTATAGAGTAGTTTGGTTGCTATCAGAATAAATGTTGATTATAAAGTTAATGTTATGGTCACTGTAAAAGGCCAGAACATTAATATCTCGATGGTTGACAATATCAAGGTATAGGGCAAATCTCATTCTCACAAGTCATTTATTAACATATGTGATGACTCTTGTATAGTTGTCCTGCGACATATCCTGGTGGAGGAAAAGAGTCTATTCAGGGTGGTTAGGAATACTGTATAGAGGATCTCCCAAAGGGTCAGTGTAGCTTGGGAGCTGGCATAAGAGGGACCTAGGAGGTTCTTGGATGAAAATTATATCAGATAGATTTTTTTGGGTTTCTAGAATAGTATTGGTTAGAGCTTTGTTTTTTCTAACATTCTGAGAGAATATTTTTAAGTTGTGCTTAATCATGATTTATTTCTACCCATGGTTAGGCAAGTTGAGTTAGCCCTGATTTCATGGGCTTCTTGAGCTTTTTTTGTGTTATTTGTGGTTGAAGTGATGTTTCCAGAAGGAATACAAGTGGTCATCAGCCAAGTGTTTGCCTTTGCAGTTGATATACTTGAAGGAGTAAGAGCATAGTTCACCCTGTCTTGTTTCTGATCTAGAAGGGTTTGTTTTGGGATTAGCCTTGCAGTACCAAGCCAGCTCTCTATGGTGCTCCAGCCTGTGTGGGCTACTACACTTCTGGTATCTTGAGACATAAGCTCTGCATGAGAAGATAGAGTGACCCTATTTCCAGCAGTTGTAACATTGTGGGATACTGTCAGAATAGCTAACTCCTGAGCTGGTGTTATGCTGTTAGAGAATTTTCTGTAGAAAAGTAGCATGGGATAAAAGTTATAACCCTGGGTTTCACTATTGGAACCCACTCTAGAGACTTCCTACAAGCCCCAGACATAATCTAGATCCAAAATTGGGTACTTCTCTTAGGTAGTGACTGAGCTACTACATGCTAGAATAGCATATACCTCGGGAGGCAAGATTGATGAGCTAGCATCAGGTTTCTCAGATACAGACTATCAATGTTAAAACTCTAAAAATCAGAGGCTCAGAGATCTCTTTGAAATGTGAGATAATTTTGATCTAGAGCAGACTTAGACTAATATGACGTCAAGACAGTAGATCAAAAGTCTATCAGTGACTAGTGATCCCATCACTGCTAGACTCAGTGAAGAAATGGATGCATTAATGGATAATGATTGTATCGCTGATGCTCAGACATACTATCATGTGTTTCTAGATCGTATTTGGAGTAGAAGGAAGCCGGTTCAGGGTTCAGGGAATAATGGACAGGAGTGAAGTATGGAAGTGGAGCAGGATCACATGGTCATATCCAGGAAGTATGGAGGACAGGAAGGTGACGGCTGCCATCGCCACATAGTAGTGTCATAGAGGAGAGACACGAGAGAGAGTGGTAGAATGGAGAGTTTTCTTTCTATTTCTTTTTAATTGAGTCTTGAACATTTGTAATATTCTAATATATTTCTCAGAGTAGAGATTGATGGGGAGAGCCTCCTTGGCCCTTGCCTTTATCTCAGAAGCTCTTGAGGTTGTAAATGCGATTCTCTTGAGTGTGTAAGGGATGATCTTGGTGAGAGGTTGAGTTGGTGAATATTCTCTATTATATACCCTATTCTTTCTGGAGCCAAGATACAGCGGTCGCTCGGACAATCTTCTATGGAATAGCAGGCCTGAAAAGCCTGGCTAATCATCGACTCAGGTCGTATCACACCCATAAGGTTTGGTGTGGGAGTGCGAATGAGGGCTTGATTGAGTGTGGTAAGGCCCATGAGTGGTTTACTGACTATTCTATTAGTGAGCTTGTTACGGTGTGTAAAGGTAGACACCTTAGGGACACTATGCGAGGTGGATCTAGATTGAACCTACCATCATTTTGACTATTTTTACATTACAGATAAGCTGCGCTTCATATTTTAATTTCTTTCTGATATCCCTACTTCTTTTTTCTTTCCACGAACTATTAAGACTCTAGACCTCACAGTTGAATATGCATTTCAACTTGAAGCCTATATCTAACACTTGATATCTTTACGCTCCTTGTGAAAGGATCCGGCTAAGGTTTTCAGTAAAGTTATATTGGAGAAGAGATGTTAACGAGACTTTGAGTAGCACCCTTGAGATTGTCCTAAGACAAGTAAGGATACCGATTCCTCAGAGTAAGATTTTACAGAGGGAATACAGAAAGAGAGAACTTGCCGTTCCCTTCCTTTTTGGTCTGTATTTATCCTAACTAGGAATACAACAATCATTACAATGTGGAAACACTACTTGTAACTAAGAGTGACTAGTTAAGTGACAGATCAGTGACAAGGTGACAAGTGAGTCAGAGGTGAGTCAGTGTCTAATAATGGGTTAGTCCAATGTTGTCCCATTCAGCACAAGTCCAGAAATAGAAGAAAGAATAGTCCGAGATTTCTCTAAAGAGTCCTGTCCATTCTGTGAGTCCATTGTCTCTTAGAGTCTTCAGATATTTTTTAGTGCATTACTGCATAATAATGTCTTCGTTTAGTATCGCCAACATTTCATCTACTAACCACTCATTATCAGACCATGGCTAATAATAATTGTAATCCCACTCGATGTTCATAACATGAACCCTTTAGCATGCAATTGGGAACTGTCACTGCCCCCTTTCTATTTGCTAGTTACAGCTAATTGCCCTTTTGCCCCTTTTACTAGAATAAAGCCAACTGCTCCTTTATTAGCATTTGACAAGAAGAACTCAATAGAGTTCCTGTTAAATTTGCTATACTATATATACAATTACTATCATGGCTATGCACCTTATCTTCCACAGTTCTCATGTCTATTAGGTGACTTCTTTGTCACATGCTGTGATGTGGCTATTCTATGACTACTATTACACCTTTGTGACTCTGTAACTAGTCATGTGATATTTCCCATACTCTACCTTAGTAATAATCTAAAAGAAAAGAAAAGGAAAAGAAATATAAATAATGACTTAGCTGTTTTTCCAAGTCATAACAGATGCCAGGGTTTATGTTAGTGTCCCTGATAGTGGCAATGTATCAGCCAAAGTTGAAGGAGTAGTTGACAAGTAGCTTTGCTTTGAACCCATTCTGGGAATCCCAGACATCTATCTACACAATTGCCATATCCAACTTAGGCGATGCTTTGATGACCCTAGGTTTTGAGGTAAGTGAGACCATTTCAAAAAGAAAAGAGTGTTAGATAGAGTTGCTAATATCTTCATGAGTAAGTTTGTTACTATCAGGTTTAATAAATAGGATGCTAGTTATCTTGAGGTACAACTTGGATTGTGGGAGGTGTAAGAAGAGTGATTCCTCTTTATTGATGCCATTGATTGACTTGAAATACTTCTCGATGATACTAAGATTGCTAGGTGCAAGGACATTGTTAGTTATAATGGATATATTGCCAGGGCATAGCTTAATGAATTCAGAGCAAGTGTTTAACTTAGCACTTCTTAATAGACCATTAATGAGACTGGCATACATACTGGCTTTATTTATAATAAGGTTGGCATATGTCTTGGTTATTGGTATGATAGCTTGTTTCCTTGAGAGGCCCTCGGTGGTGATTTGGATTCTCCTGCTCCTGTTAGCCAGCTTGTTCATAGCTATGTTGTGCATTTCTATTATTTTTTTTTTGGCAAAGCAAGAAAGGCCTCCCTGATCTTGAGGATGTTTTTGGCTGTAGCTGTGGCCTGTGCAAAGGATTTGGCTGATGTCTTACCACTAATGCTTTTATTCTTCTCAGTTGACTGGAATTTGGATTTCCTTAACTGTTCCTTAGTGGGACGAGAGAAAAGAGGGGGAGAGACTTTCCTGGCTATACTATTGTAAGGGAGCTTTGAGGTAGAAGAAGTTTGAGGCATGTTTTTGGTGAACTTTGACTTGACCATGAACTTGAAGGAGATGTTAGCCATGATGTAGAGTTGATTCCAACCAAACTTATAGATTGCCAATATAAATTGCCAAGTAGCGTCGCCAAATGAGCTAAGTTGATAAATGTCATTGCCATCTTAATCATCTAGTTTTCTCTGGTTGAGAAAGGTAGCCATATGCAGAAGAGACGTGGTCATGTTATTGACATCATTTCATAAAAATTTGTTTATGCTAGAGAGGGAGATAACACCAAAATTACCATCCCAAAGACTAGGGTCACCCAGAATGTTGGCCTTATATAGGATGACATCTGGGAGTGAAGGTTGAGAGAGGGGATCCAGCTCCCTTGTATTGTTAGGTGCTACCTTATTGGGGGTATGAGGGTACAAGCATAGTGTGTTGGACTCTTTACTTTGGGTAACAGCTTTGTTGACTTCTATATTGTTTGACATAGCTACTCTTTCTGTGTAATCTATGTTGGATTGACTGGAGAAGGTTTTTGGTGAGAGGGAAGGGCTTCAAATGTTCCCTATGCTTGCTCTTAAGATAGGGTGGCTGCATTATATGTTGACTGCCATGTCATCAGGTCTTGCAAAGTAAAATGAAGCTTGAGACTGATTGCTGGGAAGAATGTTAGGGGCTTAGTACATAACTGAAATGGAATGTATATTCACTAGGCTACTCTCAGGTGCTACCATCAGTGATAGTAGTAAAGGAGTAAGAGGCAATGAGCACTTTCATGTTGATCATTAAAAGGAGTAGAAATTGAAATATTATGTAATTAGGTTTAACTCTTGGCTCCAGGTTCTAAAAGGAATTACTCCTTCTCTTACCACCATCTTTTCCCTTTTGGCTGTTGGAAGAGTGCAAAAGGGAATTGCATACTGGAACAAACAATAAGATACAGTACCAGCTCCCAATTGCATGCTAAAGGTTTGAGAGGAGATGACAGAAAAATAAAGGTTTTAAATAAAAGTAGAAACTAAATATTATATGTAGCTTTAAATAAAATAAATTAAGTTTGGTATTCAAAATAAGAGTAAGCTCTTCCTAGATTATTGTCACATAGCCTCCCTAAGATATTAACCTTTATATACTGTGGCACTGACTCCACTAGAAAATACAAGTTGATTACTCATGGACTCTTCATACTCAATTGCCCCCTTGTCTGCACCCCTAATACCAAATCTTATGAGTGTGATGCAATTTAGGTGTGCATCTAGCCAAGCTTTTTTAGCTTTTTGTTCTTTCTAAAGCCTGTCTAAGTTGTGTCTGCTATTCCTCCCCAGATTAAGTTCTTGGTATTATTAGAATAGCTAGTTCTAGAGCCAGAATAAAGCCAACTACCCCTTTATCAGTATTTGACAAGGAGAACTCAATAGAGTTCTTGTTAGATTTGTTATACTATATATACAATTACTACTGTGGTTATACACTTTGTTTCCCATAGTTCTTATATTACTTGTCAATTAACTCCTTTGTTACATGCTGTGACTGCAACTTGTGACTCTATGTGACATGACTACTCTGTGACCAGTGTCATACCTTTTGTGACTCTGTGACTATCATGTGATATCTTCCCATACTCCATCTTAGTAATAATCTAGAAGAAAAGTATTAGTAGCCAAAGTTTGATGACTGGAATTAAGCTAACTGTCTCTTTGTTCAGTATTTGACAAAGAGAACTCAATAGAGTCTCCATTAAATTTGCTACACTATATATACAATTACTATCATGGCTATGCACCTTGTCTCCCACAGTCCTTATGTTCATCAGCTGACTTCTTTGTCACATTCTGTGACTATGACTTGTGACTATAAAATGTGTGATATGACCATGATGTGACCATTTCTATGACCTTGGTCACAGCTTTGTGACTCTGTGACTGTCACATAATATTTCCCATGCTCCACCTTAGTAATAATCTAAAGAACAAGAAAAGAAATATAAATATTGACTTAGCTATTTTGCCAAGTCATAACAAAAAGAAAAGAAAAAGAAAAGAAAAATTAAATAATGACTTAGCCATTTACCAAGTTATGATAGGTATATTCTGTGTTTTTCTCAAGACATCCTACTGATTCTGAACTCTTATACTCAATAGTTTTGCATTTAACAATTCCAAAGACAGTAATGATAGAGATAAGTGTCAAGAGATTCCCCTTGTTATCTCTCTGCTCTCTAGATACTATATTAAAGTTATTACAAAGCTCTAAAACTCAAAGAATAAAATATAAAAAGAAAACTAATACTACTTTTGGTACTTTCTTAACTCTTTCTTACTCTAAGTTTCCCCAAACTCCCAAGGCTTATATGTCTCTTTCTTAGATTCTTCCTATCAATAACGTGTTCCTATCACTATTTCCTTCTAGAATCTTTATTGTTCTTTTTCCTATGATTGGCTTGTGATTTAGAACTTCTTGATTACCTGTCAAGTGTTAGTGAGCTCCAATCATTGTCCAATTTCTCTAAGTCACATCCTAAATGTTATTTATCTAAATATATCTGATCTAATGCCATCAATGCCTAATTACAATTAAAGGTACATCTATCTAAGTCCTTCTCTAGTACACTAATGGCTCTAGAGCTTCAGTCTACTATCTCTATTAAGGTATCTCTAATACAAAGTAGATCTAGAATATTGCTATCCAATGACTCTTTCTATAACCAGATACTAGCTCATCTTGCTTACCTTCCAAGGTATCACAAAAGGTCACTTACTTATTTGTGATTGCTGATTTAGAACTTTGAAAGGTTCAAAAATGTGAAGTTTAGATAGTAACAAAAGAAGTTATTAAGTCTAAGGTCTAATCCTCAGACAAAAAGTCCTTATACAGAATTATGATAGTCTGTGTACTAGGACAGATCATCATATGCTACTACCTATTGTTCTACATATGGTAGTGCCTTTGTGCTTAATATAGTGATAACTTAACCATATGGAGGCTGTCCTTTGTTCTAAGAAAAGGACAGATGACTATCTATGAATAATTAATGAAGTCTATGTGTAAACATTAAGGCCTTCATATCTCTACTAATATTAATTGCCTTGAGGTTGTTCTAGGCTCATTCTGAGCATTATGAAGAAGGCTTCTGCTGAGTCTAGAACCAAAGCATCAATCATGGTGGTTTCCAAGATATTAGTGATTTAATAAATGGTAACATAGTAGTTACCTATTGATCTGCTTAATATCTCAGCCAATACTGATCATCTTGAGATGTGACTGACATTGATCAAAAGGTTTTTAAGGGCTTTTTGTAATTATTAAAACCATGAGAATTGTCAAAGAATTGATAAAGATATGGTCAAATAAAGTTTGTGACACAAGGTTTATACATGAGCTCTAGGTCCATTTCAACCTACTTACTGTTTCATATAATTGTTTGGTATGCTCTAAGGACTTGTAATGGATTCTTGAGCAAATTCTGATTAGAGATTTGTTGGTACAAGATATATCAAATGCTACTTTCTATAGCAAATTCACTTGCAGCATAATAGTATTGCCACATATGTTAACAAATGACTTTCCCATCTAAGATTCTCCTTCCAATCCAATATCATCAACTACTATAACATCAACATTGTAGCTTTTCACAATGATCAAGATATCAACTTTATTATCAACGTATACTTAGATAGTAATCAAATAGCTCTCCATGTACTACAAAGTAATATCAAGAACATTGAAAATACCCTAGTCATGACTGGTGACTTCAACATCAGAGATAGTGACTGGGACCCTAACTTTCATTACTACTCTATCTACTCTAAGGACCTCTCTACAATTGCTAATAGCTTAGAATTAGAACTCTTTCTCTTAACCAACCCTAGCCTTACAAAATATGCCAACAACCCTCAAGACACTAATTCTGTATTAGACCTAGTTTTCCTAGTACCAAATAACCCAGTGTCATGACTTGGCAAAATGGCTAAGTTATTATTTATATTTCTTTTTGTTTCTTAGAACTTACTAACACAAGGAAGAGTACAAGAAGATATTACATAACCAAAGTTATGGGTCACAGTCACAATCACAAACTATATGACATCACATGAGGTAGTCACATGATGATCATGGGAAAATAGTACACAGACTATGTAGTAGTTGTATAAGTAGTATACAAAAATTAGTGAGAACTTTATCAAGTTCTCCTTGTCAACTCAGACTCGGAGAGTGATTAAGTTATCTATGCTAAGTCACTACACCCCAGCTTTAGCAAACACATTCTATATCCTGAGATACAGAAGCCCTTCAACCACATTTCCCTAATTATTAATGTAGGTATCTAGGAAAAAAACATCAATATTATAGTTTAGTCTATCAGGAAAGATAGTGATAAAGAGAAAGATTTCATTAATGCAATTAAACTCAACATTAAATACCTCAACATAATATTCATCACAAACAAAGAGTCCTTGCAGGAGGCCACTAACTAGCTAACCCTGATATATAAGAATTCTTGGGTGCAGTACTCCAAACCAAACTACATTACCAAGCACTTTAAGGAATAGTAGAGTCAGAAATGCACTAACTACCTTTCTAAATACCATGAACTAGGCAACTTACTGAGTTGAAAAGCCTTTAAGGCCATGGTATGGAACTCCAAACAAAAGTTCTTTGATGACAAGATATTTGAAATAGCTACTTCAAACAAATGACCATGAGATCTCATGAACTGGGTAAAGAAGAAGACACTTCTAGCTATCAAGACTATCACCTATAAAAGAAGGCCATGCAACTCTCTCAATTTTCTTTGGAATGTACTCTATAACTTCTATAACTCTGCTGAAAACTGCCCCATCAATACTGGGTTTCTTAGCAAACTACCCTAATACAACACTATTGAATGGCCTCCCTTTTCTGAACAGGAATTCAAAGATGCCATAGCTAAGTGCTTTTTGTTCTCTATCCCCAGTCCAGATCATGTTTTGTGGAGGTATCTAAAATTCTTAATTGCTGATGACAAGTGTCTTAAAAAGATAGTTTGTATAGCTAATACTTGCATCAAAAATGAATACTAGCCCTCCTACTTCAAATCAGCTATCTCAGTTATCATACCCAAGCCAAATAAAGACTTGTACAGTATATCCAAGGCCTTTTAACCCATTATCCTACTCAACATAATAGGAAAACTCATTGAGAAGATAATTAGCACTCACCTCTAATACCACATGACCTCAAATAGCTTTCTTGACCCCAACCAACTAGGTAGCATTAGACAACAGTCCACCTCTGATACAGATATCTTCCTTACACATATCATTTGTACAAGATGGCTCAAACAGTGCTATACTAGCATTATTGCATTTGATGTAGCCTAATTCTTTCTTTCTCTAAACTATTCTTTCCTTTTTGTTTGTCTAAAGAAAGTGGGTCTCAATACTAACATTGTAAAGTTTTTTGATAGCTACTACACCAATTGCTCAACAACCTATATCTAGAATGGTTTTATTTCTCCCCTCTTTAACACCAATGTTGGAGTTGACCAAGGCTCTACTCTCTCCCCTATCATTTCTGCTATCTATATGGTCCCAATTATAAAAACATTCAAAAAAAGAATAACAAATCTTAAAGAAAAAATCCCCACTGATCTTTTTTCTTTTGTCAATAATGGTCTTTTTATTTCCTAGGAGAAGAGCTATAACTTATCTTCTTTCTTTTTCTCTGTAGTTATAATATTATATCTAAAATCCTCCTCAACTCAGGTCTTATCATAGAACATAGTAAATCAGAAGTGTTACATTTCACTAGGTTCTATCATTTTCCCAATCCCTCTATCAACCTTACCTTGGTAAAAGATCCTATTCTTGTACCCAAACCAATTTAGTACTACTTAGACTTTTACTTCAATCAGAAACTCAACTTTCACTTCCATACCCACTTTTATGCCACCAAGTGTCTCTCAACTCTTAATGCTATAAAGCTCCTATGTCATATGATGGGAAATAATAATTTAATAATATAATTTCTTTTATATGTTGTATTATTACTAAATTTTGCTCCTGAACTCCTGTTATCTACTCCTATAGGATCATGATGTAGACTAGTTACTTGTACTCCTCCTATTCCAGACTTAGTATAAGTACTCCATTAGTTATATCCTAGTTCCTTAGTTCATAGATTAATGTCTCTTACATTTTATCCTCACTCTTATTGATCTATATACTACTCCTCTCCAGAATTCCTAGCAACAATTCAGTCCTCCTAAAATATGCAACCACATACACAATAATAGATTGAGGCACAGTGCATAAGCTAAGGCCAAGGTTATTCTTTAATTTTTGTTATCAACTCCCTTTTACTTCAGAGTAACTCTGTTCTACTCCAGGTTACTTTGTTTCTGCTCTACATGTTCCTAACAGAATCTAGGAACTTGTTATGACTTGGCAAAATGGCTAAGTCATTATTTATATTTCTTTTCCTTTTCTTTTCTTTTCTTATTGGACTTACAACTACAAGATGGAGTGTGGGAAAGTATCATGTGACTTTGTCACAATGTCACAATGGTGGAACAGATGGTCAGGTCACAGTCACAGTCACAGTGTGTCACATGACTAGAGTAACATGAGGACCATGGGAGAGTAAGCATATAGCCACAGTAGTAAAGTGTATAAGTAGTAGAGAAATGAGCAAGAACTCCATCGAGTTCTCTTTATCAAACTCTGAACAAAGAGACAGTTGGCTTAATTCCAGTCATTGGACTTTAGACGCTGACAGAACTGCCATCAGTCACTATTGCACTCAATTACCTTGACTTTACCATTCTCACTCATTTGCTCTGCTATTCTTGTCCTTTATACTGATTGATGTCTAATTTCATTTATTCAACTACAGTGTCTCTAGTGAATGTAGTCTCTGGATGCTCTAGGATCATACTGTGTTGGAACAAATGAGTCTAGTTTCTGACCTCTTGCTTCCAACTTCTGCCTCTCCAACCTCTACTCTAGAGTTGACTAACTAGTTTGACTTCAGATTCTATGTTTTCACAACCAGTTGTTCCTATTATCGAGTTTAATCCTTTCATTTTACAGTTCAACCTATCTGGCCATCTACTCTCTACTAATATAATCAATACCCTCTGCCATCTGTCCAATACTCTAGTATAACCTCTGGTTACTCCTCCTATCAAGGTCTGCATTCCAGATGTCTTTGACAAAATGAACCTATACCAACTTCACCATTTCCTTTTCCAATGTTGTCTTTACTTCTACTTTAGACCAACTGTTGTGTCACAAACTTCATTCGGTCATATCTCCACCATTTCTTCGACGATTCCCACGGTCTTAAAGCCAGCTTAAAGCCCTTAAGAAGACCTTTCGATCGATGCCAGTCACGTCCCGAGGCGATCAATAATGGCCGAGATATTAAGCAGATCAACTGGTAACTACCATGTTACCGTTTATTAAATCGCTAATATCTCAGAAACCGCCATGATCAATGCTTCGGTTCTAGGCTCAGCAGAAGCCTTCTTCATAATGCTCAGAATGAGCCTAGAACAACCTCAAGGCAATTAATATTAGTGGAGATATGAA
>Ga0157361_1000680_pt1 | contig 12375 bp, 11 predicted proteins | sample AttlaeALBM2_FD_111481 | JGI IMG/M metagenome (GOLD analysis project Ga0157361, IMG submission 111481) | Fungus gardens microbial communities from leaf cutter ant in Ribeirão Preto, State of São Paulo, Brazil - Atta laevigata ALBM2 | ecosystem: Host-associated > Fungi > Mycelium > Unclassified ...
TCTCTACCTACTTATACACTTTGCTACTGTGGCTATGCGCTTATTCTCCCATGGTCCTCATGTTACTCTAGTCATGTGACACCTTGTGACTGTGACCTGTGACGTGACCATCTGTGACCATCCATCACACCAATGTGACATTGTGACAAACTCACGTGATACTTTCCCATGCTCCACCTTGTAGTTGTAAGTCCAAAGAAAAAGAAAAGAAAAGAAAAAAAATATAAATAATGACTTAGCCATTTTGCCAAGTCATGACAGGAGATAGTTCGAGGCCTAGGCTGTCTATAATAGTAATGAGGTTATTAGTATGAGAGGAGTGGTGTCTGAAGTTAGGATCCTAGTCACTGTCTCTTATGTTGAAGTCCTCTGTTCGGATGATTGTCTTGTCTATATTTGTCATGCTTTGCTAGAGGACTTAGAGGGCAGTTTAATTGCTGTCTGAGTATATGTTGATTATGTAGTTGGTATCCCAATCATTATAAAAGGCCAGGATATTGATGTTGCAGTAGTTTATAATATCCAGTTACAGAGCGAATCTCATCCTGGCAAGGCATTTGTTGACATAAGTAGTGACTCTTGTATAGTTTTCTTGTGTTATGTCCTGGCAGATGAACAAGATCCATTCTAGATGATTAGGGGTGCCATAAAGTGGATCTCCCATGGGGTTTGAATAGCTTGGAATACATTGTATAAGGGATCTAGGAGGCTCCTGAATAAAAATAACATCAGCTGAGTTCTTCTGGGTTTCTAAGATAATATCGGTTAAGACTTTGTTTTTCCTAACATTCTGTGAAAAGATTCTTAGGTTGTTCTTGATCATATTTTGATGCTACCTATGGCTAGGTGGGTTGAGTTGGCCCTGGTTTCCCTAGCTTCTTGTGTTTTCTTTGAGTACCATTCATGATTGAATCTATGTTTCCAAAAGAGGTACTTGTTGTTATCTACCATGTGTTTACCTTTGCAGTTGACGCATTTGAAGTTATGAGGGCATGGTTCACCCTTAGTAGTCTTTAGTCTAGGAGGGTTTAGTTTGAGATTGGCTTTGCAGCATTATGCTAGATCCCTATGGTTTTTTAGCTTATGAGGGCCATTACACTTTTGACATTTCGAGCTATGGGTGTGGCATGAGAATGTGGAGTAGCCCTACTTCCAGCAGTTATGACACTGAGAGACTCTAGGGTTTATGTTAGTGGCCCTGATTGTGGTGATATACTTGCCAAAGTTGAAGGAATGATTTATCAGCAGCTTTGCTTTAGAACTGTTCTGAGAATCCCAAATGTCAAACCAGATGATGGCTATGTTAGATTTGGGAGAGGCTTTGACGACTCTGGGCTTCACTGTAAGGTTCATAGGTTCAAATAGTTCTAGGTACTTCATGGTAGTTGTAATATCGTCACTAGTGAGCTTGTTACCATTGGGTTGTATATAAGGAATACTGGTAATTTTTAGGTAAGATTTAGATTGGGGGAGCTGGGGGGCAAGTACTTCGTCATTGCCAGTGCTATTGATTAATTTAAGGTATTTTTCTATAGTGTTAAGGTTGCTTGTGTTTGGGACACTATTTGTGTTAATGGATACGTCTCTAGGACACAGGTAGATGAACTCGGCTCTCATCATTGATTTGGTGCTTTTCAATAGCATGTTGATCTGGAAAACGTGAGTGTTAGCTTCTTCTATGATGATGTCTTTGATTTTGTCAGAGATGGGTATAATAGCCTGTTTTTTGGATAGGCTCTTTGTGGTGTGTTGTATTCTATGTCCCTTGTTATCAGGTTTGGGAAATGCTGTGTCGTGTATCTCAAGGATTTTGTTATTTGATAAGACTGGGAATGCTTCTTTGATCTTGAGGATGCTGGCTGCGGCATTGGTGGCCTGGGCATAGGACATAGGGCAGTTTGAAGAGCTTTTACCCTTGGTCGAGCATGCTTTCTGGCATTTCTTTGAGCTCTCCATTCATTCTTTGGAGGGGTGGGATAGGATGGGTGGTGGGATTTTCCTTATCGTTAGTGTCTTGGGGTAGGCGTTGTTCTCAGTAGTCTTATTGTGGATTTGTATGTTTCCAAAATAGATAGATATGTTGTCACAAATGGAGATGTTTTTGGATGAGTGTAATTGGTCCCAGCCAGATTCAAAGATCGCAGATATGAACTCCCAAGCTGATTCACCGAAGAGTTCCAGTTGGGAAATGTTATTACCATTGTGCCCTTCTAGACTTTGCTGTTTGAGAAAGCACGCCATGCATTGTAGAGAGCAAGCCATGTTGTGGACATCACTTTGCAAGAACTTGTTCGTGCTGAACAGTGATGTGGCTGTGAAGTTGCTGTCCCACAGGTTAGGGTCGGCCAGGACGTTAGCACTGTAGAGAATGACCATGAGCAGAGAGGGTTCTAAAGACGTATTGAAATTGTCAGAAGGGGAGAGGTTGTTAGGCACATCCTTGTAGGGGGCACGTGGCATTTGCAAAGGCGGCATGGCGAAGTTGTATCTCTAGGGGCTGGCAAAGGGGGGGGCGTTGTCATTCACTATATCTATATTATTCTGTGCAGCAACTCATTCAGCATAGTCGCAGTCCAATGGTGGTGAGTCATCCATGAGGGATGAAGAAGAGCTGTGAGAGCTTTCAGTGCTTGCACAGGAGGGGGGATAGCCTTGTTGTATGCTAAGAGTGATGTCGTCTGGTCTTGCTTTGGTGTTTTCAATGTTTGGGCTCATGAGTTTCTTAGAATTGTATATATTCACTATGTTACTCTCAGATGCTACTATATAAGATAGTAGTATTGGAGTAAAAAGCAAATGATCAATTTTAGATACGTAAGTGTGAAGATTCTGATCATCAATATCTCAGTTTGCTTATCTATCCAAATACTCTATTTGGTGAAGTGGTCTAGTAATGTCTCATCCGTGTAGAGAATCATCACCTATGTCATTGCCAGACTGGAATAGTATAGTCTGTGATGCCTATGGTACTCACTGATATGGTATACATTTTCTTTCTCTGACAATCTATTTAACAACTACCATCCTTTTCTCCTCTCTCAGTTGTCTACCTTATCCTGTGACGCCTGAGCTTATATATCTGATACTATTAATGACTAGAGGAGTGACATTCAATAGATAGAGTCTGAAAACATGTTAGTAAGCTGGCTTTTCTTTGAAGTTTACTCATGCATGGATTTTCAAGTGATACTATCATACTCAACATCGGGACTAATTTCTGGCAAATCAGCCAAATATACAATACATATAGTACAACCACTGGGACTAACCAGTTGTTTTTTCAAGATTTTATTAGAGCAGTGTCTCTAATATAAACAGGAATGTAACTACAATGTAATCAAGTCTTTCATTCTTTGGTATGATGCATTTCTTTTACCATTACCATCCCCTGGGACAAGATAATCCCCAGAGATCATATTCTACCCAACATCTCTTACTACTATTGTCATAATATTACCTATCTGCTTTATTTCTCATTGCCCTTTGGGATAGTACATTTGTGTATTTATGCATTGGGAGCATGACTGTTATTACTAAGTCTTGACAACTCAAGGACCACTCGAGATGAGTGTTTAGAAAGAACTCGATGGAGTTCTCCATTGGATTTAACTACCTACTTATACTACTTTACAAGTGGCTGTGCTCTACTATTACATGATCACATGTCCTTCCAGAATGTTTTATGATCACATGATCTTATTACGTGATATGATTACCTAATTCACGTGCTATTTATATCTTGTCTTTGTTATACGATTTGATATTGGAGATCAATTGTTCAAATGCATGGGAAACTCTTTCCTTTCTGGGGCTCTCATAACATGGCCCCCCCTTCAAGATTCCTCGTCCCGAGGAATTTTTCCATTAGTTCCAATTCTCGTCCCATCTCTTCTCCCTCTCTTTTTCATATCTTCTTTTCCCCCAACCATATAGTAATTTAGCTGTAAATTCCCTTGGTAATTCCTGGCTAAATTTCTTCTCTTCTTCTTTCAGCTCCTGTCACCTAAGTTCTTTGGCCTCTTTCTTATACTCCTTCTCAAACTCTTCTACTAGCTCTTTTGCATTCCCTAAATTCTTCCTATCCTCCCATATGTCTTCTTCTGCTGTGTACCCCTTCCATTGTACCAAGAATTTTTCTTTTCCCTGCACTATCCTCTTGTTCAAAATTTTCTCTACCTCGAATTCCTCCCCTCCATCTATAATGACTGGCTTCAGTAGTATCTTCTTCTGCCCCTCCACCTGTGGTTTGTAGAGTCGTATTCTACTTACATTTACTACAGGGTGTATCTTAATAGATTTAGGCAATTCTAACTCTACTACATTACTAGAGATGATTCTCTTAATCTTGTAGGGGCCTACGAAGCGTTCCATTAACTTTTCCGATCTTCTCCCCTTTATCTGCCATTTCAAGTCCTTTGTACTTAGCAGTACTAAGTCCCCTACTATGTATTCCTCTCTCTTCTCTCGTTTTTTGTCCGCAAACCTTTTCATTTCCTCCTGCGCTTTCCCTAGCGCTACTCTTACTTCCTTCTGGATCTTTCTCATTTTCTTCATGAATTTACCTGCCGCTTTGTATTTTCCTTTTCTTCTACCTTCGAATCCCATCCTTGGGTTTTGTCCATAATTTACTTTGAACAGTGAGTTTTTTGTTGCTGCATAAATTTTATTATTATATGTGAATTCTGCCATTCCTAGCCAATCCAGCCATTGTTCTTGTCTATGGTCAATGAAGACCCTCAGGTACTGTTCCAACTCCTGATTCGTCCTTTCTGTTTGTCTGTCTGTTTGCAGGTGATAGGCTGTAGAAAGCTTCATTTGGATTCCTAGTAAGTTATTCAGTTCTTTCATCATTCCCGCTGCAAACTGTACTCCCCTGTCCGATATGATGCTTTCTGGGAGGCCATGCAGCCTCCATACTTGGTCTCAAAACAGCTTGGCTAGTCCCTCTGCCAACGTTTTTTCTGTGGTTGCTATGAAATGCGCTATTTTGCTAAACCTGTCGCATACTACCAGGATTGTGTTGTATCCCTGAGCTAGTGGTAACTTTGTGATGAAGTTTGCTGAAATATGACTCCATGGTTTCTCAAGGATTGTGTTGGGCATTAACTTCCCTGCCAGTGCTTCGCTTCGATTCTTGTACCTTTGACAAGTGTCATATCTATCCACATACCTCCCTACTTCTTTTGTTACTCCTGGCCACCAGTAATTTCTGGTAACCAGTTCTGTCATCTTCCATCTTCCTTCATGCCTTCCTACTGGGGTGTCATGGTGTAATCGTATTACCTCCCCCCTGAGTTCCCCTTCTGGCACATATATTCTTCCTTTCTTCAGTACTACTCTGTCTTCTATTTCCCATTCCTCGTCTCTTAGCATTTTTACCCCTGCCTTTTTCAGTTCTTCTACTGCTTTTACTACTTTTTCGTCTCCTTTCTAGGCCTTCTTTATCCTTTCCCTTAAGTCTCCTTCTTCTATTACTGTTTCTACCCCTCTAACCCACTCTGGTCTGATTAGCATTCGATCTTCGTTATCCTTTTCCACCCCTTCTTGCCAATCTGGTCTTCTACTTAGTCCATCTGCCTTCCCCATACTTTTTCCTGGAACATGTTTTAAGGTGAAGTTAAATCGCAATAGATACAGGGCCCATCGTGCTTGTCATCAATTTAACTTTTGGCTTGTCATGAAATACTGAAGGTTTTTGTGGTCCATCCAGATCTTGAATTCCAGTTTCGTCTCTTCCAAGTAATGCCTCTATGCTTCAAGGCATCTGATAACTACTAGCATCTCTTTGTTATGAATTTCATAGTTTCGCTCTGTAGTATTTAACGACTTTGAGATGAAGGCTACTGGTCTCCACTTGCCATCTTCACATTTCAGTGACAACACTCCCCCCGTCGTGTAGTCTGAAGCATCTGCCTCCACCCTCATTTCTCTGTCTATGTCCGGTATCGCTAAAACAGGTTCTGTTGTGAACACTTCTTTTAGTCTTCCAAATGCCTCTTCTTGCTCCTTTTCCCACTTCCATTTCTGCTCCTTTCTGACCAGTACGTGTAATGGTGCCGCTATCTTTGCAAAGTCCTTTATAAACCTTTTGTAATAGTTGGCTAGGCCTAAGAACTTTTGCACTTCTTTGACGTTTTTGGGTGCTGGCCAGTTTAGTACTCCTTCCACCTTTTCCTTCTGCATTTCTACCCCTCTTGGCCCAATTACTACTCCCAGAAATTCCACCTCTCTCACTTTCCACTTGCATTTTTCTGGTTTCACAAACAGGTCATTTTCTTCTAACCTTTTTAACACTTTCTCCACCAACTCGTCGTGCCCCTCCTCTGTATCTGTTACTACTAGAATGTCATCAATGAAAGTTGCCGTATCCCCCTGATTTATGAGGTCCTGGAATAGGTCGTTCATCATCGTTTGAAAAGTAGCGGGGGAGTTTGTTAACCCGAAATACATTACAGTGAGTTTATATGCTCCGATGTGCGTGGTAAATGCTGCTTTCCATTCGTCTCCTTCTTTGATCCTGACATTGTTGTAACCCCATCTCAGATCCAACTTTGTAAACACCTTCCTTTTCCCTACTCCGTCCAGTATATCTGTGATAAGTGGTAGTGGGTATCCATTTTTTATCGTCCATTGGTTTATATAGCGATAATCTTATACCATCCTCCTTTTACTATCCTTTTTTGCCACAAAGTGTACTGGTGATGTTTGCGGTAATTTGGAGGGACAAATGTACCCTTTTCGCAATTGATCTTCTATGAATGCTTGTACTTCCTCTCTTTTCTCTCTTGACAATAAATACACTTTCCCTTTCCTTGGTGTAAACCCCTCTTTCAACTCTATTGCATGATCCCAGGCCTTTCGCACTGGTATTCTTTCTGACTCCTTTTTTCCGAAGACCTTCTTCCACTTCCAAAACCTTTTGGGTACCAACTTCTTTAGCGTTTCTTCGTCCTCATTCTTTTCTACCTTCTTTACTTCCCTTTTTACTTCCTTCTGCTTCCTTTTTCCACATATGGGTGGACATCTCATCATTTTTACCTCCCCCTTTTCCCAATCTATTTTGGGATTGTGGGCTGCTAGCCACAGCATTCCTAGTATGATCTCCGTCTTCTCCAGGTTGCACATATCTATCCTAACACTTTCTACATGTCCTTTGAAGAACATATTGCACTCGACTTGGTGCGTTATTGCTTCTTCCATGTTTACTGTTCCATCCACATTTTTAACTAGTAGGGGGTTCTTCATTCTTTCTATTTTAAACCCTTTCTCTCTTGCAAAGGTTATATCCATGAATAGACCTGTTGCTCCACTATCTAACAAAGCTTTTACTGCTACCCCTTCATGGTTTTCCAGCTTTTCTAGTCCCACCTTCATCCATACTTCTCTTAGTGGCTGTAAGGTGCACTGTACATCTCTTACTCTCTCAGTGTTGTTTGCAAAATTTAATTTATTGCCCAGCTTTTCCGGGTGCAATACACTGTACAAATTCGAGGAGGCCAGCCGAGAGCTTACTGACCTCCATTTTCTTTTGCCGACTCTTGCGGCATCTCTACTACTCTCGCTTTATTTCTCTCCCAACAATTTTGGGCTATATGGCCAAACTTCCCACAATGATAGCACGTCCGGTTCTCTCCTCTTTCTCTATCGACATCTATTGCATTTGGGTCTCTCCATGGATCCATTTGGTTTCCTCCCCTACTGAATGTATTTCCTCCTCCTCTATTCCCTCCTGTATACAGAACTCCTGCTTGCCAGATTATTTGTCCTCCCTTTCCCCCATATGATCCTCCTCCAAAACTTCCCCTTGGCTGCGCGTTTTCCCCTGGGCATGCCGCATTCCTCCCCAACACTCTTTCCTCCGCCCTACTTTGCCTTTGGTTCCTATCTAATCTTACTGCTCTCTCTTGCCACTCTCCCATGGTAGTCAGTGGTTCTTCTGCCTCTGCCAACTTTCTTCTGATGGCCCTGTTGAGGCCTCTTTTGAATTCTTCAATGAGGGGTCGACCCTTGTAGCCACTTCCCCTGGTGACTTTTTTGAACTCCTAGACATACTCGTCACACATCCTTCCCCCCTGCTCTATTGTTCTCAACTGCTCTATCTTTCTTTCTTCCCCCGATGTCTCCCTGAAGTCGTTTTTGATTTTTGAAAACAGCTGTTCCACTGTTTCCACTTCTGACTCTCTCTTGGCTAGCTCATCCATCAAATTGTCTTTCCACACCTCTGCTATTCCCCCCTGCACATAAGATAACACCCAGGCTACCTGGGTCATTGCTGCCTCCTCTGTCATCTTCATCCTGATGTATATGTGAGCTGCGTTAATAAACGCGCTCACCTCCTCCATTTTTCTATTAAACACTTGAGGCCTTGCAACCTCTACTCGGCTCCCCTGCTGTTGGAGGAGCATGGTGTTGACCTGCTGCTGTAGAATAGCGATCATGGTGAGGAGTTGCTCCTCTCTAGTTGGTGGTAGTGGTTGGCAGGGGGCGGATACCTAGGATAGTTCCCTCTGTTGTTGTTATTGTTGTTGTTGCCATGACATGTCGTAGAACAGCGGTGGTGGTGATGGTAGTGGTGATGAGGGAGAGGGTGATGACTCGTATTCTGACTTGGTTTCTTGTTCTTCTCGATCCAGGACGAACTTTTTTAAAGGCTACATCTAACAGGGAGCACAATCTTCTCTTGTCTAGACTCCTATTGCCTTACTGACTACTGCCCTAATCAAGACGTATACAATTGCCCCTAAGAAGAGAACCCCTAAACTAAATAGCCTTTTAAGAAGTAACCATTGATCCTCTGTGTATACCTGTCACAATGGACGACAGCATAAGGCTTATATAAGGAAAAGAAGTGGATAACTGGTCTGATTTGAAGGTCAGGACTCGACTGCACACCCAGACTTGGTGTACTGTTTCCTCCCTCAGTCTCTCCTGACTAAGAAGTCCCCTTTACAGCTAGGGCCCGCTATCCAAGATGCTTATGAGCGCTGTGCTCACTAGCGAGGACGATGAGAGAATAAGTGGTGATGGGAGTACTTGCTCATGGTGCCGGAATTAAGCCAACTACGCGTTGAACAAGTATGAGCAGGGATTGAGGTGATCAGTGCTCAGGAGTGGTATCAAGTTCTTTTGTTATTACTAAGTCTTGACAACTCAAGGACCACTCGAGGTGAGTGTTTAGGAAGAACTCGATAGAGTTCTCCATTGGATTTAACTATCTACTTATACTACTTTATAAGTGGCTGTGCTCTACTATTACATGATCACATGTCCTTCCAGAATGTTCTATGATCACATGATCTTATCACGTGATATGATTACCTAATTCCTGTGCTATTTATATCTTGTCTTTGTTGTACAATTTGATATTGGAGATCAAATGTTCAAATGCATGAGAAACTCTTTCCTTTCTGGGGCTCTTATAACAATGACTATTATAGCATGTTCTCTTTGCACCTGTTCTTTGCTAAGGCTAGAGGAAGGCACTATCTGGGAACTAAACTAATGGTCAGAGGGAATCCACTCTCGAAAAGAATCCTACAAATACTCTGTCACTGAACGACATCTATATGGAAGAGCTCCTTATAGCTCACCACAAATATATGTGTTCCTCTACAAAATCTGGGTATCACCTTTGGGAAGTATATTAGGGCATAGTAGGTACAAAGATGAACTGATTCGAGCTCTCTCTTAGGGTGGGATATTCCTGAGGGAGTCACTGGTACCCTTGAAAAGAGGTTTGACTAGAGTACTCATCTTGGTGTTTATCACCTGATCCCAATGGGATTGTTTCATGATAATCAAGTTCTATGGCAGGGGCTAAAGGCTGGGGTAAGCAGTGGATATTGCAAATAAAAGGGGTGGGGAAGTCTTTAGGTGGATAAATATTTTTGGAAGGCAGATATTTGGTAGTAAAGAGTTTGTCATTTAATATAGTTTTCTCATTCTTCATTGCCTAGGCTACTAACTACATGTTGGTACTTGGGAGGCATGCTTACAACACATGCCACAGGGTCTACCACTATGTCCCCAATTGCCTCCTGCTCATTTGTATTTAGAGTAGTTGGCTTTATAATTAATGATTTAAAAAAAAAAAAAGTCTTTTATTCTTTTCCTCTCTTCCCCTATACATGTAGTAAGTCAATATAAACTCCAACATCACTGCAAGGTGGATGAATGAGGTAGTCTTACATACAAATGGAATTCAAGTAAAGGAAACAATGAGTACCTCCACAGGTAGGAGGTATCTAAATAGGTACAAGATTAGGAATAGAGTAGAATGATGAAGTGACTAGGCAACCTATTAGGTTGTCATGACTGATGTGGCACTCCCTATCAATAGTGTACAATTTATTTTCCTGCGACAATCTATCCCCTGCCAAAAACAAAGGAGCAAGCAGAATCAGCAACATCTTAGACAACATTCTTTGCTTCTCTTAATCAGAGTAAGCTATCAAGATATCAAACCATTGTTGAAGCTACTAATTCATTAATCTGTATCTCTAGAATGTCTGTATTTGCATTGCTCTTGTTGAAATAGCAGTCATAATTACTCTATATATACTTGACCAATTCTATTCTCGCTTGGTGCTGTCATATCTCATTTTTCCTGGTAGGACAGCAGAATGCATTAATATCCCACTCTTATCTATTATTGGGGCATTCATGATAACTATTAGAGGCCTCATAAGATCTGAGTATTATTGATATTTTGGCAGAATATATACCTTTGAGATGAGCACCAAAAAGAACCATATGCTTGTCACATAGGGGCCTTAGTGTAGTTTACTAGTATATCTAGAATATACTGGAGCTTTTCTTGTTAGTGGGATGTTGGAGGTGAGTTTTATACTGATGACAAAAGTTTACTACAGTTGAACTTGTCGTCTCAGGGCTTTTGGTTGAGGGAGAGTGGCATGCTGAAAATTCTAGTAGTGAAAATGTCCCCAGGAATTTTTTGTAGATTAGTTGCAGCCATCATATTTGGACTCTTGAGACATATGTCAAAAGAGGACATCTAGTCTAGTATGTATACTGCACTGAACATGGGATGATGGCTGCTAAGTATCACAAAAGGTTACTTACTTGTTTTGTGATGAACTGAATATAGATTCAAAGAGCTTATAAGCAGAGTTTGGACAAGCAACAAAAGATGTTGTTAAGTCTAAGGTCTAATCCTCAGACTAGGAGTCCTTATATACAAAAAAGTGATGGTCTGTATACTAGGACAGATCATCACATGCTACTACCTATTGTTCTACATATGGTAGTGTCTTTGTGCTAGAAATAGTGATAACCTAACCATATGGAGGCTGTCCTTTGTTCTAAGAAAAGAACAGATGACTATCTATAGGTAATTAATAAAGTCCATGTGCAAACATTGAGGCCTTCATATCTCCACTAATATTAATTGCCTTGAGGTTGTTCTAGGCTCATTCTGAGCATTATGAAGAAGGATTCTGCTGAGCTTAGAACTGAAGTATCGATCATGGTGGTTTCTGAGATATTAGCGATTTAATAAACAGTAACATGGTAGTTACCAGTTGATTTACTTAATATCTTGGCCATTATTGATTGCCTCGAAATGTGACTAGCATCGATTGAAAGGTCTTCTTAAGGGCTTTAAGCTAGCTTTGAGACCATAGGAATCATCGAAGAATTGGTGGAGATATGACCAAATGAAGTTTGTGATACTGAGTAAGCATGACAAAGCTTCACCTAATCATGACTAAGTTTTATCTAATGGCTCTCTTTTCATTCAAAAGTTCAAATAAATTCAGAATAAATTCAAATAAATTGGGATAAATTGGAACAGGTAGTGAGCAAAGCAAGCTGACTGTGGCCTTACTGTTGTAGGAAAGGAGCAAAGTGATCTGACTTACAATAGTACAAATTACCAGTAAAGGAAAGGAGCATAGTAACCTGACACACAATAGTGCAAATTACTAGTGAAGAAAGAGAGCACAGCAACCTAATGTACAACAGTCCAAATTACCAGTAAAGGAAGAGAGCATAGCGATCTGATAGACAACACTATCTATAGCTGCACAGACCATTGTTAGAAGAGAGCAAAGCGACCTGATAGACAATATTATCTGCTACTATACAGACTGTTGTAGAAAGAGAGTGTAGTGGACTGACTTCAATACAAACTTAATAACACAAAATTAGTAGAGAGTTCAAGAAGGGCCAGAGGTCCAGATGAAAACCTTATCTAGTATGTATGCTGCACTGAACATAGGATGATGGCACTTAACAGATTAATTATGTAAAAATTAGGTAAGTATTTGTCAGTTTTAGCTAAGAATTGGTCATCAAATTTCTTCCCACATTCTCTCTTTTCACTCAAAAATGCAAATAAATTCAGGAAAAATTCAA
>Ga0157361_1000682_pt1 | contig 12364 bp, 10 predicted proteins | sample AttlaeALBM2_FD_111481 | JGI IMG/M metagenome (GOLD analysis project Ga0157361, IMG submission 111481) | Fungus gardens microbial communities from leaf cutter ant in Ribeirão Preto, State of São Paulo, Brazil - Atta laevigata ALBM2 | ecosystem: Host-associated > Fungi > Mycelium > Unclassified ...
CAGCGGACCGCCACGCTGGAGAAAGCCGGTATGGTGCTCTCCGCGGCCAGCTTCGCTGAAAGTGATGGCACCTCAATCAACCATGAAGGTCGCGCGCAGCGCTTCTTCCAGGTTTACGATCCCGCTTACTATGACAACAGCATTGTGATGCTGGAAAGCTGGCGCTGGCTGCATTCGCTGCACAGCGCGCTGGAGAGCCGTCATATCGACTGGACGCAGCTGGATCACGTGATTGATGCGGCGATTATTGCGCTGCCACAGCTGAAAGGCATCAAAGATGCGGCACCGGATGCCAGCTTCCGCATTCGCGGTCAGAAGCTGGCGCGTTCACCGCATCGCGCCAGCGGTCGTACTGCCGCCCGCGCCAATATCAGCGTACATGAGCCACGTCAGCCGCAGGATAAAGACACTATGTTTGCCTTCTCAATGGAAGGGAACAACCAGCCTGAAGCACCGCGCTCGCAGATCCCCTTTGCCTGGGCGCCGGGCTGGAACTCACCGCAGGCGTGGAACAAATTCCAGGATGAAGTTGGCGGCAAACTGCGGAATGGCGATCCGGGTGTCCGGCTGTTTGAAGCGGGCGAAGGCTCACTGCCGTGGTTTAGCAACGTGCCGGAGCGGTTTGCCAGCGGCAGCCATTTCCGCGTTGCGCCTTACTACCGGCTGTTTGGCAGTGAAGAGATGACGCAGCGCTCTCCGACGTTCCAGAAGCGTATGGTGCCGGCTGAGCTGGTGATTAACCCAACGGATGCAGAGAAGCTTGGCGTCAATCACGGCGCTGCCGCAGAGCTGGTTTGCGCCGGCGAAACACTGCGCCTGCCGGTACGCTTCTCCGCTTTCCTGCAGCCGGGTCAGATTGGTCTGCCGCTCGGCATGCCGGGTGTGCCGCCGTTCCTTGCGCATGCGCAAATTGATCAACTGCAGGAGGCTGCGCAATGAGCTGGCTGACATCGGACGTTATCGACATCATTCTGCAGGTGGTTAAGGCGATTGTAATTTTGCTGGTCGTGGTAGCCTGCGGGGCGTTCATGAGCTTTGCCGAGCGTCGTTTGCTCGGCTTATGGCAGAACCGCTACGGACCTAACCGTGTCGGCTGGGGCGGTTCACTCCAGCTGGCGGCGGATATGATCAAAATGTTCTTTAAAGAGGACTGGGTACCGCCGTTTACCGACCGCTTCATCTTTACTCTGGCACCGGTTATTGCTTTTGTATCGCTGCTGCTGGCCTTTGCGATTGTACCCGTTTCACCCACCTGGATGGTCACGGATCTGAACATCGGTCTGCTGTTCTTCCTGATGATGGCGGGTCTGGCCGTCTACGCCGTGCTGTTTGCCGGCTGGTCGAGTAACAACAAATACTCGCTGCTGGGTGCGATGCGTGCCTCTGCGCAGACGCTGAGCTATGAGGTGTTTCTTGGCCTGTCGCTGATGGGCGTAGTGGCGCAGGCGGGATCGTTTAACCTGAATGCGATTGTTGAAAACCAGACTCACCTCTGGAACATCATTCCGCAGTTCTTTGGCTTTGTGACCTTCTGTATTGCCGGGGTAGCAGTGTGTCACCGTCATCCGTTTGACCAGCCGGAAGCGGAACAGGAGCTGGCTGACGGTTACCATATTGAATATGCCGGTATGAAGTTCGGTCTGTTCTTTGTGGGTGAATATGTCGCCATTACCACGGTTTCCGCGCTGATTGTCACGCTGTTCTTTGGCGGCTGGCATGGACCTTTCCTGCCGCCATTCATCTGGTTCGCCCTGAAAACGGCGTTCTTCATGGTGATGTTTATCCTGATCCGTGCTGCGCTGCCGCGTCCACGCTATGACCAGGTGCTGTCGTTCGGCTGGAAAGTTTGTCTGCCGTTGACGCTGTTGAACCTGCTGGCGACCGCCGCAGTGATTCTGTACAACGCGCAGTAAGGGGTATTGAGATGACATTAAAAGATATTGTCGTTGGCTTCGGCACGACAGTGCGCAGTATCTGGATGATCGGCATGCACGCCTTTGCCAAACGCGAAACGCAGATGTATCCGGAAGAGCCGGTCTATCTGCCGCCGCGCTATCGTGGTCGCATTGTGCTGACGCGCGATCCTGACGGTGAAGAGCGCTGCGTTGCCTGTAACCTCTGCGCAGTAGCCTGCCCGGTCGGCTGTATCTCGCTGCAGAAAGCAGAGACGCAGGATGGCCGCTGGTATCCGGAATTCTTTCGCATCAACTTTTCACGCTGCATTTTTTGTGGCCTGTGTGAAGAAGCCTGTCCGACCACTGCGATTCAGCTGACCCCTGATTTTGAGCTGGGTGAGTTTAAGCGTCAGGACCTGGTGTATGAGAAGCAGGATCTGCTGATCTCGGGACCCGGCAAATACCCGGAATACAACTTCTATCGTATGGCGGGTATGGCGATCGACGGAAAAGAGAAGGGCGACGCGGAAAACGAAGCCAAACCGATCGACGTCAAAGGGTTACTACCTTAAGGAGCCAGGTATGGAATTTGCGTTTTATCTTTGCGGACTGGTGGCGGTGCTGACGACGCTGCGCGTTATCACGCATACGAACCCGGTACACGCGCTGCTGTACCTGATTGTTTCGCTGCTGTCGATTGCCGGCGCGTTTTTTGCCATGGGTGCCTACTTTGCAGGCGCGCTGGAAATTATCGTATACGCCGGTGCCATTATGGTGCTGTTTGTGTTTGTGGTGATGATGCTTAATCTCGGCAAGCAGCAGCAGGAGCAGGAACGCGAGTGGCTTAAGCCCTCGCTCTGGGTGGGACCCGGCATCGTTTCAGCGCTGCTGCTGGTGGTGATGGTTTACGCTATTCTCACCGCCACCGATCAGGGTATTGATGGCACGGTTATCGATGCAAAAGCGGTCGGTATCAGCCTGTTTGGCCCGTATGTTCTGGCAGTTGAGCTGGCTTCAATGCTGCTGCTGGCAGGCCTGGTGGTGGCCTTCCATATCGGTCGCGACGATCGTCACGCTGAAGTGATGAGCCATCGCGTCACGGATGCGGCATCCAATAAGGAGGGACAGGCATGATCCCATTACAACATGGCCTGATTCTGGCTGCGGTGCTCTTTGTTCTCGGCCTGACCTCGCTGGTGCTGCGCCGTAATCTGCTCTTTATGCTGATTGGTCTGGAGATCATGATCAACGCCGCAGCGCTGGCGCTGGTGGTAGCGGGCAGCTATTGGGGACAGGCAGATGGTCAGGTGATGTATATCCTGGCAATCAGCCTTGCGGCAGCGGAAGCGAGTATTGGCCTGGCTCTGCTGCTGCAGCTCTATCGTCGTCGTCAGACGCTGAACATTGACACAGTGAGCGAGATGCGCGGATGAATCTTCTCTATTTAACTGTACTGTTTCCGCTAATTGGCTTTTTGCTGTTAGCGTTTTCCCGGGGCCGCTGGTCGGAGAACCTGTCAGCCGCTGTCGGAATGGGGTCGGTCGGTCTTTCAGCCCTGACCACGCTCTATGCGGGCGTGGAGTTTTTCAGTCAGGGGCAACAGCCGTTTACGCAGGCATTGTGGACCTGGATGCAGGTTGGCAACTTTGACATTAAAGTGAACCTGGTGCTGGATGGCCTGTCGCTGACCATGCTCTCTGTCGTCACCGGCGTCGGCTTCTTTATCCATATGTTCGCCTCCTGGTATATGCGTGGTGAAGAGGGCTATTCGCGCTTCTTCGCCTATACCAACCTGTTTATCGCCAGCATGGTAGTACTGGTTCTGGCTGATAACCTGATGCTGATGTACCTCGGCTGGGAAGGGGTAGGGCTCTGCTCCTATCTGCTGATCGGCTTCTACTACAGCAATCCGGACAACGGCAAAGCGGCCATGAAAGCCTTTATCATCACCCGCGTGGGCGATGTGTTCCTGGCCTTTGCGCTGTTTATTCTCTACAACGAACTCGGCACGCTGAACTTCCGCGAGCTGATGGCGCTGGCACCGGCACACTTTGCCGCCGACAACAGCATGCTGCAGTGGGCGACCCTGATGCTGCTGGGTGGCGCGGTAGGTAAATCGGCTCAGCTGCCGCTGCAGACCTGGCTGGCGGATGCGATGGCGGGTCCGACGCCGGTTTCAGCGCTGATCCATGCGGCAACCATGGTAACGGCGGGCGTCTATCTGATCGCCCGTACCCACGGCCTGTTCCTGCTGACGCCTGACGTTCTGCACCTGGTGGGCATTGTCGGGGCTATCACGCTGGTACTGGCGGGCTTTGCTGCGCTGGTTCAGACCGATATCAAGCGCGTCCTGGCTTACTCAACCATGAGTCAGATTGGCTACATGTTTCTGGCGCTGGGCGTGCAGGCGTGGGATGCGGCGATTTTCCATCTGATGACGCACGCATTCTTTAAAGCGCTGCTGTTCCTCTCGTCTGGCTCCGTTATTCTGGCGTGCCATCATGAGCAGAACATTTTCAAAATGGGTGGCCTGCGCAAGAGCATTCCGCTGGTTTATGCCTGCTTCCTGGTGGGCGGTGCCGCGCTGGCTGCGCTGCCGCTTATTACCGCAGGCTTCTACAGTAAAGATGAGATCCTGTTTGGTGCGCTGGCTAATGGTCACATCAATCTGATGGTTGCCGGTCTGGTCGGGGCATTCCTTACCTCTATCTATACCTTCCGCATGATCTTTATCGTGTTCCACGGCGAAGAGAAGATCCACGCGCATGCCGGTAAAGGCATTACCCATCATCTGCCGCTGATTGTGCTGCTGATTCTCTCCACCTTCATTGGCGCGCTGATAACGCCTCCGCTGGCAGGCGTACTGCCGGAAAATGAATTTGGTGAAAACGGCAAAATGGCACTGGAGATCGCCTCAGGCTTGGTCGCTGTCAGCGGTATTCTGATTGCTGCTGCACTCTGGCTGGGCAAGCGTCAGCTGGTGACCCGCGTAGCCAACAGCGCACCGGGCCGCTTCTTCGGCACCTGGTGGTTTGCCGCGTGGGGCTTTGACTGGCTGTATGACAAAGTCTTTGTCAAACCCTATCTCGGTATCGCCTGGCTGCTGCAGCGCGATCCGCTGAACTCACTGATGAACCTGCCTGCGCTGCTGTCGCGTATTGGTAATAAAGGTCTGGTTGTCAGCGAGAACGGGTATCTGCGCTGGTATGTTGCCTCCATGAGTGTGGGTGCCGTTGTGGTGCTTGCCCTGATGCTGGTGATGTAAAGATTGATGGGCTTGGAAGAGAAGATGACAGAAACTGCTTCTCTTCCTGATAGCGAATGTGAAAATTGCCTGAATGACGAAGCGTAATCGGCGCAGCCCGTTTCGTTATCGCCAGCGCACAGCAACCGGAGCGTACTGATGTACGTAAGGATTGCAGGCACTGCCGGAAACGAAACGGGCAAGCAGGATAGCTCGAAACCAGGTTAAAAAAAGGGAAGTATGCCGTGCTATTACCTTGGCTAATAATAATACCTTTCGTCGGGGGCCTGCTCTGCTGGCTGGCTGAACGGCTTGGCGCAAAAGTACCACGCTGGATCGCCCTGATCACCATGGGGCTCACGCTGGCGCTTGGCCTGCAGCTGTGGCTGCAGGGGGGCTATTCGCTGACGCAGGCCAGCGGTCTGCCGCAGTGGCAATCAAGCTTTGATGTTGCGTGGATCCCGCGCTTTGGTATTCGCTTCCACCTGGCAATTGATGGTTTGTCACTGCTGATGGTGGTACTGACCGGTCTGCTGGGCCTGATGGCAGTCCTCTGCTCATGGAACGAGATTGAGAAGTATCAGGGCTTTTTCCACCTCAACCTGATGTGGATCCTGGGCGGCGTTATCGGCGTATTCCTTGCCATCGACATGTTCCTGTTCTTCTTCTTCTGGGAGATGATGCTGGTGCCGATGTATTTCCTCATCGCGCTCTGGGGACATAAAGCGTCGGATGGTAAAACCCGTATCACGGCGGCGACCAAGTTCTTTATTTACACCCAGGCGTCTGGTCTGGTGATGCTGATTGCGATTCTGGCGCTGGTGTTTGTGCACTACAATGCGACCGGCGTCTGGACCTTCAGCTATGAAGAACTGCTGAAAACGCCGATGTCACGCAATGTCGAATGGCTGCTGATGCTGGGCTTCTTCATCGCCTTTGCGGTGAAAATGCCGGTGGTGCCGCTTCATGGCTGGCTGCCCGATGCACACAGTCAGGCGCCGACTGCCGGCTCCGTCGATCTGGCCGGTATTCTGCTGAAAACCGCAGCCTATGGTCTGCTGCGCTTTAGCCTGCCGCTGTTTCCGAACGCTTCAGCTGAATTTGCACCGATTGCGATGTGGCTTGGCATTATCGGCATCTTCTATGGTGCCTGGATGGCGTTCTCGCAGACCGATATTAAACGTCTGATCGCCTATACCTCGATTTCGCACATGGGCTTTGTGCTGATCGCGATCTATACCGGCAGCCAGCTGGCCTTCCAGGGCGCGGTTATCCAGATGATTGCTCACGGTCTTTCAGCCGCGGCACTGTTTATTCTGTGCGGCCAGCTGTATGAACGTCTGCATACCCGCGATATGCGTCAGATGGGCGGTCTGTGGTCGCGAATCAAATGGATCCCGGGTCTGTCACTCTTTTTTGCGGTAGCGAATCTCGGCATGCCGGGGACCGGCAACTTTGTGGGCGAATTCATGATCCTGACCGGCAGCTTCCAGGTCGTGCCTGTGATTATCGTGATTGCCACCTTTGGGCTGGTGTTCGCCTCGGTCTACTCGCTGATCATGATGCAGCGTGCTTACTATGGCGAAGCGAAATCGAAAGAGCCGCTGCCGGGCATGTCAGTACGCGAATTTGCCACCATCGGCGTGCTGGTCGTGCTGCTGGTGCTGCTGGGTGTCTACCCGCAGCCGATTCTCGATACGTCCCATGCTGCGATGAGTAATATTCAGCAGTGGTTTACCGCTTCAATTTCAACTACAAGGCCGTAATTCGCCATGACAATAACTCCTCAACAATTGATCGCGCTACTGCCGCTGTTGATCGTCGGACTGACGGTGGTGGTGGTGATGCTGTCCATTGCGTGGCGACGCAACCACTTCGTTAATGCCACGCTGACCGTTATTGGCCTGAACCTTGCGCTGGTGTCGCTGTGGTTTGTTGGTCAGGCGGGCGCAATGGATGTCACGCCGCTGCTGCGCGTTGACGGCTACTCCATGTTTTATACCGCGCTGGTGATGCTGGCGAGTCTGGCGACCTGTACGTTCGCCTATCCCTGGCTGGCGGGCTTCCCGGATAACAAGGATGAGTTTTACCTGCTGGTGCTGATTGCCGCGCTGGGTGGCGTGGTGCTGGCAAGTGCCAACCATCTCGCCGCGCTGTTTATCGGTATTGAGCTGCTCTCCCTGCCGCTGTTTGGCCTGATTGGCTACGCCTTCCGGCAGAAACGTTCGCTGGAAGCGGCGCTGAAATACACCATTCTTTCTGCGGCCGCCTCGTCGTTTCTGCTGTTTGGTATTGCGCTGGTCTACGCCGATTCCGGCAGCCTGAGCTTTGTTCAGCTGGGTAACAGCCTGACCGACAGCATGATCCAGCAGCCGCTGCTGCTGGTGGGACTGGGAATGATGATTATCGGCCTGGGCTTTAAGCTGTCGCTGGTGCCGTTTCACCTCTGGACGCCGGACGTTTACCAGGGCGCGCCTGCACCGGTATCGACCTTCCTGGCAACCGCCAGCAAGATCGCTATCTTTGGTGTCATTATGCGCCTGTTTATGTACGCGCCGCTGACCGACAGCGAAGCGGTACGCACCGTGCTGGGGATTATCGCCTTTGTCTCTATCCTGGTGGGTAACCTGATGGCGATTTCGCAGAGCAACATTAAGCGTCTGCTCGGCTACTCCTCTATCGCTCATCTCGGCTATCTGCTGGTCGCGCTGATTGCGGTGAAAACGCATCAGCTGTCGCTGGAAACGGCTGGCGTCTACCTGGCGGGTTATCTGTTCAGCAGCCTGGGTGCGTTTGGCGTGGTCAGCCTGATGTCCAGCCCGTATCGCGGTCCGGATGCTGACTCGCTCTATTCCTATCGCGGCCTGTTCTGGCATCGTCCGGTACTCTCAGCGGTCATGACGGTGATGATGCTGTCGCTGGCGGGTATTCCGATGACGCTGGGCTTTATCGGTAAGTTTTACGTTATCGCATCCGGTGTGAATGCGCATCTCTGGTGGCTGACTGCTGCAGTCGTTGCCGGCAGCGCCATCGGCCTGTACTACTATCTGCGCGTAACGGTGAGCCTCTATCTCACCCCGCCAGAGCTGCATACGCGTGATACGCCTGCTAACTGGGCGTTTACCGCGGGTGGTGTGGTTGTCCTGATCTCCGCCATTCTGGTGCTGCTGCTGGGTGTTTATCCGCAGCCGCTCATCAGGCTGGTGCAGATGGCGCAACCGCTGATGTAACGATGCATTCTGCTGACGAAAATCAGGCCTCCGGGCCTGATTTTTTTTATCTGTATCGATGGCCGCTACCATCATGGTGTTACTTCGGCCGGCGGAGTAGTCTCAGAATATTGTCATTTGAAGAGGAGGATATCTGTGGAAATAGCATGGCTTGATTGCCACCACCAGGAACTGACGGCACAGCAACTCTATACGCTGCTGGCGCTGCGTAACCGGGTTTTTATTGTGGAGCAGCAGTGCCCCTATCAGGATCTGGATGGCCAGGATCTGGCTGCAGAAAACCGTCATATCCTCGGTTTTCTTGAAGGGAAGCTGCTGGCCTGCGCGCGCATACTGACACCCGCGCAGCCGGATAAGGCAGTCGTTGTGGGGCGGGTGATTGTCTCTGAAGAGGCGCGCGGGCTGAAGCTGGGCTACCGGCTGATGGAACAGGTGCTGAACAGCTGTGAAACGCACTGGCCCGGGCAGGCAATTTATCTGTCGGCGCAGGCGCACCTTGAGGGGTTTTATGGCCGGCTCGGTTTTCAGGCGGTCACTGCTGTTTACCTTGAAGATGAGATTCCGCATATCGGCATGCAGAAAATATAACGGCGAGGGAAGCCTCGCCGTTATCGTTATCAGCCCGGCGTCATCTGCCGGTCATCGGTATATTTACGCTGATCGGGCGGTGGCGGAAAATACTGGTAGAGCCAGGTTTCGCTCAGCGTCTCATCTTTGGTGCGCAGGAACAGGCGCATCTCCACAGGCGTGGTCGCATCGCTGTTCGGATACCAGTCAAACAGAATGCGATAACCGTTAATCGGTTCAACGTAGAGGATCTCTACCTGTTTGAACGTGCCTGATGAAACGGTAATGACCGGCTCAATGCCCCTGGCAGCGGCTGCTTTCAGGTCGCCATCAATGAAATCTACGGCAAAGCGGCGGCACCAGGTCTCCGGGAAATGTTCACCCGGCGCCCAGCCTTCGGGAAAACCGCCAATGCCGGTACGGGTCGCATCCACGCGCGCCAGATCGCTGCGCACCGGCGGCAGCTGGCTCCAGTAGAGCTTATAGCCAAAGTTCAGCTCGCTGCCCGCCTGAATCGGCTCCTCTGGCTGCCAGAAGCAGACCACGTTATCCAGCGTTTCCCCGGTGGTAGGGATCTCCATCAGATTAATCGCGCCTTTACCCCATTTGCCGGTTGGCTCGACCCACAGGCTCGGGCGTTTGTCGTACCAGCCAATCACATCCTGATAATTTTTAAAGTCGTGATCCAGCTGCAGCAGACCAAAGCCGCGCGGGTTTTCATCTTTATAGGCGTTGAACTGCAGGCGCTGCGGGTTATTAAGCGGACGGGCGATCCATTCACCGCTGCCGCTCCACATCGCCAGGCGATCGGAGTCATGGATCTGCGGATGGTAGGTGTTGCACATGCGGCGTTCGTTGGTACCGCAGCTGAACATACTGGTCATCGGCGCAATGCCGAGCTGACGAATCGCTTTACGTGTATAGAGGTGGTTTTCCACTTCCATCACCACGCGTTTCTCTTCACAGTGAATGGTGAATTTGTAGGCACCGGTCAGGCTGGCACCATCCAGCAGGGCATACACGACAAAGGTAGTGTCGTCTGCTTTTGGCATTTCAAACCAGAACGCGGTGAAATCAGGAAACTCCTCCTGACCGTTGCTGAACGTGTTAACAGCAACGCCGCGGGCGGAGAGGCCATACTGATAGGTTTCATCCACGGCGCGGAAGTAGCTGGCCCCGAGGAAAGAGACGATATCACGCCGCGCCAGCTCCGGCTTTTTAAACGCGCGGAAACCGGCAAAGCCGAGATCGTTTTTACCCGCCAGCTGCTGCGTGTCGACGCCGGCGTCATGATACTTAAACAGCTCCGGGCGAAAGTGGATTTCCCGTGCTTCGCGGCTGGCCGCATCAACAGAGAACATGCGGATACGCCGTTTAAATCCCATGCCGACGTGGAAAAACTGCACGTCCAGCTCGCGATCGGCGACGTTGTTCCACAGCGAGTGCTGAGCGTCATACTGAATTTCGTTGTACGCTTGCGGCGTAAGGGTCGCCAGCGTGTCAGGCAGCGCACCGGGCGCACCGCCCCAGGGCTTTTTCGCCAGCGCGGCGGCCTTCTGTTTCAATACATCAAAATCGAAGCGCACGGCTTTGCCGTCGGCGATGCCGTCATCGGCCCATGCAGATTGCGCAAACAGCGAGGAGAGCCCGGTCATGCCACTCAGGGCTGACAGAGCGACGGACGCTTTCACAAATTTTCTACGATTCATGCCGGAATTCTAATCCTTAGCTGCTCGGGTGTATTGTGTCTGTTTCCAGACGGTTAGCGTCGGGCTACAGGGGGTTACGACAGTGGCGCAATCAAAAAATTCACTCGCCGGAAAATTTATCAGATTAATCAAATAAACGAAGCAGATTCTCTGTCGCTCAGGGGGATCCGGCCTGTTTTTACAAAGCAGTCACGTTTTTACGGAGCGCACAGACGCAATTTCGGCCAGCAAAGTTATGATTTATGGCTATAGTTAATCGACACGTTATGAACACGGAGGAACCGCATAATGTCATCTTCAGACCAATTTGATAACCGTTATGAATCAGGTATTGACGACGATCTGGCGCTGTTAACTGAAACGCTTGAAGAAGTGCTGCGCGCGTCCGGCGATCCGGCCGATCAGAAGTATATTGAACTCAAACAAAAAGCTGAGCAGGCGCTGGAAGATGTGAAGAGCCGCGTCAGTCAGGCTTCAGACAGCTACTACTATCGTGCCAAACAGGCGGCCTATCGTGCCGATGATTACGTGCATGAAAAACCGTGGCAGGGCGTGGGTATTGGCGCCGCTGCAGGCCTGTTTGTAGGTTTACTGCTGGCCCGTCGTTAATACGCTGCCGGGCGCGCGCAACGCTGCGCCCGGCTTCGCCTGCCATACTTTCTTCGCTATTTACGATCTCTTTCCCGATTTCCCTTCCTGATGATTGTGTTTACCTCGCCTGCTTTCTACAGTAAAGCGTAACCAGGACAAGGAGAATGCAACGTGATACGTGTTGAGATGCTCGCCACGGGCGATGAAGTGCTGCATGGACAAATTGTGGATACCAACGCCGCCTGGCTGGCGGACGTGCTGTTTCAGCATGGCCTGCCGATGACCAGCCGCATGACCGTGGGTGATGCACTGCCGTCGCTGATTGATGCATTACAGAGCCGTAGCCAGGTGGCAGATGTGCTGATTGTTAACGGGGGACTGGGGCCGACCTCTGATGATTTGAGCGCGCAGGCCGCCGCGGCCGCCAGCGGTTGCGAGCTGGTGCTGCAGACAGAATGGCTGGCAAAAATGGAAGCCTGGTTTGCCAGTCGCGGTCGCGTGATGGCCGCCAGCAATCGCAAACAGGCTGAAATCCCGGCTAACGCCACGCTTATCGATAACCCTGTGGGTACCGCCTGTGGTTTCGCACTCCAGCTCAACCGCTGCTTAATTTTCTTTACGCCGGGCGTGCCGTCAGAATTCAAAGTGATGGTGGAGCAAGAGATTATTCCGCGCCTGAAAGCACGTTTTACCCTGCCTGAACCCCCGCTCTGCCTGCGCCTGACGACCTTTGGTCGCGGCGAGAGTGATATTGCGGCTGAGCTGGAGCCGCTGGCGCTGCCCGAAGGGGTCGTAATGGGTTACCGCTCTTCAATGCCGATTATCGAAATCAAGCTTACCGGGCCTGCCAGTGCGCGCGTGGCGATGGAGCAGGTCTGGCAGCAGGTAAAGCTGCTGCTGGCCGAATGTACGATTTTCGAAGGCACCGAAGGGCTGCCCGCGCTGCTGGCGCGTGAGCTGCAGCAGCGTAAGTTTTACCTCGCCACCAGTGAGCAGTATACCGCGGGCTTTCTGCACTGGCAGCTGGCCGCTGCGGACGTGCCGCTAAGCGCTGGCGAGATCCTGGCGCCGCAGGCAGAAACACTTGAAGCACAGGTTGAGCGGACACGCATGCTGGCGGCAGAGCAG
>Ga0157361_1000684_pt1 | contig 12360 bp, 9 predicted proteins | sample AttlaeALBM2_FD_111481 | JGI IMG/M metagenome (GOLD analysis project Ga0157361, IMG submission 111481) | Fungus gardens microbial communities from leaf cutter ant in Ribeirão Preto, State of São Paulo, Brazil - Atta laevigata ALBM2 | ecosystem: Host-associated > Fungi > Mycelium > Unclassified ...
ACCTCCAGGAGATTCCTCAGAGAATTAGATGAGGCTCCTGGAGGGAATAATCTACATTATATACTACAGTGTCTTCGTGTCCCTGCATTGGTAACTAGGGTCTGAACAAGGAAAGTGCGTCGGGTGGCAACGGAGTGCTTTTGGAATGATAGGAGTAAGACCCAATATTACTATGTAATATTGGATCGGCTACGGGATCGCTCTGGAGGACTGGAACGGGCTCCGGAGTCGCGGATTAGGGATCCCCTTACAGCCTTGGGCATATAGCAGTCGCTTTTCTGGTGACTGATCCTAAGGTTGAGGTGCATTAGAACATGTATTATGTCTAAAACAAGAGATTTGTTAGAGAAAATGGATAAATAACAGTTGGAAGCTACAATGAGTGTGTACAAGGTCAGATTATCTACTAACTCAAATCTAAGAGCAACAGTCAGCCAAGACAAAAAGAAACAAAACTACAACATGTACCCAGATCTGGAGTAATGCTGTTTACAAGCCATATCACAATTCTTGATACATTCTTTCATGCAATCCATTGTGGGGACTTACATTGAATTTGGGAAAAAGGATGTATGGGCAATGAAACATACAACTTACCTGTTGAAAAAAATCCATCAAGGTATTAGACATGATGGTAGAGATAATTAAAATTTCTGTACCTGGTAATTAAGGCCTGTTCAAGAATGAATGAGAAATTGGGTGAGATTTACAAGTACTTTGAGGCAAGATACCTTAAGCGTTGATGGCTATGTTTTGGAGATAAGCATGGTGGTGTGCTCTCAGCTTAACTTCCCCATGCATTCGGCTTCCATAATGTCTCTATCATTGATGGTCTTATAGACAAAGAGATTCTTGCTACTGTCTTCAATGAAGACTATCTTCTCAGGAGTCCAAGACACAAAACCTTGCTTAACCAAGTAATTGACATGATCAGTGTCCCTCTAATACTCTTTGCCTGTGTCACCATTGAGATCAAAAGTGCTTACCTACTTAGCAGGAATTTGCTTTGTTTAGTTGCTTTGACACTAGCTTGTAACTAGATGGTCAGAATCATTGAATTCTCAATAATCTGAGAAATTTATGATCAACTTGGTAGCATTATTGTAACATGAATTCTTATATTGGTATCAGGCTTTTAAGCATTTAGGAGAATCTAGGGATCATTGTGCAAATCTTGTATTTTAATCTGGAACAAATTCCTGTAGCAATCCTGAACATAAGAGCAATACATATCTAGTGCATTTTTCAATGCTTACCATCTACCATACTACTCTTCAGGCACAAATCTCATTACTTGTATCTCTATGACAAGAATTGCTTCTGGATCTTCATTATCGATTACAGTAACTCTGGAAAAGCCAGCAGGACTGAGCATTTATTACTGCCAGAAATTTGCCAGTAAAATTTATGGTACTTGTCTCTTAGCTCTACAGGGGGTGCCATTAAGACATAGTATGGAGCTTTGATCTGTCTCTCCATAAATGGCTAGAGCATATCCCAGCAAGGTCATGAGATCCGAGGCTTAGCAAACAAAGTATCTGAAATGATTGATCAATAGGAACAGAACAAAGTGCAAATAGTGACAGTGAGCTGATAGACAATTCTAAATGTGATGTCAATAAGGTGATCAAAAATGGACACAAGAATGGACTCAAAGCCATGCTGTGATCAGTATATAATATATGTGAAATGTACAAATACTATGTATATGGCCCATCACACTTGGTTGTGTTCCAGAATTGGGCGTCCTTGTCCTTGATAGAATATGGACTTTGAATTTGAGCTCACTGCCATTGTGGAAACTTTTGTATCAACATGCAAACATTGTTGACCAATCTCAGTTCCTAGATCATTGATTAATGTCTTAATCGATGTTTGGCTTCTTAGTCAATTGTTCCTCAATCAGTATTTGAATTTGACCCTCAAGTGCATACCTTGGTAATTCCAATGTTGCAAGAGTAAACTCCACATCAATGTTTACTGAGGTGATCGAGACAAAGAATAACTTAGATTTAGTTTTTGCAGTAGTTTAGTCTCTTACCATCTTGTCAGCATCACATCACAGGTTTGCATTTCATACCTGAGACTATTTTTGGTGCATCCATAACAAGAACATATATAAATATATGCACTGCCACTAATCAAGGAATGATCATCATTGTTTGTTCCATTCCTGTTGATTGATCATTTTGTTTGCCATGTGTTGGATGTTGTAATCTTGCCAGAATTGCCTTTAGCCTTTTATGGATAGACAGATCAAAGCTCCATACTGTCTTGAGAATGGAGACAATTACCATAATCTCCTGTTCTGTTGGTCGTAAATACTCTGTCCTCTTGCCCTGGATACAGAAGCAATTAATGTCATAGGAGATATTGGCAATGAGATGCCTGAAAAGTAGTATCATAGATAAAAAAACACTGAAACATGTAGTGATTATACATATTACTGTATTATATTTCTCCATCCATTTATTCATTATTCACAATTTGTTCCTGATCTATTGTGATACTCAGTTACTGCCAGTGTTTGTAAGGGGACATTTAGGGTTGTGCTTAGTAAGTTCTGAGGATCTGTTCTATTAGTGGCCCATTGACAGTTTGTGTATCGCACTTCCACCGTTCCTAAGTCTTCTCTGTCTGTGTCATGCGGTGCAATGCCTTCTCTCTATTATTAGGACAATTGTGATTACTGATCTATGTACATGTGACTGTGCATGTGATTGTCTAGTATAGAGTATATATACTAGCAAGCTGTTGTAGATATACTTCACTTGAATCTCAAACTAGCTTCTGGGACTATCTACTAGCTTAAGGGGTAATTGCCTACTGAGTGGTCCCCTTATAGTATTGGCTTATTTCCCAGCCATCATCCAGTTGATGCTTATCATTTGTCTATTATTTACAGTTGTTATTTTTTATTGAATCATGGCTCTCACAGGTTTCAACTGACTACCTCTGCTCCCATAGCAATGGGAATGACAGATTAATTCTCACTTGATTGGCTTGTCAAAGTTTATCTGCTCCCATATAACATCTCTATTCTTGTAGGAGCTTCATGGAAGTGCATCTTTGCACAATCAAACTTTTTATGTGCACATATAGATATCTTGTTGCTAGATCTGCTGAGCTACTGAATCAATCACACTTGTATGTTCCTTGTAAATGCTATGAGGTACGTGTTTATATACCATCTTGAAGCTTATGATGATGTCAACTTTAGATCTTTCTAACTGACTTGTTTTCCTCTTCTTACTGTGATACATGAGGAAGAGTGCTGTGTCAATGCGTGCTACCTTGCAAACATCAACTTGAGTTCCCATCCTGAACAAGACATTACCACAAAAATATCTGCGAGTCTAACAAGCCCTTAGGAATCTCTGTCATCTCCTACAGAGTCTACTGACCCTAGTCTGTCTACAACTACTTGACACAGTTGCAAGAGCACAGTACCCTGCTTTTCAGACCACCATGTTCAAATCCACAGTTTGTTATTGCTAAGTCATGAGGACTCAAGGATCACCCAAGGTGGATGTTCAGGAAGAACTCGATGGAGTTCTTCATTAGATTGCTCGACTACTTATACAAGTTCTATCATGGCTATGCTACTACTAATCCACAATCACATGTCCTTCTAGAATATTCTTCAATCACATGACCTTGTCACATGATATGATTACCTAAGCTCCCACACTATTTATAGCTTGACTCCGTTGTATAACTTAATGTTGTCAATCAAGTTTTCAAACATGCGGGAAATTCTTTCCTCTTTGGGGGTCTCATAACATAGTTTACCTCCTCTTCAGGCATCAAAGAGATGGAATGGAAGCCCTGGAGTTTAGGCAGGATATCTTAAAACATTACAATGCTTTCAAAGCAGTGGCCAGGGAATGTTGGCAGATATCTATTCTTTGATATAGACTATAATACCTGGTATCGCATTTTGGGTAGTTATAGTAAGTTAATGACACAATTATGACATAATTGACTGACTGCTGGTGTTGCGACATTACATTACAACAATGGCTGCTAATCCTGGGTGTGGAAACTTTCATAGGCATCCACTTGACAGACTAGGTTCATAAACTAGTTATATCTGAAATTTTGGAACTCTTCTATAGCCCATGTGTAGATTTCAAGCAATCTATATTCCTCAGAGAGAAGCTGTTTACCACAGAAACTCTACTCCTTTAGTCTACATTTAACCTTTCAAATTCCATTTGCATGACATTCTATTTTCAAAGATATGCAAGACATGAATATCTATTTGATCAAGATGACCACTAGATGGAATGATAAATACAGTCATAAGAACATGAAACTTTGCAACCATCTTGTAAGGGCAACCGGAGCGGAACACTCTAGGAGATTCCTCAGTTAATTATAGTCTATGAAATATTGTTACAACCTACCTCCAGGAGATTCCTCAGAGAATTAGATGAGGCTCCTGGAGAGAATAATCTACATTATATACTACAGTGTCTTCGCATCCCTGCATCGGTAACCAGGGTCTGAACAAGGAAAGTACGCTGGGTGGCAACAGAGTGCTCTTGGAATGATGGGAGTAAGACTCAATATTACGTAGTAATATTGGATTGGCTCCAGGGTTGCTCCAGAGGACTGGAATGGGCTCCAGAGTCATGTGTTAGGGGTCCTCTTACACATCTAATCTATGTGTTCAAGCAAGAGAAGACTGAAGGAAGAGGTATCACAGGGCAGTGACAAATGAAATTGCATTAGATAGCAATTGCAAAACCTAGAGGGAACCATATAGAGGCAATTGAGGACAGAGAACAGGGAACATAGAATACAGCAGTACCATGTAAGCGGAATTTCTAATTGATGTGAAGCAACACAAAAGTACAAAGTCGAAGAGAAGTATCTTGTCTCACAATGTCCTGTTTGTAAGGTTAGTGATCAACATAGAATAATGGTCATAATGGTATAAGAATGCAGAAATAAATAACCAAGAGTGGGTCTTTGTAAAGCTAGGCCAAGGTTGTAGTAGATTTCAGGGGGGAAGCTCTATAGAGTATCATTCTTGCCAGCCACTGCTTTTGCCATCTTCAGTAGCCCAAAAAGTTGAGCTTCCTAAACGTAATCAACACCTTACATTCATTTCCCTTATCACTGTCACGCTGTACAAATGTTTAGGCAAAATAAGTGACATTTTACACCCTAATAACCAGAATAACTGGCTCGAGAGAAGAGCTTGGCCCCCCTAGAAATGTTTTCTAGATACCCAGTTGTGGACTTGAGCATCTAGCTTGAGTAGCAGAGTAGTGGCTGTGACCACCGCTACATATACCTTATAGACACTTGCCCAGGCACCCCGTATCAGATTTTCAATGGATTTCCCTTCTAGAAGTGCTCTCAAGGACAAAAGCAAACTTAGACGGAATAATGCAACCTGAGCGATGTCATAGCTCAGTGGCTGGCAACGTTATTCATAGAAGGGTTACAATCAGATCCAAGCCATCATCGCTGATGGCTAATTATAGCAAGACCAAGATAGTTGAGCTGCCGCAGAATCGCATCGCAACAGCAGTGGAAGGAATTTGGAATGCCGAGGAGTAAGAAGATGTAGAAGAGATAAAAGGAAGAATAGGGAAGCTGAGGAGAGAGATAGCAGGAAGGCTAGATGAAGGAAACATGCTTGAGAGCAAAATGGCTCAAGACTGCCGTCTCTATCTATGGCCTGTCAAGAGGCTCGAGATCTGACCATCAAGCAAGGGAGGGTTCCCGGAGTAGGACTAGAAGAGCAGGAATCAGTTAGCCAGTGTTCGGGAAGGGTGCTGTCTCATCATTGCAGCCTTGCTATGTTTGGGAATCTAGAGGTTTTCTTTGTCTCACTTTCTTTGTTGTCTCTTTGCTTTGTAATTATAATAAAATTCTCTAGGGCACAGAAGGGAACTCAAGCATCATACCTCTACTATCATCCCTCTCTGTTGCTCTAGAGCTTAATGGCTATTTTGAGTGACTTGAGTTTCTAGTTTTCTAAGTCTTCTTTCTTTCCTTTTAAAAACTCATCAAACCTCTCCCTCGATGGGAATTTGAGCCCCAATAGACTTGGGCATCTGCTTAAATTAGGAGTTAATAGCTCGCTACGTGTTATTGGAGTCGGCTTCCAGTTGTACAGTCAGCTGAAGAAGAGCCCATATGATGGCACAGGAGTTCTAGGTAGCTCTGCTGTATCGACAGCGAGCCAGACTACTAGACTAGGTAAGGGCAGTAGTGTCATGATGCGAGATGAACACGCATCTTAGAGATCCTATTATAGTGAGATCTACCTTGAGTGAACTCTTATAGAACCTTTTTATCTGTTCTTTCAGTTATTTGACCTTCCTCCCTTCCCCTATTTCTAAGCCCCCTTTTGTTATTTGACTATCTCCCCAGTGCCTACTTGTTTAGTGCACAACTGTGAAACATCTCGGGGATTATTATATTTTCATTTGTTATCACCCTTATCTTGAGATCAAATTTCCTTTGATCCTTATCATTGCTATTACCAATAAAAACCCTTGTTCCCGTTTTAAACCATTTGAGATACTCACATCATCTGTTGGCCACATAAGAGATATTTTCCTTCTAATGTGTTGGGAAAGAGGACCATATGCATGCAATCTATATCAGGTAAATAATCTGGGTACTCAATACGAAGGAAGAGACATGTGAGGAGGCAAAAAGAGAGTGGAGCTAGTTTTCCTTGTAGTTGTAAAGCAGATGCTGATACTCATGACACATACTACACCTGAGAGACATAAACACAAGTCAAATAAACTCGAATTCACATGAAAGGAGAAAAGTTACAATGCACATGTCATAGTAGGCTTCTCATAATAGGTGTTACCAGATGTTTGAGGACTCATACAGAGAAGGCAGAGCATGAAACCAGGATTATCAAGTGAATCTGTATGATGATCGGTAACCCCAGCAATTCAAAGCCTTCCATGAGTCTGTTTATCTATGCCTCAGGTTAGTAATGCAGGGTGCAGTAGCCATACACACAAAATTCAAGAACACAAACAGAAAAAGCTTCCAGAGACCATATCTGAGGCTTGCAAATGGCATAGAATACATCAACCCACTACTAGTCTCTAGAACAAATTATTGTTGGAGTAAAAAAAATATCAAGGGTTGCAAATCTCATCAGCAAAGACAAAGGTATACTCATTATGGCCAAGACTAGAGCATGACAAGGGTATTGTCAGAGGCATCAGAGTCAACGGTGTCAAGTATATTGAAGAGAACAAGTGGTATTCATATGAATATTGTGTATTTTGAGATGTGTCTTCATAGAAGCTCATGATGAAGTACAAGATAAAAACAATAAGGGAGGAAGAGAATACTGCCACATGACGGGTTCGGGATGGAAGAAGGAGGTCATTACCATTGTCATTTGGGGGATGATGAGGGAGATGAGAATCAACTGGATCACTACCCTAGACTGATACTACGTTATCAGAGGAGTGTGTCTACCATGGAGTCATCCATGTTATTGTTGCAGTAGGACACTATGCTGTTCTGTTCTGTGCTGTGCAACAATGACAAAATGGCATCACAAGTGGATTCATGATCATGAGACAAGAGAAAAACAAGCCATACCAAATGTCAGAATATATGGCATTATCCACATGTATACTACTCTCTATCATCATCAAATTATTCAATCATTCCAAAGATACCAGAATGTAAGGGGATGAGAATGAGAAATGGGAACAGCAGCATTGGCTGGCAATGTATATACAATCATCAATCAATCGCCATCTGCAAGTATACCTGTTCAAACTCACCAAACATAAAAACTAGCACATTCTCTTCTACTTACAATTCTTTCCACCTTCCCCTCATTCAAATCAAGCCCACCATCCTCTACAGCCACACCTTTCCTTTCCCCTCCCCTCTAGCATTTCTCCCATTCAAAAAAAGGCCTTCACAAACACACAACCAATTACCCACTTCCCTCACAGTCAGTTGTGTGTAGACAGAGTTTAGCTAAGATACCAGAGTTCTCATTCATGCACCTCTTTGTAAAAAAAAAGAGACAAAAAATCAGAAAATCAGAGATCAGCACTGTAGGACCCTCCATTGCAAATCTTGCTTGCATTCTTTATAACATTTTTTTTTGCAGAGCTGACCTATCAGAGAGAGGGAGAGAGTGTGTGTTGAATCACAGCTTATTGAATGAATGCCAATGACAAGATATAGTTGTGGCATGCTCCACACACTGAAAAAAGGAGAGAGAACAGAAAACAATGCCCAATTATAATTATCAAGTGCCAAGTGCCAAGTACTATCATCATTTGCCATATGTAATAATAGCTCATGAACAACAATCTGACATGAGAGCGAGAAGAAAAAGTATTTGCCCTAAGTTTGAAGTTGAAGTTGAAGTTGAACTTGAAATGGAAATAGAAATAGAAATAGAAATAGGACACTTGTGGAACAAACAAGATTATAGGCTCTAACACCAGGATAAACAAAAAAAACCCTATACACAGAGCATCCAGTCTGTTCAGTTTCTAATGAACTATCCCAAACAAACCATCCCCCCCAAAAAAAAACCCATTAACTCAAAGATTCTCCCAAACCCACAAAAGATAATGCACCATAAAGAAAACAGTCATGACTGTTAAATTAAATAATTATTGTACCATGTATTACTATAGTTTAATATACAAGCCATGCTTACATAAGCAGACTCGCTTCTTCATCTCACCTGCCACATTATGGAACCTCTCTGCTTCTCTCAAGATCTCTCTTCCCTATCAGGTTTACTATCAACATCTGTTGAATAACCCAGTGAGTAGGCCATCATTTGTCCCCACTGTAATTGCTGCTCTCCATCCTTCTAACAGGTTATGGGCCCCAGTTTTCCCTGACCTCCTTTGGTGCTCTCAAGCTGCCTTAGTTGATAGAAAGGACTTGACTGGCTTGCCAATCTGTTGGGAATTGAGATAATCTCCCTGTTGAATCCCCTTATGCCCACAGGATCCTCTGCTCCTTTGCAGATGCTATGGCCCATGGTTGTTTAGGATGAAGTGCTGTGCATCCATTGCTGTATCTGCTCCCTGAACTAAGCTGATTTCTTAATGATAGCTATGACAAATTTAATATTTACTATTCCTCGTCTCTCCAGCCCTGCTATTTACCCATCTTGGGCAATCAGTGTGCATTTCTCTACTGTCTTCTCCCACTCTCCAACTATCTCAGCTTAGTCTCTTGCAACCTGCACCAATGTAATGGCTGTAACTAGGAACTTTGTAGCATTGAGTAGTGCAGTCTGTATGGCTCGATGTGACAATAAATTTGTGTTACCTGCATCACCTATAGCTGAGAATTTACAAAGATGTGATAAAGCACTATATACTACATGCAAGGGTAAAGAAGCGCCATATGGCTGCTCTTATAATAATTAATAGTTCTTGGACTCTGGTGCCTCTGCCCATTTCACTCCTTTTGAGTCTGACTTTGTCTCCATGACTCAAGGAAATTATGGTCACATTGAGACAGCCAATTCTAAAGTACTTCTTTTTATGGTTGCTGTAGGAACTGTCCTTATAAAACATGAAATCATTGACCCTAAAGACAGGACAACCAGAACTGTTATCTCTAAACTATGGCCAGTATACTGTGTTCCTGGCATAACTATGCACCTCTTCTCCACTGGACAGTTGCTTCAGTCTGGATTGAGTATAGAAATGGATGGTTCAACCTTTTGTGACTCATCTGGTGATGCTGCTCTCTCTGCCCTACCTAATCTTTGGGGGAGTATCCAGGTTGTGAGAACATGTATCATTAAGAACAATGTTCCTAATCCTGTAAGTCTTGTTACAAGGCACCCAGATTATGAGACAATTCATTGTTGACTTGGGCACATCTCTGATAAAGCCATGAGATATATCTCAGACAATGTTGAAGGTACTGAGAAGATCTGCTTTCCTAACAAGAAGCATGTACGCCGCAGTTATGCTTTAGGAAAGCTGCACCAGTACAGTATCCCTGAGAACCCTAAATGTTCTAGTGAGACTCTGGGATTGATCCATTCAGATCTCCTTGAGCTCCCTACTTTATTATACTCTAAGTATAAGTGGGTGATTACATTCCTTGGTAACTATTGCAGAGTTGCTTTCTTGCACAAAAAATCAGATGCTGCAGAAGCAATTAAAACTGTTTTCCAGCTGTGGTTGAATACTACTTTCTACTCTGTTAAACGCCTACATACTGATAATGGGGGAGAGTATATGACATTAGAATTGCAATCCTTTTTATGTGAACAGGGGATTGTCCATGAGACAAGTACACCACATGTACACCAACAAAATAATTGAGCAGAATGGTTGAATCAGACATTGCTAGAAAAGGCGCAATCTATGTGACTTAAAGCATGTCTACCTGATTCCTGGTGGGAGTTTGCTTTTACAACTACTACCCATGTCATTAACTATACTCCCATTCAACATCTCAAATGAAAGACACCTTAGAAGATCTTCACAAATGAAAGACCTAAAATATCACACCTCCATGTCTTTGGTTGTGGAGCATATGTGTATCTCCCCAATGAAGTTTGCACAAATAAACTTACACCGCATTCTGAACTCATGATATTTATTAGGTATGAGGATAATGGCTATAGATTTATTTGCCACACACAAGGGAATGTTATATTCCGCTCCACCCAAGCTATCTTTGATGAAGGGCACTTCCCTAGATATCCATCATTTTATCCCAGAAAGCAAACACCTCCTGGTAGACTAACCCCAGAGATAGAGTTATCAGTACCTGGACCTTCTGGTGTAGACAAACCTGCTCCAACACCCTTTCCACCAACATCTGCACATCATAGACCCTCTACTCCTCCAATCTCTCCTAATTTGCCAACTCACTCAGAATCTCCATCTCCCTCTCCTCTACTGACACCATCTAAATTGTCCTCAGTAAAAATTGAAGAGGTTGAAGATGTTGAAGATGAAGATGTTAAGATGCATTCCCCAAGCCCTTCTCCTCCTGAAGCTGGTCCCTCACAGTATACTCCTCCTCAGGTTCCAACTGTAATACCTCAAAAACAAGATAGTGACCCACAGCCAGGAGAAGATGTTCCTCCTCTGAGATATGGCTTGAGGAGATCAACCCATGAGACTAGAGTCCCTCACAGAGAAGGCAATATATATAGAGAGGATTGCCATCCTACAGATGTTCTAAGGTGCCCTGAGTGGCAACAACATCCTGGTGAGGCTGATATAGATATGGCATGCAGAATTCTTGAGAATGCTCACAGACATATTCAAGTGCAGCCTGAAACTATTCCAATTGAAGGAGTATACTATTCATATAGTCAATGGGATAATACCATTGAAATAAATGGAATCTGCTATGAAGTTGATTGGGTAGGACAATGACCTATCATAATTGACATAGAGGGAAATAGGATGGATGCTCCATCTCCAGCAGGTGAGTCAGCTACCACAGCTATTACCAACCACATGGTATACCTTACAAGAGAAGGGAGAGCAGAGCATATTTGCTTTCTCTTGGCACTCAGAGCAACTGAGACTCATGTTCTACCAAAAACCTTTAAAGATGTTGCCAAACTACCAGCTGACTCTAAGAAAAGGTGGCTTGAATCTTGCCTTGAGGAGCTGAAATCGCTCAAAGACAGAGATGTTTATGAAATTGTAGACCTTCCTAAGGAATAAAAAGCAGTCAAGAACTGCTAGATGTTTAATATCAAGCCTGATGGTCATTATTGATCTTATCTTGTTGCCAAAGGATTTTCTCAAGTTAAAGGCATTGACTTTGATGAATTATTCTCTCCAGTTGTCTGCTATGAGACTGCGTGACTGCTTCTTGCTGTTGCTGCACTTGAGGATTTAGATATCCAGAGCGTTAACATCAAAACAGCCTACTTATATGGTGATCTGGATAAGGAAATCTATATGGAGCAGCCAGAAGGTTTTAAACTACCTGGGAAAGAAAACAAAGTCTGGTGACTTTGCAAAGTATTGTATGGCCTTAAGCAAGCTGGCTTATCCTGGTGGCACACAATGACTAAGTCAATGCTTGCCCTAGGATTTAAGAGATGCAAATATGATGCTGGTTTATACTACTATTATAACAAAAAGACTAAAGCACTTGTTATAGCAATTGTCTATGTTGATGATGTCTATCACAAATGGTTACTTATTTATTTGTGATTGGTGCTTTAGAATCTTGAAAGGTTCAAAAATGTGAAGTTTAGACAGCAACAAAAGATGTTGTTAAGTCTGAGGTCTAATCCTCAGACAGGGAGTCCTTATATACAGAAAAGTGATGGTCTGTGCACTAGGACAGATCATCACATGCTACTACCTATTGTTCTACATA
>Ga0157361_1000687_pt1 | contig 12339 bp, 4 predicted proteins | sample AttlaeALBM2_FD_111481 | JGI IMG/M metagenome (GOLD analysis project Ga0157361, IMG submission 111481) | Fungus gardens microbial communities from leaf cutter ant in Ribeirão Preto, State of São Paulo, Brazil - Atta laevigata ALBM2 | ecosystem: Host-associated > Fungi > Mycelium > Unclassified ...
CTTTGTTGTCTTTTTGCTTTGTAATCATAATAAAATACTCTAGGGCACAGGAGGGGAATCAAGCATCATACCCCCATCATCTTCCCTCTCTGTTGCTCTAGAGCTTAACGGCTATTGTTGAGTAACTGAGTTTCTGACTCTTCTGAGTGTCTAGCTTCCTTTCTTAAAAACTTCACCCAAACTCTCCCTTGACGGGAATTCAAGCCCCAACGGACTTGGGCATTCGCTTATGCTAGGAGTTTAATAGCTCGCTACGTGTCATTGGAGTCGGCTTCCAGCTATACTGTCAGTTGAAGGAGAGCCCACACGATATCATGGGAGTTCTAGGTAGTTCTGCTGTATCGACAATGAACCAGGCTACTAGACTAGGTAAGGGCAGTAGTGTCACGACGCGAGACGAACGCACGTCTTAGAGAGCCTATTACGGTGAGATCGTCCTCGAGTGGAACTTCAATTTGTTATCATTGTTCTTTTGTTTTCTTTTGGGCCATCTTTTACCCTTTTTTCCCCTATTGTAAAGCTCTCCTTTTCTATTTGAATATCTTCCCAGTGCCTACTTGTTTAGTGCACAACTGTGAAACATCTTGGAGTCTTGTTATCTCCATTTGTTGTCACTCTTGTCTCAAGATCATATTCCCTTTGATCCCCTATCAGCATTCACAATGTATATAGGTTTCTTCGAGCTCACAGTAATGTTCTTTGGGATGATAAATTCACCTGCTATATTCCAGGCAATGATAAATGAAATCTTAAGGGATTTAATTAACGAAGGAAAAGTAGCAGCATTTGTAGACAATATATTGGTAGGAATAGAAATGAAGGAAGGACATGATGAAATTGTGGAGGAAATACTGAGAAGGTTGGAGGAGAACGACTTGTACATCAAGCTAGAAAAATGTGTATAGAAAGCAAGAAAAATAGGATTCTTAGAGGTTATCATAGGACCTAATAGAATAGAAATAGAGGCAGAGAAAGTAAATGGAGTACTTAGTTGGCCATAGCCAAAAAATATAAAAGACATCAGAAAATTCTTGGGCCTTGCAAACTATTACAAGAGGTTCATTAAAGATTTCACTTGAATAGCTAGGCTGATGAATGTGCTTACACAAAAAGATAAGAAGTGGCAATGGAAGAAAACGTAACAAAAAGCATTTAATGAGCTAAAAAGGATCTTTACTAGCAGACCAGTATTAGTGGCCCCAAATTTAGATAAGGAATTTAGGGTAGAAGCCAATGCTTCAAATTATGCTACTATAGGAGTACTCTTGATGAAGTACTTGGATAAAAAATAGAGACCAGTTGCTTTCATTTCTAAATCTTTAAGTAATACAGAAAGAAACTATGAGATATATGACAAAGAGATATTAGCAGTTGTTAGATACTTAGAAGTATAAAGACACTTCTTGAAAGGAACAACAGTTAAATTCGAGATATGGACAGATCACAAAAACCTTGAATACTTCATAAAAGCACAGAAGTTGAATTGAAGACAAGCACAATGGGCCTTGTACCTATCCAGGTTCAACTTTACATTAAAACATGTTCCAGAAAGCTAGACAGTTTCAGTAGGAAACCAGACTGGAAGGTTGAAGTGAAAAAGAACAATGAGAATGAGACAATGGTGAAACTAGAGTGGCTAGAAGTAAGAAGAACAGAGGTGGTAGAAATAATAGTAGACAGAATAAATCTACTAGAAAAAGTGAAGAAGTTGAAAGTGAAAAATAACGAGGTGGTAAAGGCAGTAGAAGAAATGAAAAGAGTAGGGGTGAAAATGTTAAGAGATAAAGAGTAGAGAGAGGTTGATAGCATTATGTACAAAGAAGAGAAGGTCTATATACCAAAAAATGATAAGCTTAGAACAGAAATAATCAAGCTACATTATGATACACTAGTAGGAGGTCATGGGGAATAGTAGAAGATAGTAGAATTGGTTATCTGGAACTTTTGGTGGCTAGGAGTGACAAAAGAAGTAAAGAGATATGTGGAGAGATGTGATGCTTGTTAGCAAAATAAAAATCGTACAAAACCACTAGTAGACAAACTAATGCCCAATTCTATTCTGGAAAAACCCTGGACACACATATTAGCAGACTTTATCACAAAGCTATCTTTAGCTCAGGGATACGACTCAATCTTAGTAGTAGTTGATAGATTAACTAAAATGGTACATTTCATATCTACTATAGAGAAAACATTGGCAGAAGGATTAGTGTAGTTATTCAGAGATAATGTGTGAAAGTTGCATGGGCTACCTGAAAGTATCATCTCAAATAAGGGGCCCCAATTTGTGGCAGGACTAATTAGAGAGTTGAATAGGATGCTAGAGATCAAGAGTAAATTGTCAATGGTGTTTCACCCTTAGATAGATGGACAAACAGAGAAGGTCAATCAGGAGTTGGAATAGTACTTAAGAATATTCATCGATCATAGGCAAGAACAGTGGCCAGAATAGTTAGGAATGACAGAGTTTACGTACAATAATAAAATGCACTTGAGTACTCAGACATTACCCTTTAAGGCAAACTATGGGCAAGATCCCAGGATGGGGTTTGAGGGAAGAAAGAAGAGGAAGTATGAGGGAGTAGAAAAATTCATTGAGAAAATAAAGGAAATACAGGAGGAGGCAAAAGCAGCACTAGGAAGAGCACAGGAAGAAATGAAAAAATATGCAGACAGGAAGAGAAAAGAAGCAGACAACTATAAAGTAGAGGACTTAGTAATGTTGAGTACTAAGGATCTGAAGTACCAGATAGTTGGGAGGAGAACAGAGAAGTTGATGGAGAGATTCATAGACTCTTATAAGATTAAGAAGATTATATTATTGAATGTGATTGAATTAGAACTATCTAGCATAATCAAAATATATCTAGTAGTCAATGTTAGTAGAATACATAAATACATAGGGCAAGTAGAGGGGCAGAAAAAGGAACAACCAGCTCTAGTAATAATTGAAGGAAAAGAAGAATGGAAGGTAAAAAGAATCTTGAACAAGCGACAAGTAAGAGGAAAGAACAAATACTTAGTATGCTAGAAAGGATTCACAGTGGAGTCAGATACTTAGAAAGAAAGAAAGAATTTGGAAAACGCAAAAAAAGTGATCAAAGAATTCAAGAAGAAATACTGGCAAGATATGGAAAACATAGCAAGACAAGAGTGTGAGGAAGGAACATTTAGAAGGAGAAAATTGCTAGGGAGATTTACAACAAGAAAACTGTTCAGATAGTCAGATAAAAGGTACAATCAAGAATATTGGGAAAGGCTAGAAAGGAATTGGAAATAGTAAAAAGAAAAGCGACTAGGGGAAATGGAAACAATCGCAAAAGAAAAAGAAATTGGGAAAAAAAGTTTAGGAGTTAGAGAATAGACAGAGAAAGATAATAATGAGATGGGCAACATGATGGACCTATACTACGAGTTGTAGAAAATTCCTCAGGATGAGAAAACTTAAGAGAGGGATAGTGTCATGACTTGGCAAAACAGCTAAGTCATTATTTATATTTCTTTTCTTTTTTTTAAATTTTATCTTGGACTTACTATACAGAAAGGAGTGTGGGAAAGTGTCATGTCACAAGTGTCACAATGTCACATGAAATAGGGAGTCACAATATCACATCACATGATATCACATGATAGACATGGGAAGATAGTATACAGATCATGTATTAGTTGTATAAGTAGTATAGAAAATCTAATGGGAACTCTATCAAGTTTTCTTTGTTAATCGCTAAACAAAGAGCAATTGGCTTTATTCCAGCTTGGAGTTTAGCTTTCTTATATTTTAATACCTTCTCCACTAATTTATTATGCTCCTTCTCTATATCAGTAGTTATTAGTATATTATTAATGAATGTTGCTATATCTCCTTGATTTATTATGTCTTAGAATAGATCACTCATTATAGTTTGGAAGGTAGTAGGGGAATTGGTCAACCTAAAGTACATAACAGTTGGTTCATATATGTTATATAATGGAAAATTCTTAGTTCATAGATTAATGTCTTTTACATGTTCTATTCTCACTTCTATCAATCTATATACTATTTCTCTTTTAAACTCCTAGCAACAATTTAGTTCTCCTGAAATACATAACCACATATGTGACAGCAGATCAAGGTATAGTACATGAGCTAAGACCAAGGTTGTTCTCCAATTTTTGTTGTCAATTCTTTCTTACTCTAGAGTAACTCTATTTTACCCTAAGTTATTTTGTCCCTACTTTACATGTTCATAACAGTATGCCCTAATGTGCATTATAAATACTGCTTTCTATTCATTGCCTTTCTTGATCCTGATATTGTTGTACTCCCACCTTAAATTCAGCTTTGTGAATATCTTTCTTTTTTCTACTTCATCTAATATGTTTATAATAAGGGATAGTAGATATTTGTTTTTTATTGTCTATTAAGTTAAGTATTGGTAATCTTGTACTATCCTTTGTTTTCTATCTTTCTTTGCCACTATAGAGATTGAACACTTGTCATAACTTGGCAAAACAGCTAAGTTATTTTTTATTTTTATTTTTGTTTTGTTTTGTTTTATTTAGTTAGATCATTACTAAGGTGGAGTGTGGAAAAGTATCATGTGACAGTCACATAGTCACAGAATGTCACATCATAGGTCACATAACAGAAGTAGCATAAGGACCATAGGAGGACAAAGCATAGCCACCAAAATAAAATATATAAGTAGTATAGAAAATCTAATAGGAACTCTATTGAGTTCTCCTTGTTAACTTAGACTTGGAGTAGATTTAAGTTGTCTTGGCTAAAGTCTTATAACACTCATCATCACCAAGAAAGTGTTCTCCTCAACTAATTCTCATAACTTGTTTACCTCTCTAAATTCATATTATTAAATATAGACTAGTCTAACTAGTAGGAGTACCTATGTGATAAGAATCTTTCTAGTATTATAAAACAACTGACTAGGCCCTTAATCTTCTTTTCAGTTAAGGATAGTCTATGTAGTTATTTTGTATAAAGAGTTCTCTTACATCTGAGAGAAGAACAATAGAAATTTTATTACCAATTTCTCCTCTTTTAAAACCTGAATACTTTGTCTCAAATCTTTCTTGTTATATTTTTGGGTCAGTAAAACTAATAACAGACAAATGTATTTTTTTTGCTCTTAACAATCCTTTGTTCCTAGTTAACAATTCCTTTGCTGCAATTGCTGAATTCTTTTTCTTTTACCCTCAGCCTTTACTCTTATCTGACTCATCATTATCTCATTTTTCTCTTAAACTATTAGCTATAACTAACTAATAACTATAATTTTATACTGCTCAACTAGGGTTTATTTTTGCTTAGTAGTCAGATTATGAGGACCATGAGAATACTAGTAACCACTGTTATTCCTAATTTGGAGGTCCTAAATAAGCATCATCTTGTCATGACTTGGTAAATTGGCTAAGTCATTATTTATATTTCTTTTCTTTTCTTTTCTTATTTACAACTACAAGGTGGAGTATAGGAAAGTATCACATGACTTTGTTACAATGTCACAATAGTGTGACGGAAAGTCACAGATGTCAAGTCACAGTCACAGTGGGTCACATGACAAGAGTAACATGAGGACCATGGGAGAGTAAGTGCATAGCCACAGTAGTAAAGTGTATAAGTAGTAGAGAAATGAGCGAGAACTCTATCGAGTTCTCTTTGTCAAACTCTGAACAAAGAGACAGTTGGCTTAATTCTGGTCATCAGACTTTAGATGCTGACACATCTACTCTAGCCAATATAGGTAATATTCTTTTATCTACTCACTCTTAAGTCTTATTTATTCTACTACTCATTTTATAGCTATTATTTATTTGATCACCTTTATATTTATTTGTTAGGTCAATTACTACCTAAGCATAATACTCTTATACAATGTCTAGTCCTAGCAATTACAGTGTTTCAAAGTTTGATAGTCACCTTCCTTTACTTACTTTTTTGATAAAGTTGATTATCTAAGAGACTTTTGTGAACTGTCAGTATACCCTTTGTTATCTAGACTTTAGAAAATACAAAACCTAGAGGTTATGATTTTCTGCACAAGAATCTAACTAGGATATCTTTAAGGCTAAAATTATAATATTATATCCCAAAGCTAATGAGGACTAGAAATATATAGTTATTGATCTAGAAATACTTATTGATAAGCAGGGTTATGAGCCTATGCAGTTGCATTACCAATTTGGTAAATACTACTGATACTTTGTTACAATTTTGGACTAGTTTCTTAGCTAACAAAAGATATTTATTCAAGATTAAAACTTTATTAAAGGTTTTAACTATTTATTCCAAAACTCACTTCAAGACTATTATGACTTAGCAAAAACAGCTAAGTTATTATTTAATATTTCTTTTCTTTATTACTAGGATAGAGCATGAAAAGATATCACATGACAGTCACAGAGTCACATAATGGTCACATCATATGGAGTCACAAGTCACAGTAGTATACTTATCTAATTTTGGTAACCAATATACTACCTCTCATCTATGGCAACCCTATCCTAAAGGCTATGTTAGTTGTCTTGACCCTTTTTATTACTATTAGTCATGTCCTATCATTGCTGATTATATTTCTTGAGGTCTTTGTAAATATAATAATATGAAGCACATAGTTCTTATGTTTAGTACCTGGAAAGTACATTAAGAAATGTATTGATAACTAGTTGAAGTCTCATACACTACCTACCATATCAACTAACATTGTTGAAGCTATTTTGCTAATCTTCTTATCTCTAGTTCCTGTTACAAACTTCATTTGGCCATATCTCTATTAATTTTTCAATGATTCTCATGGTCTTAATGACTATAGAAAGTCCTCAAAGAGACCTTTTGATTAATGCCAGTCATATCTCAAGACAATCAATATTGGCTGAGATATTAAGCAGATCAACAGATAACCACTATGTTACTATTATATTAAATTACTAATATCTCAGAAACTGCCATGATCAATGCTTTGGTTCTAGGCTCAGCAAAAGTCTTTTTTATAATGTTCAGAATGAGCTTAGAATAACCTCAAGGCAATTAATATTAGTGGAGATATAAAGTCCTTAATGTTTGTACATAGATATTAATTAATTACCCATAGATAGTTATTTGCCTTTAATTAGAACAAAGAACAGCCTCTATATAGTTAAGTTATTGCATTTTAAGACACAAAGGCACTATCATATGTAGAATAATAGATAGTAGTGTATGATAGCCTATTCTAGTATACAGACTATCACAATTTTGTATATAAGAATTTTTTGTTTAAGGGTTAGACCTTAGACTTAATAACATCTCTTGTCACTATCTAAACTTTGCTTATAAGCACTTTTTGAATCAACCTTCAACCCAATCACAAATAATAATCACTTATCTACTACTTATACTCAATTTTACTAATATCTAAAAGACAATATCATGATAAGAAGAATTAACATACCTAATACTCTTAAAGGGATTGAAAAAGATTTACTAGTAGTAGCCTTGTTATAAGGTACTTCATCTCCTTTAGATCTTTTAATTGTACAACCAACTGTTAAACTTTGTACTATTCTAGTAAAGTTACTACCAAGATATCTGGGAAAAACTTAAATTCCTAATCTATACCAACTGGAAGAAAATGAATCTTGTAATAAAACAATAGGACATTTGCCAAACCTTTGAGTTGTTATTGAAGAGTGTGATTTCTATTTTCAGGTCTAGGTCATTAAAGTGCCTTATTTAAAATGTTTCTTGAACATTTATTCTTCATACTTGCATAAGTAAGTATCTAGTACTTTTTCTTAGATTTTCACTAATCAATGATTCTGTTACTAGTAAAAAAGATAAATCCAGTATTTAGAAACTATTTTGCTTCATGTTATTTCCAATATCATTTCCTTACTACCTTGAAAAGTTTCTAGTTTTAGTTTTATTACTTGTATATAAGAAAATGGCTAACTATATTAATACCAGTTGCTATAACACTTTCAAAATTACTCAAAATATTACTAGAGATTTTCTTTAACCTACTTATTGTGATTAGTGAATTGTAATAATTTGTGTACTAGAACAGGCTATTACACACCATTATCTATTGTTTTACATATAATAGTGTCTTTATACTCTAAAATGCAATAACAATGTAAACCAAGAATAGTTTTTGTGGCTAAAAGAAAAGAAACTTGTATATTACCTTATCAAATTACAGAAGTTTGTATTTGTCTAAATAAAAAATGAGAAAGAAATTTTTTTTATTAGACTACTTTAATATACATATTATGGAGCCTAAAAAGTATTCTTATTTTCTCTAGTATCTTTTCTTGTGTTATCAAAATTATCAAAGGAAAACTAGTAGTAGAAATCTATAATGTTATGACTTGGCAAAACAACTAAGTTATTATTTAATTTTTCTTTTTCTTTTCTTTTATTACTAAGGTGGAGCATGGAAAATATCACATGACAAGTCACATAGTTACAGAAATGGTCATGTCACAAGGTCACAGTCACAGCATATGACAAAGAAGTCAGCTAATAGACATGAAGACTATGGAAGACAAGATATATAGCTACAATAGTAATTGTACATATAGTATAGCAAATCTAACAGGGACTTTATTAAGTTTTCTTTGTCAAATGCTAAACAAAGAGCAGTTGGCTTAATTCCAGCATGAAGTTTGGCTCTCTGACATATAAGCTATCTAATTTTTCTTACTAGTCACACTAGTTTTGTATTTTAAAGAAAGATGGAAAATTGCTCTGACTCATACATGATATTTAGCTACTAAATTTGGTTACTATTAAAGATGTTGGCCTTTCTCCTGTAATGGAGCAATATGCCAAGTTATTCAGAGAATGTGGATGTTATGGAGTTTTTGACCTAATAGTTGAATTTGATTAGCATGCATTAGTACTCTAGTCTTAAGACCTTATTATAAGACTTTAGCCAAGGTAACTTAAATTTACTTCAAGTCTGAGTTGACATAGAAGAACTCAATAGAGTTCTCATTTGATTTTCTACACTACTTATATATTTTATTATGATAGCTATACAATGTTCTCCCATAGTTCTTATGTTATTCCTATGTTTATCTTATCACATGTTATAACTATAACTCATAACTCATAACATGATCTTGTGACCAAATATGTAACTGATGTCACATTTTGTAACTTTGTGACTAAGTCACATAATGTCTTCCCATACTCTATTCTTATAGTAGTAAGTCTAGAATAAAGAAACTAAAAGATAAAAAAAAATAGAAATAACTTAGATATTTTACCAAGTTATAACACTTATCATATTCTAATCTCTACTTGGGACCCTATGACTCACATCTATTCCTATGGGTTATACTAATTCAATATAAATTCAATATGGAGATTTAACCTTTTTTCTACAGAATGAAATTCCTGATATTACTATTCTTTTTGTTAATAACATTCTAGTCAAAGATCCTCTTATATGCTATAAAAGTGGGCCTAACACTTTTAAGATACTTCCTAAAAATTCAGGTATCTATTACTTTATCTAGGAATATCTTCAAAATATCAACTGTATTCTTTAGCATATTCAATATATAGGTAGTATATTTTCAATAGCTAAGTTTCACATTTGTATCTCCTCTGTAGTTGTTGTTGGACACCTATACATTTACAATGGTCATTTCCTTGACATAGTTTGAGTTCAAAAGATTATGAACTAACCAGTATGCCTTTCTAGAGACAATTAGAACTATTCATATTTTTATTAAAAACTATACTACCATTGCTCATTCCTTAGTTTATCTTACTTGTAAGAATATAGAGTTTACCTTTGGAAAAAAAAAGTTAGTAGCCATAAAAAAACTAAAAGAATTAGCAAGGAACTTACCTATAATTCAAGCAATTGACTATGCTAGTAGGTACAAAGTTGTCCTTGTTATGGATATATTCTACATTGCTATCAGGTACATTTTGTCTCAGATAGAAATAAACAGAAAGCAGTACCCTTTATAATTTGGGTCATTGACATTGTCACAAAAAAGTAACTACTAAATAGTGTTATGGAGGTATAACAAAATACTTGTTCAAATGAAGTAGCCTTGCTAATATTGCCCTTTTGGTATAGTAGTAAACCATACAGTATGTAACTACTAGTCCATAGCACAACTGTGACAGTACTATCACAAAAGGTCATTTACTAATTTGTAATGGATAATTTGATACTTAAATAGTTCAAAAAAGAAAAGTTTAAACAATGACAAAAGATGTTGTTAAGTCTGAGATCTAACCCTTAAACAAGGAGTCCTTATATACAGGAAAGTGATGGTCTGTGTACTAGAATAGGCCATCATATGCTACTACCTATTTTTCTATATATGGCAGTGCCTTTGTGCTCTAAAATGCAATAACTTAATTATATGGAGACTGTTCTTTGTTCTAATTAAAGGCAAATGACTATCTATAAGTAATTAATTAATGTTTATATGCAAACATTGAGAACTTCATATCTCCACTAATATTAATTGCCTTGAAATTATTTTAGGCTCATTCTAAGTGTTATAAAGAAAGCTTCTACTAAGCCTAGAACTAAAGTATTAATTGTGGTAGTTTCTGAGATATTAGTGATTTAATAAACAGTACTATAGTGGTTACCTATTGATCTACTTAATATCTCGGCCAATATTGATTGCCTTAGGATATGACTGGCATCAATTGAAAGGTTTTTTTGAGAGCTTTCTATAGCCATTAAGACTGTGAGAATCATTGAAGAATTAATGGAAATATGGCTGAATGAAGTTTGTGATATTATAATTAGCCATCAGCAATAATAACTCTGATCTAATGGTAACCTAAATATTATAAATAAGTAACTGCTACCAAGATATGACATCATCCCTATAGAAAACAATCCTCTAAGGTCCTTTCTGCTCTTAAGAGCACTCTAGAAGAAAGTTCTATTTTGAATCTGATATGGGACACCTAGGCAAGTATCTATGAGGTCTTTGTAGTAGTAGTCACAGCCACTACTCTGCTACCCAAGTGATATGCTCGAGGCTAGTTATTCTTGTTAATATAGTGAAAATTATTACTTATATTGCCTAAATGGCTACCTAGTGTAATACTATATTGGGCAGTTTTTTTCCAGTGTTCACTACTACTACATTCCCAATATGACCCTTTTCTCTTTTCTTTCACATTTCTTTTTCCCTTTCTCTTTCTTTGTTTCTTTTCTCTAGCTTTAACAAACAAGATATTATTTTCATCATTCTGAGATAATCCTTTTGCAAATGATCTATCTCAGCCCTATTCATCACAGATGAGTGTTATTAAGAGGTCTAGCAGTATAGTGTGTTCAAATATTGAAGTAGAGGTCAACTGGACTGATACAAAGCTTGTTAACTAGTATGGTAAGGACTATATAATCATATTCCTATACTTTTTATCATTTATTTTGACTTCTACAGCAACAAGCTTTGCTTTCTTAGTATACAAATTGTTTAGGAAGGCTTAGATATCTTCTCCTTTTGAATAATGGATAAATGTGAATTCTTGGTAAAGATGAGCTTGTGAATAGACACTTTTATAGGTGTATTCATTGACAATTGTATTTCACATTAATTATACAGTTGCCAAAGTGGAAAGAATAAGTAAAACTAAATTTGGTAAGCATTGGCCTAAGAGTAAATATACTATATTTTTATTTTGGTTCTATGCATTGATTTTATCCTGAGTACCAGTAGGAGAAATAGGTATAGATATAGTAATAGAAGAAAATACAGTCATAATAGTGGTTTAGATCATAGATATAAATACAGCAACAAGAGAGGATAAAATTGACTATGTAGTAGCTAACACAGGGCATACACTTGTGCTATCGAAGTGTCCCCACAGCCCTTTTTTCTAGAATACTATCTGAAAGCATAGTGAGAAGATCATCCAGTTTGCTCTAGAAATATTCAGCTTAGGCACTAAGGCAAACAAAGTATTACTAGTCATATTTGATATTTTCTTGAGTTTTAATCTTTTAGCAATATAGTGGGACAAGGTCCCAATAACCTGATAGAATAGTTCTTATGTTATTTCTCTAGCTACACATAATATATATATGTTTTGCTATCACAACAGTATTTATGAGATGAAATAAATATCAGTCAACATGAAGTAATATTTGATGTTATAATAATAACTTTGTAATAGGTGTCCAAGGTATCAATGAGAGTTTGTCTCTCACTGTAAGAAAGCTAAACTCCAAGCTGGAATTAAGTCAACTGCTCTTTGTTCAGCAATTGACAAAGAGAACTCAATAGAGTTCCCATTAGATTTTCTATACTACTTATACAACTACTACATGGTCTGTGCACTACTTTCCCATGCCTATCATGTGACCC
>Ga0157361_1000688_pt1 | contig 12316 bp, 17 predicted proteins | sample AttlaeALBM2_FD_111481 | JGI IMG/M metagenome (GOLD analysis project Ga0157361, IMG submission 111481) | Fungus gardens microbial communities from leaf cutter ant in Ribeirão Preto, State of São Paulo, Brazil - Atta laevigata ALBM2 | ecosystem: Host-associated > Fungi > Mycelium > Unclassified ...
AACATGGTGGTTACCAGTTGATCTGCTTAATATCTCAGCCATTATTGATCGCCTTGAGATGTGACTGGCATCAATCGAAAGGTCTTCTTAAGGGCTTTCAGATGCTGTTGAGACCATGAGAATAGTTGAAGAATTGGTGGAGATATGACCAAATGAAGTTTGTGATAACTTTTCTGTATTTAAGGACTCATAGTCTAAGGATTAGACCTCAAACTTAACAACTTCTTTTGTCACTGTTTAAACTTTGCATTTTTGAACCATTCAAGTTCTAAAGCACCAATCGCATTAGTAAGTGACCTTTTGTGATAGGTGGAATAGTACTGGTATTGATTACATCCTGTAAAATGTGAATGTAAGGGGATACCCTAGGAACAACCTAAATCATAACTAAGCTCCTATCTAAAGGGCTAAATCTAACTCATGAGATGCTTTGTTACCTTACCTTACCTTCTTTCTTAACTCTGCCTTGATGTGCCTGAGAATCTATTATTAGGACAGTGGTATTATTAGTTAGTATGCACATAACTACAGTGCACAGACTATTAGTTTTAGTATATAAGACTACTTGTGTTGGTAGAAATATCCTCACTTAAATATTATCTCTGCTTTTAGGACTCTTACCTAGTACTAGGGTTAGCCGCCTCCGAGTGACTGTGTCCTAACAGTGGATGTACAGCTCAAGAGCTTTTTATATGATATAAGCTCAGATATTTAGACCTTGTTTTTAGAAATTATTACTTACCTTTATGCTCCTGATATATTTAGGTACTTTACTTTCTAGAAGACAGTATATATGAGTAGTAGGTTTGCAGGGAGTCATGACTTTCTGGCTCTTGGTAGTTAATTCTGGAGTAGATGGCATACTGAAACCAGAAGTTAGAGAAGCCAAATTTACAATAAAGGGTTTGAGTCCTTTTTTTGGTCAGCTAGTAGAGACTAGTATAGACCTTGTTGAATAGTGAGATGTTATAGGTGAAGATTTACTATGTGAAAAGTTATATATTACTATTAACAAACTTAATGCATAAACATACCTTTGCTTGAGACTTAGATGTAATTGTGTATCAGATAACTGTTACTGTAACTTCTCAATCTGCTTCTTGAGTTCTGCTCTTTTAACAGCTAGCCACTACTGAACAGCTCTTTTTTTTATCTCTAACATTCAGGCCTGAAACATATTTTCCATCATATTGAGCTGGTTTGGATCAATAGTTATATGACTAGGTAGGTAGGTATATTTATCTCCATTGTCTATAATATCATCAAGAGAGATAATAACTGTAACAATAAGGAAATTCCATTTGATATTGCAAAGGCCATAATATAGAATGTAGTATAAGGACCTGAACTCAGCCACCTTCAAGGAAATTCATGTATATTCAATATTATTACAATAGTAGCTAATTCTAACATAGAAGAAATAGTCAATAAATAATCTTTTTCTATGTCTAGTGACATTGTGGCAAAGCATGACTATGTAACAGGTCTAGACGACTTGACAGGTGAGATGACACTAAATTGTCAAGTGACTTGACATCCTAATTCAAGTGATAACTTGACTTCTAAATATTTGCTGTGTAATGTCTTAAGATTTGACTCTTATGACAAATTACTGGATGCAATGTCATATTGTCATACAATATATTCTCCATATATTTATTACTATAATGGGACTAACTACCTTCTGTCTTGTTTTTTTTACTATTATGTTTCATTTCTTGAATTATTTTTTATTTTTTATTAGATATTGTATTTTGTCATTCTTTTGTTCTTAGTTTTGAAGCTTTATTACCAAAGCAATAGTTCTTAATGACTTGATTTAGTTAAAAACTATCTCAACAGATAAATGCTAATTATGATCTTTCTCTTATTACTAAACAAATATAGGATTATCACAAATAACTACTTATTGATTTGTGATAGGTGAATTTGATATTCAAAAAGCTCAAAAAAGCAAAGTTAGACAAGTAGCAAGAAATGTTGTTAAGTTTGAGTATTGAAGTAGACTTATGTACTTCAGGTTTCGTTTTTCTTCTCTTGTTTGTCAGTAAGCCAACTCCTGAGCTGGAATTAAGCCAACTGCTCTTTTATCAGTGATTGACAAAGAGAACTCGATAGAGTTCCTGTTAGATTTTATATACTATTTATATATGAAGAGTAACCTTAACCCTTCTCTTTTGTTCCACACTTCTCTTCCTCTTGTGTGTTTATTAATAAGAAAATAAAGAAAAGAAAATATAAAAGAAAAATAATAATCAGAAAATAAAAGAAAAGAAAAAGAAAAGAAATATAAATATTAACTTAGCTGTTTCACCAAGTTATGACACTACTCTCCTCTTACATTTCCTCGTCCCGAGGAATTTTCCTATAACTCATAGTATAGGTCAACTATATTGCCTATCTTATCATCATCTTCTTCTGTCTATTCTCTAACTCCTAGATTTTCTTCCTTGATTTCTTTTTCTTTCATAATTGTTTCCATTTTTCTTTCCCTTGATTGTCTTTCTTTCCACTACCTCCAGTTTCTCTCTAATCTTTTCCAATATTCTTGGCTGTACTATTTGTCTAACCATCTGAACAATTTTCTTGCCATGAACCTTCCTGGCAATTCTCCCCTTCTAAATGTTCCTTTTTTGTGTTTTTATTTTGTCACATCTTTTATGTCTCAGCGATATTTTTTCTTAAATTCTTTGATTGCTTTTTGTGTATTTTCCAAATTCTCTCTTCTCTTCTATGTATCTGATTCCACTGTAAATCCTTTCCAGCATACCAAATATTTATTTTTCTCTCTTACTTGTCACTTATTCAATATTCTTTCTACCTCCTATTCTTTCTTTTCCTTGATTATAACTGGAGCCAGTCACTTTTTCTTTTGCCCTTTCACTTACTCTATATATTTACATATCCTACTAATATTTACTACTGGATGTATCTTTACTATACTAGGTAGTTCTAATTCTACCATATTTGATAATACAATTTTCTTAACCTTATAAGAGCTGACAAATCTCTTCATTAATTTCTTTGTCCTTCTACCAACCATCTGATACTTTAGATCCTTAGTACTCAACATTACTAAGTCTTTTACTTTATAGTTGTTGACCTTTGCTCTTTTCTTGTCTGCATATTTATTCATTTCCTCCTGTGCCTTTCCTAGTACTGCTTTGTATCTCCTTCATTTTCTTGATGAATTTTTTTACTCCTTGGTGTTTCCCCTTCTTTCTACCTTTGAACCTCATTCTGGGATCTTGTCTGTAATTTGCCTTAAAAGGCGATGTCCAAGTACTTGAGTACATTTTGTTATTATACACAAACTCTGCCATTCCCAACTATTCTGGCCACTGCTCTTGCTTGTGATTGATGAACATTCTTAAGTACTGTTCTAACTCCTGATTTACCCTCTCTGTTTGTCCATCTGTCTAAGGGTGGAATGCCGTCAATAATTTACTTTTGATCCCCAACATCCTATTCAACTCTCACATTAATCCTGTTACAAATTGGGGTCCTTTATCTAAAATAATGCTTTTCAGTAACCTATGCAATTTCTATACATTATCTCTGAACAGTCTTGTCAATCCTTCTGCCAATGTTTTCTCTGTAGTAGGTATAAAATGTACCATTTTTGTTAGCCTGTCGACTACTACTAAGATTGAGTCATATCCTTGAGCTAGCAGCAATTTAGTGATAAAATCTGCTGATATATGTGTCTAAGGTTTTTCTGGAATTGAGTTTGGCATTAACTTCCCTATTGGCTATTCTGTATAGTTTTTGTTGCGTTGAAAAGCATCATATCCCTTCACATATTGTTTCACTTCTTTAGTCATTCTAGGCCACCAGAAGTTCCTGGTGACCAATTCTACTATCTTTCACTGTCCTCCATGGCCTCCAATTGGCATGTTATGATATAGCCTAATAATTTTTGCTCTCAATTTATTGTCTTTTGGCACATACACCTTTTTTTTTTTGTATATCATGCTATTTACTTCTCTTCATTCTTTATCTCTTAATATCTTTACCCCTGCTCATTTCATTTCATCTACTGCTTTTACTATCTTATTGTCTTTTACTTTGGATTTTCTTACTTTCTCTAGTAGATCTACCCTGTCTATTATTATTTCTACTGCTTCTGTTCTTCTTGCTTCTAACTACTCTGGTTTTACTAATGTCTCATTCTCATTATTCTTTTCTACACCTACTTCCTAGTCTGGTCTCCTGCCCAAACTATCTGCTTTCTCCATCCTACTTCCTGGAATATATTTTAGTGTAAAACTAAATCTAGATAGGTATAGAGCCTATCTTGCTTGTCTTCTATTTAATTTTTGTGCTTTCATAAAGTATTTGAGATTCTTGTGATCTGTTCAGGTCTCAAATTTTTCTGTTGCTCCTTCCAGAAAGTGCCTCCATACTTTTAAACATCTAACAACTGCTAGCATTTCTTTGTTGTGTATCTCATAGTTTTATTTTATATCACTAAGAGACTTGTTATGAGAGCCCAAAGAAGGAACAAGTTTCCCATACGTTCAAACACTTGATTACAAACATCAAGTCATATAATACAGACAAGATATAAATAGCATGGGAACATAAGTAATCATATCACATGACAAGGGCATGTGATTGTAGAATATTCTAGAAAGACATGTGATCATGGACTAGTAGTGTACAGCCACTTGTAAAAGTAGTATAAGTAGGTAGTCAATCCAACGAGGAACTCTATCGAGTTCTTCCTAAAATACTCATCTCGAGTGGTCCTTGAGTCGTCAAGACTTAGTGATAACAAAAGAACTCGATTCCACTCCCGAGCACTGATCACCTCGATCCCTGCTCATACTTGTTCAACGCGCAGTTGGCTTAATTCCGGTGCTGCGAGTGAGTACCCCCATTATCACTTACTCTCTCATCGCCCTCGCTAGTGAGCACAGCGCTCACAAGCATCTTGGATAGCGAGCCCTAGCTGTAAAGGGGACTTCTCAGTCAGGAGAGACTGAGGGAGGAAACAGTACACCAAGTCTGGGTATACAGTCGAGTCCTGACCTTCAAATCAGACTAGTTATCTACCACTCTTCTTTGTATAAGCCTCGTGCTGTCGTTCATTGTGATGGGTACACGCAGAGGATCAATGGTCACTTCTTAAAAGGCCATTTAGTTTAGGGGTTTCCTTCTTAGGGGCAATCATTTACATCTTGATTAGGGCAGTAGTTAGTAAGGCATTAGGAGTCTAGACAGGAGAAGATCGTGCTCCCTGTTAGACGTAGCCTTAAGTTCACCCTGGACCGAGAGACGGACCAAGAAACCAAGTCTGAATACGAATCATCATCCTCCCCTTCACCATCATCATCACCATCACCACCGCCGCCCTACGACATGTCGTGGCAACAACAACAACAACAATAGCAACAACAGGGAGAACCATCCCAGGCACCCACCCCCCGCCAACCACCACCACCAACTAGAGAGGAGTAACTCCTCGCCATGATTGCCACCCTGCAGCAGCAGGTAAATACTATGCTTCTCCAGCAGCAAGGGAGCTGAGTAGAGGTCGCAAGGTCTCAAGTATTCAATGGGAGGATGGAAAAGGTGAGCGCATTTATTAATGTGGCTCGCATATACATTAGGATGAAGATGACAGAGGAGGCAGCAACGACCCAGGTAGCCTGGGTGCTATCCTATGTGCAGGGGGGGATAGCAGAAGCATAGAAAGACAACTTGATAGACGAGCTAACAAAGGGAGAGTCAGAAGTGGAAACAGTGAAACAACTGTTTTCAAAAATCAGAAACGACTTCGGGGAGATGTCAGAGGAAGAAAAAAAGATCGAGCAGTTGAGAACAATAGAGCAAGGGGGAAGGACATGCGACGAGTACGTCCAGGAGTTCAAAAAGGTCGCCAGAGGGAGCGGCTACGAGGGTCGACCCCTCATCAAAGAATTCAAGAGAGGATTGAATGGAGTAATAAGAAGAAAGCTAGCAGAAGTGGAAGAGCCCCTGACCACCATAGGAGAGTGGCAAGAAAGGGCAGTAAGATTGGATAGGAATCAGAGGCAAAATAGGACAGAGGAGAGGATGTTGGGGAAGAATGCGGCGCACCCAGGGGGAAATGCACAGCCAAGGGAAAGTTTTGGGGGAGGATCGTATAGAGGAAAAGGGGGGCAAATAACCTGGCGGGCAGGAGTTCCGCAGACAGGAGGAAATAGGGGAGGAGGAGGAAATACGTTTAACAGAGGGAGATATCAAACAGGTCCACGGAGAGACCCAAATGCAATAGACATTGACAGAGGAAGGGGAGAGAATAGGACGTGTTATCACTGTGGGAAATTTGGCCATATGGCCTGAAATTGTTGGGAAAGAAATAAAGCGAGAGTAGTGGAGATATCGCAAGAGTCAGCAAAAGAAAATGGAGGTCAGTAAGCTCTCGGCTGGTCTCCTTAAATTTGTACAGTGTATTGCACCCAGAAAAATTGGGCAATAAATTAAATTCCTGCAAAAACACTGAGAGAGTAAGAGACGTACAGCGTACACTAAAGTCACTAAGAGAAGTATGGATGAAAGTGGGATTAGAGAAGCTAGAGAACCATGAAGGGGTAGTAGTAAAAGCTCTGCTAGACAGTGGAGCAACAGGCCTATTCATGGATATGACCTTTGCAAGAGAAAAAGAATTCAAAATGGAGAGGATGAAGTATCCCCTGCTAGTTAAAAATGTAGATGGAATAGTGAACGTAAGAGGAGCAATAATGCACCAAGTCAAGTGCAACATGTTCTTTAAAGGACATATAGAAAGAGTCAGGATGGATATGTGCAACTTAGGGAAGACAGAGGTCATACTAGGAATGCTGTGATTGGTGGTCCATAACCCAGAGATAGATTGGGAGAAAGAGGAGGTAAAAATGACGAGGTGTCCACCCATATGTGGGAAAAAGAAACAAGAGGAGAGAAAAAAGGAAATAAAGAAGATAGAAGAGGATGAAGATGAAGAAACGCTAAAGAAGTTAGTACCCAAAAGGTTTTGGAAGTGGAAAAAGGTCTTTGGAAAAAGAGAGTTAGAAAGAATGCCAGTGCGAAAGGCCTAGGACCACGCAATAGAGTTGAAAGAAGGGTTTACGCCAAGGAAAGGGAAAGTGTATTCCTTGTCAAGAGAGGAAAAAGAGGAAGTACAAGCATTTGTGGAAGATCAATTGCAAAAAGGGTATATTCGTCCCTCCAAATCACCGCAAATGTCACCAGTATACTTTGTGGCAAAAAAGGATGGTAAAAGGAGGATGGTACAAGATTATCGTTATATAAACCAATGGACGATAAAAAACGGATACCCACTACTACTTATTGCGGACATACTGGACGGAGTAGGGAAAAGGAAGGTATTCATAAAGTTGGATCTGAGATGGGGTTACAACAATGTCAGGATCAAAGAGGGAGATGAATGGAAAGTAGTATTCACCACGCACATTGGAGTATACGAACCCACCGTAATGTATTTCAGGTTAACAAACTCCCCTGCTACTTTTCAAACAATGATGAACGACTTATTTCGGGACCTCATAAATCAGGGGGATACAGCAACCTTTATTGACGACATTCTAGTAGCAACAGATACAGAGGAAGGACACGACGGGTTGGTGGAGGAAGTGTTGAAAAGGTTGGAAGACAATGACCTGTTTGTGAAACCAGAAAAATGCAAGTGAAAAGTGAGAGAAGTAGAATTTCTGGGAGTAGTAATTGGGCCAAGAGGAGTAGAAATGCAGAAGGAAAAGGTAGAAGGAGTACTAAACTGGCCAGCACCCAAAAACGTCAAAGAGGTGCAAAAGTTCTTAGGCCTAGCCAACTATTACAGAAGGTTTATAAAGGACTTTGCAAAGATAGCAGCATCATTACATGTACTGGTCAGAAAGGAGCAGAAATGGAAGTGGGAAAAGAAGCAAGAAGAGGCATTTAGAAGGCTAAAAGAAATATTCACAACAGAACCTGTTTTAGCAATACCAGGCATAGATAGAGAGATGAGGGTAAAGGCAGACACTTCAGACTATACGATGGGAGGAGTGTTGTCGCTAAAATGTGAAGATAGCAAGTAGAGGCCGGTGGCCTTCATCTCAAAGTCGTTAAACACTACAGAGCAAAACTATGAAATTCATGACAAAGAGATGTTGGCAGTGATCAGATGCCTTGAAGCATGGAGGCATTACTTGGAAGGAGCAAAACTGGAATTCGAAATCTGGATGGACCACAAAAACCTCCAGTATTTCATGACAAGCCAAAAGTTGAATCGACAACAAGCACGATGGGCCTTGTATCTCTCACGATTTAACTTCACCTTAAAGCATGTTCCAGGAAAGAGTATGGGGAAGGCAGATGGATTAAGTAGAAGACCGGATTGGCAAGAAGGTGTGGAAAAGGATAACAAGGATCGAACGCTGATCAGGCCAGAGTGGGTCAGAGAGGTAGAAACAGTGATAGGAGAAGGGGATTTAAGGGAAAGGATAAAGAAGGCACAAGAAGGAGACGAAAAAGTGGTAAAAACAGTAGAAGAGCTAAAGAAGGCAGGGGTAAAAACGTTAAGAGATGAGGAATAGAAAATAGAAGATAGAATAGTACTAAAGGAAGGAAGAATATACGTGCTAGAAGGGGGACTTAGGGGGGAGGTAATACGACTACACCACGATACCCCAGTAGAAGGGCACAGAGGAAAATGGAAGACGACAGAACTGGTTACCAGAAATTACTGGTGGCCAGGAGTAACGAAAGAAGTGGGGAGATATGTGGATGGATATGATGCCTATCAAAGATACAAGAATCGAAGCGAAGCACCAGTAGGAAAATTGATGCCCAACGTGATCCCAGAAAAGCCATGGAGTCATATTTTAGCAGACTTCATTACCAAGTTACCACTAGCCCAGGGATATAACACAATTTTAGTAGTATGCGACAGATTTAGCAAAATGGCGCATTTCATAGCCACTACAGAAAAAACGCTAGCTGAGGGGTTAGCAAAGCTGTTTTGAGACCAGGTATGGAGGCTGCATGGCCTCCCAGAAAGCATCATATCGGACAGGGGAGTACAGTTTGCAATGGGGATGATGAAAGAGTTGAATAACTTACTGGGAATTCAAACGAAACTTTCGACGGCCTATCACCCACAAACAGATGGGCAAACAGAAAGAATAAACCAGGAGTTAGAACAGTACCTAAGGGTCTTCATCGACCACAGACAAGAACAGTGGCTGGATTGACTAGGAATAGCGGAATTTGCATATAATAACAAAATCCACGCAGCAACAAAAAACTCACTGTTCAAAGTAAATTATGGACAAGACCCAAGGATGGAATTTGAAGGTAGAAGGAAAGGGAAGTATGAGGCGGCAGGGAAATTCGTGGAAAAAATGAGAAAGATCCAGAAGGAGGCGAAAGCGGCACTGGGAAAGGCACAGGAGGAAATGAAGAAGTTTGCAAATAGGAAACGAGGAAAGGGAGAAGAATACAAAGTAGAGGACTTAGTGCTGTTAAGTACGAAGGACTTGAAATGGCAGATGAAGGGGAGAAGATCGGAAAAACTGACGGAACGCTTCATAGGGCCCTATAAAATCAAGAGAATCGTCTCTAGTAACGCAATAGAGCTGGAATTACCCAGAACTATTAAAATACACCCTGTAGTAAATGTAAGTAGAGTACAACTATACAAACCACAGGTAGAGGGACAGAAGAAGACACCGCCAAAACCAGTCATCATCGAAGGGGAAGAAGAATTTGAAGTAGAAAAAATTCTAAACAAACGAGTAGTACAGGGGAAGGAAAAGTTCTTGGTACGATGGAAAGGGTATACAGCGGAAGGAGATACATAGGAGAGTAGGGAAAACCTGGAAAATGTGAAAGAGTTGATAGAAGAGTTCGAAAGGGAGTACAGGAAGAGGCAGAAGAACTTAGGCGATAGGAGCTGGAAGAAGAAAAGAAGGAATTTAGCTGGGAATTACCAAGGGAATTTACAGCTAAACTACTATATGGTTGGGGGAAAAGAAGATATGAAAAGGAAAGGGAGAAAAGATGGGACGAGAACTGGAATTGATGGAAAAATTCCTTGGGATGAGAAATCTTGAAGGGGGGGCCATGTTATGAGAGCCCAAAGAAGGAACAAGTTTCCCATGTGTTCAAACACTTGATCGCAAACATTAAGTCATACAATATAGACAAGATATAAATAGTGTGGGAACATAAGTAATCATATCATGTGATAAGGGCATGTGATTGTAGAATATTCTAGAAAGACATGTGATCATGGACTAGTAGTGTACAGCCACTTGTAAAAGTAGTATAAGTAGGTAGTCAATTCAACAAGGAACTCTATCAAGTTCTTCCTAAAACACTCACCTCGAGTGGTCCTTGAGTCGTCAAGACTTAGTGATAACAAGACTTAAAAATGAAAGCAACTGGTCTTCACTTTTTGTTTAAGCACCTCATTGATAGTACTTCTCTAATAGCATAGTTTGATACATTGGCCTCTACTCTGAACTCCTTATCCAAGTCTGGTGTCGCTAATACTGGCTTTGTTGTAAAAACTCACTTTAGCTTGTCAAATACCTTCTGTTATTCTTTTCCCACTACTATTTCTTATCTTTTCTTGCCAGCACATTCATTGGCCTTACTACTTAGGTGAAATCCTTAATAAACCTCCTATAGTAATTTGCGAGGCCTAGGAATTTTCTAACATCTTTCACATTTTTTGGTTCTGGCCAACTAAGCACTCTGTCTACCTTTTCCACTTCTATCTCTATCCCATTAGGTCCTATAACAATGTCTAGAAACCCTATCTTCTTCATCTTCTATACACACTTTTTTGGCTTGATATACAAGTCATTTTCCTCCAATCTTTTTAACACTTCTTCTACTATTTCATTGTATCCCTCTTCCATTTCTGTCCTCACTAATATATCATCTACAAATACTGTGACCTTTTCTTTATTTATTAAGTCTCTTAAGATTTCATTTATCATTGCCTAGAATGTAACTGGCGAGTTTGTCATCCTAAAGAACATTACTGTTGGTTCAAAGGATTCTATATGCATTATGAATACTCTCTTCCACTCATCTCTTTCCTTTATCCTCACATTATTGAACCCTTACCTCAGATTCATTTTAGTGAATATTTTCTTACTTCCTATGTTGTTGATTAAGTCTGTGATCAATGGTAATGGGTAGTTATTTTTCACTGTCTGGTTGTTTAGGTTGTAGTACTCCATTACTATCTGCTTGCTCCTGTCCTTTTTGCCTATGAAGAAAACTGGTGATGTTTGAGGGAATTTTGATGGTCTGATATATCTCTTTTTTAACTGGTCCTCCATGAATTTCTAGACTTCTTCCCTTTCTATTTTAGATAATGGATAAATCCTTTCCTTTTATGGTTTGAACATTTCCTTGAGATTTATGGCATGATCCCAAGTTTTCCTGGTCAGCATTCTTCCGACTCTATCTTTTCAAATATCTTTTTCCACTTCAAAAATCTTTTTGGGACCATCTCTTTGATTTTTCTGTGGTCCTTCTCAATTTCTTTCTTTCTTCCCCAATCTTCTTTATCATTTATTGCCTATCTGACAATTTTCTCTTTCTCTAGAGTTACTACTCTTTTTGCTTCTTTTTGCTTTCTTTTCTCTTTTACTTTTACTCTACTACACAATGATGGACATCTTGTCATTTTGACTTCTTCTGTCTCCTAATTTATCTCTGGGTTGTGTACTGCCAACCATTGGTATTTCCAAGATTATCTCTATTTTTCCTAGGTCGCATACATCTATCCTTATTCTTTCTACATAACCTTTGTAATAGATGTTCACCTCTACCTGGTGGGTGATTGCTTCTCTACTATTGTTTGTCCCATCTATATTTCTAACCATTATGAGTCTTTTTAACTTCTGCAGCTTGAACCTATGCCTAGCCACCATCCTCTTGTCCATAAACATTCCTATGACACCACTATCCAAGAGTGCCTTTATAGTTATACCTTCATGTGTATTCAACTTCTCTATTTCCACATTTAACCATACTTCTCTTAGCATTTGAAAAGTTCTCTTGACTTCTCTTTCACTACCCCTACCTTTGGCTATGCTTTTCAACTCTTCTAGTCATGCACTACTTTGCTGCACCTTTGCCTCTTTGGACTACGCTACCTTTTCTGTACATCCATACTATCTCTGTCTGTTCTTGATTACCCTCTACCTTATCACAAAAGGTCACTTACTAATTTGTGATTGATGATTTGATACTTGAGAAGTTCAAAAAAGCGAAGTTTAGACAATGACAAAAGATGTTGTTAAGTCTGAGGTCTAATCCTCAGACTATG